>Ga0164295_10003284_pt1 | contig 13035 bp, 15 predicted proteins | sample GEODES006metaG_FD_111798 | JGI IMG/M metagenome (GOLD analysis project Ga0164295, IMG submission 111798) | Oligotrophic lake water microbial communities from Sparkling Lake, Wisconsin, USA - GEODES006 metaG | ecosystem: Environmental > Aquatic > Freshwater > Lake | place: USA: Sparkling Lake...
GATGTTTAACTATATTTACGGTGAATCGCAAGAGGAATCAGTACATTTGAATGCGTATCCAACTTTTGATAGCACTTGTTGATTGTCACTTCGTTGACTCCGCAAACCGCCTTAATATTCTGTTTTGTGAAATTCAAATTGCATTTTTGGGAAATATAGTAAATAATTCCAGCAGCAATCGAATGAGGCGTATTGTCCGTAATAATCTCTTCGTTTTCCACTTTTGTCGCGATGAATTTCGACAAAAGAGTAAGTTCTTGATTCACGTTCAATTTACTGCAATATCGCTCTATAAACGATATCGGACTTATCACGCATAAATCCGTTTTGGATGAAGATTGGGGATCATCTTCGTGTCGACTCCGTTCAATGTTATATAGGATATTTACTGCCATGGAACATCCATTCGTCGCACTCGTTTTATCCAGATGAAATATCTCCGCGATTTCATGTGCTGTGCGAGGACAGCCATTCAAACGACAGGAAATATAGATCGATGCCGCTTTGATACCATCTCGATTAATCCCGCGAAACATTTTTTGTTCCGAGATATCTTTATGGATGGCCATCGCTTCGTCGATAAATATTTTAGGAATATTGGAATTTTGCGCCATCGTCGTAATAAACTGGAATTCGTCATATAGAGACTTCTCCTTATGTGTAGTAGATTGCCATTCCGTCCACTTGCGAATCTTTTTCATTTCATGTGACGATTTAGGTGTACAAATCACCTGGCATCCAAACGAGGATTGAACTAAAAGCGGATTTATCGGATTTCCGCATCTGGTAGGATCCGTCGCATTTTTATCATCTGCCCCGAAATATCTCCATTCCGGCGAATAATCCAATGTGTCCGTGTATATGATACCACACTCTTTATTCGGACATGTAGGAAATCCGTCTTCAGTCGTGCACAAGATGGATTTACACGAATTGCATAACCCGATTTCTCTGTCTAAATCTTCTATAATATCTTTCGTTGATGTCCTATAGTATGATCTATGGGTTTGATTGGATTGTGGGTCATCTTCATTGAGATCCGTATCGTATATTTTCCATAGATTGACTTTTTCATTCGGGGATAGGGTTGATCGGTTTTTTTTCGTACTACTGTTTGACCGAGTTGATTTTTTAATGGCGATTATATGATCGGTATTCATATGCATTACTATGAATCTATATGATTTTATATATTTTTCGAATCAATTTTATATGTATAATATAGAATATGAATGTTGTACCACCTTTACCTCAAGGGGGACCTACTGGAATGTTTTCTAAAATGAAATCCGGTATAAATAACTTTACAGCGTCTATGCCAAAGGATACTAAATACGCACTGAATATGATTCCTGGTGCATTAGGTAATGTGGGTAAATATAGTAGTCTTGCAACTACTGCAATGGACAAATTATCCAATGTACCTGGATTAGATGCAATAAGTAATGTACCTGGATTAGAAGGATTGGGTATGTTAAAAGGATTATCGAGTGCAGCAACCAAAAACAAAGATTGTATATGTCCGCTCGATGAAGATAAATGTCCCGATAAATTTATCGAAGAACTCGGAAAACAACTTGCAAAGGAATTAGTAGAAGTAGGAATCGCGGATGGTATTAAGCAACATGTAGTGAATGCAGTAAAAGAGTGTGTGATGAAAGATTCGGAGAAATTAAAAGATGCGATATATGACACAATTGTAGGTAAAAATGGTAATTCATTTCGAGATGAAATTCAGAAAATGTTTTTTTCGCGAGATGGCGATTTTAATAATGAAATTACCCCTTTTATCTCAAATATGTTTCATGAATTATTGGAAAATAACAAATATTTGGAGAGTGTATTTGTAGATTCGGTTTTACAATTATCTGCAAATTCGACTGGTCAAATCACGCCAGATGCATTAATAGAATCAATGTATCGTAATATAGATTCTCTATTCAGAAAATCTTTAAATGATACACCACGTCAAGTACAAGGGGGGGATTCTGCAATATCGAGTAATACATTGGACAATACACATAATACTGTGGGCGGTTTTCTTAAAATGCCTACAATGCCTACAATGCCTACAATGCCTACAATGCCTACAATGCCTACAATGCCCAAAATGTTTACGAGAAATAACTCTCAACCTGATCCTGCCACTCCGGTAGCTCCTGGTCAAGTTGCACCTGTCACTCCTGGTCCCGTCGCTCCTGTAGCACCTGTCACTCCAGATCCGGCAGTAGTTCCTCCAGTTGATCCGGTAGTAGTTCCTCAAGTTGATCCGGCAGTAGTTCCTCAAGTTGATCCGGCAGTAGTTCCTCCAGTTGATCCGGCAGTAGTTCCTCCAGTTGATCCGGTAGTAGTTCCTCCAGTTAATCCGGCAGTAGTTCCTTCTAAACCTCCAATATTAAGAGCAAATGATAAAATTAGAAAATTAACATCTACTGCATTACTCGACTTTTTTAAAAATAAAAACGCAAAAGTAGTTACACCTAAAAAGGAAAAGATATTGATGACAATTGATCGATTAACAAATTTATTTACAGAAGATCCGTCCTTTACAAAAGAGATAAAACAAACAATTATAAGTTCGATTAAAACTACGATAAAAGATTCTCGATCACAAATTATTGATATAACTAAACTTGTAGAACCATTATTTCAACCATATATTAACACCGCTGTAAAACAAGATAATATAAATGCCATTATATTACGATCATTTTTAAGTACTCCTGTCATAAATGCAGATATCCCGACACATGAAAATATTACAGTTAAAATTGGTAGAGATATATTTAGAAATGCAGTTATAGAATTTTTAAAAACTCCATTAAATCCAAGAGATCCAACCAATTATACTAGGTTTCACAAATTATTAAAAACGGCAATAATAATAAAATCCAATATGCAAAAGGAATTTGATATAACTGGAAGTAATCAAATACCACTAGGTAATGCTTCTGGGTTAATTGATACAACACTTGCATTGGCAAATACAACAAATGCAATGACAATCCATCCTCCGACCGATGGAATTCAACCTCCTCCAATCAATGGAACTCAACCTCTTCCGACCGATGGAACTCAACCTCTTTCGACCGATGGAACTCAATCTCTTCCGACCGATGGAACTCAACCTCTTCCGACCGATGGAACTCAACCTCTTCCAATCAATGAAGAACCACCACCTTCTACAGATTATGAAGAAGATGAGTCAGATGACGGTGGCGATTATGATGACGGTGGTGATTATGATGGCGGAAATAATCCCAAAACACCTTCTATTATAAGAAAGTCAGTAAAACGAAAAACATTGAAAAGAAAACCACGATCAAAAAAACAAAAAAAAACAAAATTCAGTAAAACGAAAAAAACAAAGAAAAACAAACATAAACTTTCACGTAAAATCTAAATCGATGAGACCCTACATTTTTTTTTTCAAAAATAATCAAGGATGTAAAAACGTAACTTTCTTCTCTATTTTTTCCATTAAATCGGCACTATAAACCAAATTCCCAGTTGGTTTATATTTATCAATCGGCGTATATTTCGAATCTTTCTCTTTCCCCTTTGCAATTTGTCCTATAGGACTATTCTCGGGAATTGCATCTTTATCCTTATCTTCGACGACATTTCCCTTTTCATCCAATACAATTCCCGTCTTTTTCTTAAACTCATTACGGGCATAAGTGGGTATCCAATTTTCCCATGATACAAACAATGTATTCGGATGCATATAATTGACGAAAAAACCGTTTTCTTCCAATTTCGCCACTAAAAATCCGATACAATCCCCCTTGTTAAAATTCGGTTCCCCGAAAATGTATTCCGGTACAGTAAACCAAATATGTTTATCGTTCATCTTATTTCGCCCCGTCGCCGTAATTCTGCGATGTATCCGATTCAACAATTTGTTGAAAATGGAGATCTGTTTCAAATCCCGTTGGTGCTTTTTTTCGTATAATTCATCTATATTAATTTTGCGTTCGGCCTCTTTATCATCTACATACAAGAAACACGACATTTATACTATAGGACAACATTTACTAAATATCGTATAATCGTAAAAGAAAATAAATACTAGATTTCAAAAATCGTTAATGGAAGAAAAACCCGCGATAAAACATCTCGTTATTTCGGGAGGACAAGCATGGGGATTTTACGCTATCGGAGCAATTCGCAAGGCCATTAGCGAAAAATTCATCGACATGAGTCATATAGAATCAATCTATTGTACTTCCATCGGATCTATCATTGCGACCATCATTTCCATACATATAGATATGGACGTCATTATTAAATATTTGGTTGAGCGTCCTTGGATGGACTTTTTTCTACAACGTTCGCATTCATTCGTTGATACGATCGACTACAATGGACTCTATAGTAAAAATATTCTCGTCGATTTTTTCTTGCCTCTTTTTGGATCGAAAGACATATCCATCAATATTACCATGGAAGAGTTCTATCAATTAACGGGGAAAGATATACATATATTCACGACGGAATTCAATGAATTCGTCAGTGTAGACATTTCGCATAAAACCCATGGGGATTGGAAATTGGTAGATGCCGTATATTGTTCTATATGCGTCCCTTTCTTGATTTCTCCCATCATTATTTCTGAAAATGGGGCGCATAAATGTTATGTCGATGGCGGATTAACCAATAATTATCCTATAGGACCATGTATAAAGGATCATCCGGACATAGATACCGATACGATCTTTGGGATTCTTTTGGGGGTTGAAAAAAACGGGGGTTGCGGACGTGTAATTCCCGATATGAATTTCCTCGATTTTACATCGACGGTTGTCGCGAAACTTGTGAAGCGAATGATATGCATCAATATGTCGATAAAGATAAAACACGAACTTGTATTCTATGAACCGGAAAATCCGGGGGAATCTGCGATGAATATTATAAAACATACATCGAAACGGAAAGAAATTATAGATGAAGGTGCGGAAAAAATGACGCTCTATTTAACCAAGTGAAAATCCGATCATTATACAGTCTCCAATGGTACAAACTATAGGACACTATTCACAAATTGAGATAGATTATCTTCTGTCACTTTCGCTTGAAAGTCGTATGTATTTCCATCCTTGACGAGTTTGATAGTGGGATAAGAATCTACGCCAAAATTTGCCAATAAATCGGCAATGTTTGCAGGTGTAGCCTCTCTGAGTCCCTCGATTGCTTTACTCCCATTGTCCCCCGTACAATTTACGTCGATGCAGTTAATGGTAGTTCCATTGACCGATTTTTGATTATAAGAACCTTTAAAATTCTTCCATTCGGGTGCCGCAGTTTGGCAATGCGGACACCAATCTGCATGGAAAAAATAGACATCGGCAATTGACCCACGGTCACCACTGTTTGCGACATCTTTAAATTCCTTCGCCTTTTGCATAGGTGCATAATACTTTGAATACATGTAATAACCGACCATGGCAAATAATAAAAAGATCAATCCATATATCACGTAATTTAGATAATTCCCCATGCGCGTATAAACATATTCTACGAGACCCGACATTATAGTATGTCAATACATTTTATTTTATAGAAAAAAACGATTTCTATAGATGTTCTATATGACAAGTAAAAAACGGGTTTTTACAGAAAAACATTATAATAGCGGAGACGGAATGATGACGGCGATATGGGGTCCATCCATGTGGCATTTTTTACACACAATGAGTTTTAATTATCCTATAGCACCTACATGCGATGAAAAACGCCAATATATGAATTTCGTGTTGAATCTGAAAAACGTCCTCCCCTGCGGGAAATGTAGAAAGAATCTATGCAAGAATATTCGCAAGTTGCCGTTAAAATGGGAAAATATGAAATCGCGGGCAACATTCTCTAAATATATATACGATCTCCACGAGGTCGTCAATGACATGCTCAAGAAGAAATCGGCACTCACATACGAAGATGTTCGCGAGAGATACGAACATTTCCGTTCTAGATGTGCGAAAACACAACGCGAGATTCAGCGGGAACTCCGAGAACGTAGAAAAACAAAGGGGGAAAAGGGATGTACAGAACCACTCTATGGCGAAAAATCGAAATGCGTCATTCATATTGTACCCCAAACGAAAAAATGCGAATCGTTGCAGATTCATAGACGGACTGTTCGAAAACGGCATGTCAAATAATCCGATCTGATGTATAGTCATATAGAATCATCATATGATGACGCCGAACGACGAGTTCTAGCACGGAAATAGCAAAGCAAATCTATTCTATATCTATATTATAATTCATGGATACGATCAAACATACTTCAAAATTCACAACCTCCTATGATGTATCCTCTAATGAAATTGCAACTGACGAAAAGAAAACGGAATTCTGGGGTCAGAATCCAAATGTTCTATTTGACAAGATGTACGAGTTTTTCCCCATAGATGCAATGGACTATAATGCAAAATTAAACGCCATTTCACGAACCGTCATCGTACTCACTATAATAAGTTTTCTCTTTACGAATAAATACCGTATTCTAGTGATTGGCGGGATCACACTAGTCGCCATCTTCTTTTTACATCAACATAAAGAACGCGAATCCAAGAAAAAAGACAAGAAACGAACGACGATGGAAGTGGAAAATTTCGACAATCCAGGTTTAGCCGTTATTTCGGGGAAAGAAGACCAAATCACCGATATATTCGACGCACCCGATTCATCCAATCCATTTTCCAATGTCCTAGTGACGGATTACGAGTATAATCCGAACAAAAAACCTGCCCCACCGTCTTATAACGAAACCGTCGGACAGGATATATTGAAACAGGCGAAAAATGTAGTTCGCGAATTGAATCCGGATCAACCCGACATTTCCGAGAAATTATTCAAAGATTTAGGCGACGAATTCGTTTTCGAACAATCCCTGCAACCGTTTTATAGTAATCCCGGAACAACGATCCCGAATGATCAAACCGGATTCGCCGAATTTTGTTATGGAAGTATGATTTCGTGCAAAGAAGGGAACCTTTTCGCATGTGCCCGCAATCTCGATCGATACACCAATTAATCGGGGATCTAGATAGATAGATAGACCACAACCGAATCATTCTATATGACGAACGCAACAAGTCTTATAGAATAAATAGTATATTATATATATAATGTCCGTGAATTCAAACAATTATTATTTCAATAATATGGCTCGTATAGGTACTGATGCGACCGATCAAACACAACGTAATTTGCAAAACGTAAAGTTCGGAAATTATATGGTTTCGAACTATTTTAGCGATAAAGTATCCGATGCACAGATCCGGTTTGCAACTGAACAGCCGAATGTTATGTTGAATGCAGACAATGGGATTTCGAGTTCCGTGATTGATGCCTATTCCACCCTTCTTTTAGGAGGAGAAGAAAGACCTTTAGACAAATTGCAATTGATGCAACGCCCCTTTATCACTGTCCCCTATTTAGGAAAAGGGTCATGTGATCCAACCCTCGAATCGCAGTTGCAACAGGGGGAAATTGTCAGTGAAAAAAAGAGCGTATCGACTTTGAGTGAAACGACTTATTCGAATTTAGGCGATTATCCCATGCAAGGGGATATACGTCAACGTATAAATAATCCGAGTTTCGTGATAGAGGAATCCGCGCTCAATGGATGGGTCCGTGGTGGATCTTCTACGCGAGACATGTCTTCCAGACCTAGCGATTCATCTTATTAGATACATGGATAGACGTATAATTCATGCGTTTGAAAATATTATATGGATATAATATATAATGGATCCAACTACGTCACTAGAACAATCAGTCAAACAACCAGATGAACCCATGGGACCCCCAACCATGGGAGGAAGCAAACTAGGCGCCATGGGTGGAAGTGCCCTTTCCTATTCTTCTGTCGGAGGTCGAAAACAGAAGAAACAACACCAGAATCAACAACAGAACCAACAACAGAACCAACAACAGAATCAACAGGGTGGTAAAAAGAGACGTCGTACTAAAGCAAAAAAGTCCGCCAAACGCAAGAGAGGGTCTCGCAAGATAAAGGGATCTCGCAAGAGACGTTAAATAGTAAATCACAAATTTACACACTATTGTACATAATTTAATCTTCTTTACAGATTAAATTATTCAAATCTCTCACTGGTATAAATAATATAAACACAATTGTGCAAAAATGCAAAATGACATCGATCCTCAATTTCGACAAAACCCCGGAATATTTAGGAACATCGGAATCGGGAAATGCCTCTTATCGCCAATGTCTCCGCGATTTTTTCATTATGAATCTTCCAACCGATATACCAACTGATATTGACGACGAATCCCAAGATGAATTGCTATATGACACATTCGCAGTAAAATCCGGATTAGAATTCATCTATCAGCAAACGAAAGAAGATGCGCAGTTTATTGTCCTATACCAACTCTCTGCAGGACAAATGTTGAGTGAAGACCGAGAGATTGGTTTAGCCGTTTTGTTCAGTTATGATTATTTCCAACCGTTCTTCCATTGTCTAAAGACCTTTTTCTTATCCCCCGATAATTGGTCCAACCAGTGTGAATCCTATAGGACACTCTATAAAAAATTCCAGCGAAATTAATTCTACGGGACATATAAATGGCATCTACACGGAATAAAAATACACCCGGAAATTATTCTGCGGAACAACGTGCCCTCATACAAGAACGCAATTATTTCACATATGAACATGCACCGAATGGTCGCGCATTCTCCACGGCGTATTGTGGCGACGGATTACTTATGGGACGTATCGCACATACGGAATTGTCACATAATGCGACTGATATAGAGACCTTTTTACTCGGCGTCGGATCGACCAATTTGGTAGAACCTTTGGCGCCCGTGACACCCAATCTGGCACGTCTGGATAGTCTCACCATGATGAATCGCGGTCAAATGATCATGCCGGATCCATTGGCAATGGAACCATTTCAACGACCATTGCCGTCATGAAGATCTTCCGTTTCATCGTAATTTTTCGCCGTATAAGCTCTATGTGACTTTCGTTTGGATCGTTTTTTAAAAGACGAATTTTTCGGTTTCTTTCTAGTGGTTAAATCCTCGCGTTTGATGAATATATTCATGATATCCATCAAAGAATCCATTTTAACCGGGGTTTCAGTAACATCTTCTATCATTCCTGGTACATCTTGTCCTATAGATGTATATACATCGTCGTCATCGTCAGATTCTTCTATATAGGAAAGAGTAGAATCGTCGTCATCGTCTTCAATGGATTGTGTAGTCGATAGACTAAGGACTCGCGATTCATCTTGTTTGCAGTTTTTCAAAAAGGAATAAAGCTGTTTTATAATTTCAGCTTGTGAGAAATTCTGTTTTTGTGGTATTTTATCGATCCATTCGAATGAAAATGTCGCGCATTCAGAATAGGATTGATTGATTTCACCATTTACGATTTCTAAAGGTATTCGTATAATCGCATTCACAAATTTTTTCATATATTAGTCATATAGGAAAATTATCTTGGTTTTTTGACGATTATATTTTCACGGAAAATTGAATACATTTGTTCAATCGTTCATTCGTTCATTATTTCAAATATGCAAGTATCGAAACAACTCTTGATTCGTCATATATCCAAGAATGTCGAATTGCTAGACGATGTGTTAAATATCATAAAAGATTTTTGCTTTTATGATATGCCTACGGGTATAATGCGACTATTTATTACGGAATGCAGATTGGAAATTTGCCGGATATTCAACGGCGCGAATTGTATCTCGCGTAATAACCTCACATCTAGATTCTTTGGTGATCCCGATACGGAAGAACATTGGATATTCTCTATAAATAATCCGGAATATATAGTACACCATAAAAGAAATGGAATATCCGTTTGTACCTTGGATTTACAGGGGGTAAATTGTACTACATGTGGGGACTATTCCCATATTTCGGTAGGAACTACTGAAAAAAATATGTGCCGATGTTTTGACGAAGATGATCGGTATTAGGTCGATATAGGATTCTGCTCTAGATATTCAGTTAAAAATGCTTTTCTTAATTTATGTAATTCTGCTGGTATATTGGTAATATCTACATCATTATAGTATTCATCGGCGGAATTTTTTTCTCGATCTGTAATATCGAATTGAAGGATTTCGCTATTGGGTTCACTGGAAATTGTCTTTTCGAATATTTTAAAAATACGATCATTGTCATTTTTGCGATCTGTTCGATCTTTTTTTGTTGATGTATAATAAACATATAAATAATTTAATAAATGGTATAATGGATCGTTTTTTATAAAGTTGTTATCTTTTCCTTTTTCTGTCATATTGTTAAATATTTCCTTTATTTTATCATTGAAAAAAGATTCAATATTGGATTTATCAGTATCGTTTAATATATATTTAAACATTTCATTGTTAAATATTGTTTTATATACATGATATGATTGAAAATGATATTTTGAAAAATATGTTTTATAATAATCTAATTCTATTATTATGATTGTTTTTATGATATAATAACAGTAAATTAATGCTAATAATAACTTATAATAATACGATATGTTATATTTAAAATCTTTAAATAATAAATCCAATGATTCATAATCTGCAATACTAATAAATAACATACTTATAGCGTCTTTTAAATTTTTGTTATTAATTATTTCTTGTATATATTTTAGTTTTCCAACGGTATAACCATTCTTTACACTTTCCAATATATCTTTCTTTTTACTAAGAGTAGATGTATCACTACGGCCATAATCAATAAATAATACATAGGGTTTTATACCATTTTTTCTATTAATTTCATGATCCTTTTCATCTTTATATCTCATAATATTACTCTTGTGTAAATCAAAATGAACAATATCATGATTGATAAATGATATCATTATATTAAATAAAATCTGCGTATTTACATTTTTATAATTTTCATTATTATTTTTCATATCTTTATATAAAATGTAATTTTCGCCATATTCCATAGATAATAATCCCATAGACATATTGTCTTTATTTTTCTGTGTTAAGTTTATTATTTTTGATAGAATAGAATAGTCTTTTTTTGTATTTGTTTTTACTTGCAACATTTTCAAGAATAAAGTCATATGATTTGGTGTGCTTCCTGAATCGGTTGGTTCTATAATAGATAAATCCAATGTTGAATATGTAATTGGAAGATAATGATATGTATCTTTAAAAATATTGGATTGTGTTTGTGCTTCATTTACAAAGTCCGACTGTTTATCTGTTTCTTTGCGACATCCATTAAACATATACGAAATTGTCTTTTCTGTTAAAAAAGACATTTTTAATATAAACTTTTCAATTCTTATATGCGGAACATTTTCACCTGGTTTTACACATTTAGATTGTTGTTCATCGACACATGGAATTAAACTAGTTAATAAATTTAATTGTATATGTTGTATATTTTCTTTACATTCAATTATAAATACAAATCCCTTTAAAGAATGATATGAAATACAGTGTACATTTGTAGCATTGTATATCATGGACATGATACTATTAAAACGAATGGTATCTACTTTATAATCCTCATCACCATTATCCTTATATTTCGGAATAAATAGATTCGTTTGCGTTTTCTGTAATACTTTAAAACGAGGTCCAAAATATGTATCATCATATGGAATGTATTCGCTTGCTATTTTTTGCTTACCTTTTGATTCTTTATCATTTATCCATGGCATGGCACCACCTTTGACATATCCCAATTCATTTGCCATATGTAATCTATATTATATACTATAGATTACATTGCTCAATTAAACTTTACAATGATCTTGACGGTTTCTTTCTTGATGCATTTGCATGCAGACACCGACAATTCTTCCCGCTTCTTTCGCGTTTTCCCTTCCGCCGTAGGCAAATCCGCGATAGGACTCTTCCGTTTGGAAGTACTGTTTCGCGAATTCATATCCGCCTCGATGGCATCATAATTTTCCTGTATATGATCAATAATGTGATTATCGATCGCCCATTTGAAGAAATTCAACTGCCCGATCGTGGTCTCCATGAAATTATCGGCGTCATACGGGATCGTGATCCGTTCCCATCTACAAAATGGATCGAAATTCCGTTTTGAATACGCCTTCAATTTCAACTTGTAATCATTGTACACTTTGAACCGCTTTATCTCTAAATCTCCGGAATACCCCCGTTCCTCAATGTCATATACTGTATAATACTTTTTCGCGAAATTGGTGACAAACCAATCCACAATCCGCAACGAAATACGGGATTCCCCATTAATAATCCGCATCATTTTTACAACATTGTCGTGATTCTCGTAAAATTGCATGAGGTTATTCAGTAGCAACTTGTTCTGAGTCAAAGACGAACTTGCCGACATATAATAGAAATTTATCCTCCCGATTTTCTAAATCATTTTTCCGACAATAAGATTACAAGTCTATTCCATAAGTCCTATAGAATTGTTTTTAGACATGTATCCTATATGACTATTACACGCCCAACTTTATCCGCTCAAAATATCGCCGAGATTACCGGTTATGTGAACCATTACCGCGCGTTGAATCAGGCACCGCCTCTAACCTGGGTGGATTCTATCGCGATGTTCTCCCAGAATTGGTCCTATAGCATGTCTACGACGAATAATTTCCACCACAGTGGAACAGATCTCTACGGGGAAAATCTCGCCTATTTGCGGGGATACGGGACGGATCTCATGACACTCATAAAAACGTCCATTGATCTCTGGTACCAAGAGATTTCTCTATATGACTTTAACCATCCCGGCTTCAGTGAAGCCACTGGACATTTCACGTGTTTGGTGTGGAAATCGAGTACCAGTATGGGATTCGGGATTTCTCTGAATACGGCAACCGGTGAAGCCTATATTACAATGAACACGTCCCCTCCTGGAAATTATCGCGGGGAATATGAAGCGAATGTTTTACCATTGATTGGTCCTACACCTACACCTACGCCTACACCTACACCTACACCTACACCTACACCTACACCTACGCCTACACCTACACCTACACCTACACCTACACCTACACCTAC
>Ga0164295_10003285_pt1 | contig 13034 bp, 11 predicted proteins | sample GEODES006metaG_FD_111798 | JGI IMG/M metagenome (GOLD analysis project Ga0164295, IMG submission 111798) | Oligotrophic lake water microbial communities from Sparkling Lake, Wisconsin, USA - GEODES006 metaG | ecosystem: Environmental > Aquatic > Freshwater > Lake | place: USA: Sparkling Lake...
AGACTCCAACGGCCCGGACTCCAACGCCCCAGACTCCAACGCCCCAGACAGGGCCCGTCACGTGGCAACAGTCTGACTGCCCCGTCGTCCCAGGATGATGTGCAGCGCCGGGCCGGCAGCCATCGTCGTGATCACGCACATCAACACGCAGGCCACGAAGAGGCGGAGGTCGATCAATTCCGCGTCGTAGGCCGCCGCCGCCATCACGATGCCGAGGATCCCGCGGGCATTGAGGCCGCAGCCCACCGCCAGCGACTGCCAGGTGTTCATCCCCGCCAGCTTCCCGCCCAGGAAGACGCCGCAGATCTTGCCCACGAAGGCAACGACCGTGATCAGGACGACGAGCCAGAGATCAAAGCCCTTTACGAAGTCGGCCTCGATGGCCATGGAGACGAAGAAGATCGGGGTGAAGACCGCGTAGGAAAAGTCGCCGATGATCTCGAAGGGCTTGGGATGCGCTTGATAGACCTCCGCCAGCGCGATGCCGATGACGAAAGCGCCGAGGAAGGAGTGGAGGCCGAGAGACTCGGAGCCCGCTGCGCCTAAAAGCGCGAGCAGGACGATGCACGAGATCGATCCGGAAGGCTGGGGCAGATTTCGATGGACCCAGTCCATCACCCGCGGCAGCACGAAGTGGCCCAGGAGCAGGATGCCACCGATGAACAGAAAGACCATCGCAAAGATCGTCATCCCCTGCCCTTGGCCGGTCGCGTGTGGGCCAAACTCGGCGAGGATCACCGCGAATAAGCCCCAGCCCACGAGGTCATCGACGAGGGTTGCCGACATAATCGTCCGACCGATCTCGCTCTTGAACAGCCCCATGTCCATGAGAATTCTGGCAATCACCGGATTGGCCGACAGCGACAGGATTGATCCCATGAAGAGCGCAGTCGAGAATTGGTCCTTCGGCGTCACGCCGATCACGTGGGGGAAGACGTAACACATCAGGAATCCGAGCACGAGCGGAACCAGCGTGCCGACGACGCCGACGGAGAGCGCCTTGCGGCCGATGCGCCGGAATTCGCCGACGCTGATGTCGAGGCCAATGGTCACGATGAAGGACAGCATGCCGACCCTGGCGATCGCCGCCCGGCCGCTCGTGATCGGCCCGGCCGGCGGAAACAGCCAGGCGAAGGTCTCCGGGGCGATGCGACCGAGCACCGTCGGTCCGAGCAGGAGTCCCCCGGCGATTTCGCCGACCACCGCTGGAATGCCAAGCCTGCGGGCAGCCTGTCCGAGTACGAGCGCGACGAAGAGCATTGCCGCCAGGTGCAGCGAGAGCAGCGTCCAGTCGAGCGGACTCATGGGGTTCCTTCCAGCGGACTGCGGGCCGGTATTCAGACGCAGCTCGTAAGGCAAGCTCCGCGGCGGCTTACCGACGCCCGAGAGCATACCCTGTCGACGGCCCTTGCGATGCCGGCAGCGGGGGGAGAGGATGCGGGTCCCGCGGGAGCCGTTTCAAACTCTAACCGTCCGCATGACCATGGCCCGCTCTTCCGTTTCCAGCCCACAGACGACCACTGGCACTCTCCGGATTGGCGACCAGTGGAACGCGATCAACATCATCGCGCATTCGCAGACTCACCCGCTCAAGGCGATCTGTGAACTCACGGAAAATGCCATCGATGCCGGCGCCACGCATGTCCACATCCTGCGCCGCCGCCAGAAGGGCGACGTCTATCTCGAGATTGTCGACAATGGCCGGGGTGTGGCCCCCGACGACGCGGGCAACCCCGACTTCCTTCGGATCGCGACCCATCTGTGCGACTCAATGAAGCGGCATCTCGATGCCAAGCAACGGGCGGGAGTGCACGGCGAATTCGGCATCGGCCTGCTCAGCTTCTGGAGCCTCGGCACCGGTCTCAAGATGATCGCGGGCGGACCGACGGGCGTGCTCCATGAACTGGAGCTGACGCGGGGCGGACGCACCTACACGATCCGTCCGGTCCGTGGCCAGTTGCCGACCGGCGGCACGCGCGTGATCGTGGGTCCCTTGCTCGAGTCGACTAAGAAGCTCGTCACAGGGGAGAAGGTGGCCCGCTATCTCTCCGCCGAACTCCGCGATCGGATCCGCACGACCGGCGTGAAGATCGAGGTGGTCGACCGCGTCTCCCGGAGCGAGCAACTGGTGACGCCCCGGGAGTTTGATGGCGATCGGCTGGAGCTCCCGCGTCGGTGTAAAACCCCGATGGGTGACGTGCAGATCGAACTCTATCTCCGCTGTGAGTCGAGCCAGCCCGACGCTGGAATCAGCCTCTGCAAGGATGGCACGCGGGTGCTCCGGGATATCGGGGAGTTGCTCCCCTTCCAGCAGGCTCCCTGGAACGACGGACGGCTCGAGGGCCTGCTCGATTTCGAGCCGCTCACGCTCGCCCCGGGCACCCGTTCTGGGATCGTGGCCGACGCGGCCTTCGATGCGTTCGTCGTGGCTGCCACGGCGCTCGAACCGGAGATTCTCGCGGCGCTTGCGGAGCGAGAACAGGCGGAGACCGACCAGGCCAGTCGGCAGATTCTCAAGCAGGTGCACAAGGCGTTCGTGACGGCGCTCGCCGACCTGCCGTCGGCGGAGTACATCTTTTTCGATATCCCGAAAGCCACGTCAGGACTGGAACACCGCGGCGGCCTCCGTGGCGAGCCGCTGCCAAGCGAGCCGGACGACACCATCCGCACTGACGGAGAAGCCCCGTCGGCTCCTACCCAACCGCTCCTGCCGCTCGATCCGGGGCCGCTTGATGGCGTGCGGATCACGCCGCGGCAACCGCGTCGGCATCCTGGGGGAGTGTGCCAGCTCACGGCGGTCGCCCGCGATGCCCTGGGCATGGTGATTCCAACCGGCGTGGAGTTTGTGTGGCAGGTGGTCGACGGGAATGGCAGGCTCGAGAGTCAGCCCGATGCGGCGACCTGTCGGGTGACGGCGGAGGGGGTCGGCGCGGTGACGGTTGAAGTGGTTGCCTCGGAAGCCGTCGCGGGGCAGACCGGAGCATCACGCGATGCCTGGGGTGCCGTCTCTGGAGCGGCTGCTGTGGCGGACAGCGATGTCGTGGATCACCACATCTCGGATCGGGTGACGGTGAAATTTCTGGATGACGAGGCGGGTGATGGCAACGATCCGGGGGGCAGAGGGCTGCCGTCGTATCGCCTGGAGCCGGAGCACGGTCAGCCGTGGCGGTCGCGGTATGACTCACGAGCCAACGAGATCATCATCAACTCAGCACATCGCGATTTCCTGTCAAGCAAGTCCTCGGTTGGCAAGCATCGGCGGTACATCGGCAAGCTCTATGCCAAGGAAGTGGTGCTCAGCAACTTCCCGCACGAATCACCGGCTCAGGCCCTGGAACGGCTGATCGAGGTCACCCTGCGGACCGAAGACGCGCTGTAAGCCGGCTGGATGCGAAGAGACCGGCTGCCAGGCCGATCGCGCTGCCGAGCATGTCGTAGACCCAGTCGTTGGTATCGGCCAGGCGGCCGAACAATGGCTGCGTCATCTCGTCCACGATGCCCCAGACGGCGAGCAGGGCGAAGAGCACGATCGCAGCGGTGGACGTGGTCCGCCACCGGCCTCCGTAGGCGAGTGCCGCGAGCAGGCCCAGCACACTGTAGGCCGCCATGTGAAGAAGTTTATCGGCATCGAGCAGGCCGTAGTCGGCGGCTCTCACCAGGAACTGCACATCGCGAGCGGGCGCATGCGTGGCGATCATGAGGATGAGTGCATAGACCCAGAAACAGACGGTAAAGACCGTTCGGACGTGGTGAGGGAGAGTCATGACGCGGGCCGGCGGTGGTAGAGGGATTAGCCGTGATCAGTACCGAAGCACGGTTCGATCGACGTCGGTGCTCCAGGCGTCGATGCCTCCCTGCATGCTCGAGACAGCGGAGAAGCCGCGTTCGCGGAGCCAGTGTGTGACTCTCAGACTGCGAACGCCGTGGTGGCAGTGGACGATGATTGGCTTCGTCTTCCAGGCATCGAGTTCACCGATGCGTTCGGGCAGTTCCTGCATCGGCACGAGGAACGCCCCGGCGATCTTCGCCGTCGCATACTCGTCGGGCGTGCGGCAGTCGAGAAGTAATATCTCGCCCGGGTGCGCCTCCCAGAGGAGTCGTTTGGCCTCGGCGGCGGAGATTTCGAGCGGTGTGTCTGCCATAAGGTGGTTCCAGTGCAAGGAGTCCGAGGCTTCAGGGGAAGTCAGGGGGCGAGTCGTTCGATGATCCAACCGCGGGATTCTTCGCGTCGGAAGCGAAGTCGGTCGTGCAGCCGACTCGGACGGCCCTGCCAGAACTCGATCCGCTCAGGGATGAGTCGGAAGCCGCCCCAGTGGTCTGGTCGTGGGATCGCCGCGTCGTCGGGATGCTCCGCGCGGAAGCGGGCAAAGAGCTGTTCGAGCGTGTCGCGGTCAGGGATGACCGTGCTCTGAGGCGAGCCCCAGGCGCCGATCCTTGACGTACTTGGGCGACTGTGAAAATAGGCGTCACTCTCGGCCGCGGTCGTCCGCTCCACGCGTCCCTCGATTCGCACCTGCCGCTCGAGCACCGTCCAGTGGAAGGTCAGGGCGGCGTGGGGATTATCGGTCAGCTCCCTGCCCTTGCGGCTGTCGTAGTTCGTGTAGAAGCAGAAGCCGTGGTCGTCGAAGCCCCGTAAGAGCACGATGCGGGCCGAGGGTCGGCCGCCGGTCGTAGCGGTGGAGAGCGTCATCGCCTCGGGCTCGGGCACCCCAGCGGCCACGGCCGCGTCATACCAGATCGCGAACTGCCTGATCGGGTTAGAGTCCACGGTCGACTCGTCGAGTGCACCCTGCTCGTATTCCTTGCGGGCGTGGGTCGCCCGGGACTCTATGTTGGGTTTCAAGTTGGGTTCCAAGTTGGGTTCCATCTCGTTCGATTCTCCGTCGGCCACACGGCATCCACGATCGCGGCGTTCATCATCGCACCATCCGTCATGACTATCTATGGCATGGCCGAGAATGGGCGCGGGTCGGGGGGCAAAAGGGGACGCGACTCTTTTCGTCCCCGTCGGTATCGGTCGCTGCTTGTGGGATGCGTGCAGGGGGTTGATATCCCCAGGACGTGTGGTGTGTACTTATACTGCTAGTGGGTTCTCTGCGGCTCAGGCACCGGTCGGATCGGAACGGGCGAAACCATCATGCACGATCGCAAGCGATGTCGCGGGTTCACGCTCGTCGAGCTCTTGGTCGTGATCGCGATCATCGGTACGCTGGTTGGCCTGCTGCTTCCTGCGGTCCAGAGCGCGCGGGCGGCTGCGCGGCGGACGCAATGCGGAAACAACCTGCGTCAAAACGGGATCGCCCTGCATGCGTTCCATGATGCACACAAGCATTTTCCGCTTGGTGAACCGGACGATGATAACAACGGGTGGTGCTGGCGATTCTGGCTCCTGCCGTTCGTCGAAGAGAACGTGCTCTACGATGCTGCCATGAGCGATCCGATCGAGGACTACCGTCCGTACTGCCCACCCGGCATGGGCGCGGGCAAAAACAAGGTCAACATCGACGCGCTCACGTTTCCCCAACAGGCCACGAACACGGCGACGGGGTCGACCATCCCCGGCGGCGTCGCCGGGCAGGTGATTTCCAGCTACCTCTGTCCGGCCGATGTACTCGCAGTGAAGTCGACCCACGCCTACGGTTCGCCCTCCTACTGGGGGCCTTTCGGCCGCACGAACTACTGCGGCAACATCGGCAGCTCACCGAGTTGGTTTGCCGGATTGGGAACCGGCATCTCGTTCGTATGCGGCGGCAGTAATCCCGAGCCCACCGTCCTGCAGAACAGCCTCTGGAACGGCATGCTGACGTTTTCGAATCACAATTATGAGAATTTCGCGGCCCGAATCAGCGATGTGACAGATGGCACGAGCACGACCGTGATCGTCGGCGAGGTGACCGAAAGCCTCGGCTGCAATGCTGAGAATTCGGCCTCACCCATCTTTCCAGTCTGGGGCGGCGGCGCGGGGGCGGTTCCGAGCCATGTGACCCTCACAGGCCCGAATGGGAACAACAACGGGATTCAGCTCTGCGGCAACCTCCCCGGCCTGGGCAACGTGTTTCGCTTCATGGACGGCTATTTTCCGCTGAATTCGCTGAGGAGTGTCGCCGCATCGGACAATAGCTTTGGCAGCCAGCATGAGGGTGGCGGTAATTTTCTGTTTGTCGACGGTGGCGTGCGGTTCCTGGCCGACGGTGTCGACTCCGTTGTGTATCAGGCGATCGGAACGCGTGCAGGCGGCGAAACCGTCGCCAGAGATTGGTAAGGGCCCTTTTGAGCAGCACGATGAGCAGCACGCCGCGATCAGAACCGCCGCCGAGTTCACTGGAACCGACCGCAGGCTCAAAGTCGTCCCGTTCCTGGTTCTACAAGACCGATGACCGCAAGTCTGGCCCCGTGGACCTGGAGGCGATCGGTCGGCTGCTCGCTGATGGGAGCCTCGCCCCGGAAACACCGGTCTGGCGAGAAGGGCTGGCGGCCTGGACCCCGGCGGCTGAGATTCCGGAGCTTTCCGAGGCAGTGATGGCGGGCCGCTCGGCGACCTTGACCGCCAAGACCGGACGCAGCCGTCGCCTCGGCATGATGATGCTGGCCGCGGCCGCGGCGTTGGTGGCGCTGGGGCTGTGTGGTTCGTGGCTGCGTGCGTCGCGGTCGAAGGCGCGCGTGAGCGGCCTGATCACGGTCGACTCCCGGCCGGTCAGCGGTGGCAGCATCGTGTTGGCTCCCGTCGCCGAGGGACAACAGAAAATTCCAGGAAAGCCCTCCTCTGCGAACGTGGCGGAGGACGGCACCTTCTCCCTGAAAATTGAACCCGGCAGCCAAGGTCTGGCGAAGCGGTTTTGGGTGCGGTTTTCTCCCCCCGCGCTGCCGGCCATGAGCGTGGAGGAGGCGATGAAGGCCGTGCCGCCGTACCTTGGACTGATCCCGAATGAGGCACAGGTTGAGATCGCTCCGGGAACAAACCGGATCAACGTAACGCTCGTTCCCGCCGGCGGGAAATGATCCAGTCGCCGCCAGCTACGGCTCTTGACCGAGGTGGGGGAAAAGGGGACGCAGCTCTTTTCGGCGTGTCGCTAGTACCAGATGCCCGCGCGGACCAGGAAGGTGTCGCTGGGGCGGTAGTCGGCGGTGTCGGTGATGTAATACTCGACGAGGCGGCCAAACACCCAGCCGGTTTCAAATCGCCAACTGACGCCGAGATCGGCAGGCCGGCGCTCCCAGCCCGCCAGCATCCGGTAGTCGTGGTAGACGACCACGTCGTTCACGCCGTTATCGCGGCGCACAGCCCACTGGTTGCCGCCGAACTCGCCCGCCAGATAGACCCACTGTGCCGCACGGTCGCTCTCGGCCACCCGCCACGCCAGCCGCGGCCGTGGGAAGATCAGCTCGAACCGCTTGTCGTCGGCGGGGGTCCAGAGCAGGCCGCCCGCGGGCAGGATGTTGACGTCGTAGCGGTCGAGATAGATCACGCCCGCCACGACCCGTAGGTTTTTGGAGTATTCCCACGCCCCGAAGCCATGCCCCGTGACGCGGAGAGCCTGCGGGGTGTCGTTCGCGAAGTCGCTGTACCAGCCTGGCGCCACGGCCAGATCGACGCCGAACCGCTCGCCGATCTTCCGCAGCCAGCGGGCCTGCAGCCACGATTCGTAGAGCTGCGACGGCAGCCCAGGATCGGTCGGCCCGTTCGCCTCGTCGACGAACGTCGTGCCGAAGCCTGGGGTGATGAGGAGCGGGGAATTGACCGTTGGTGCCGGAAGGCCGATCGTGAGGCTCGTGTCGAGGGTGGTGAGGCCGAGGCCGTCGGAGCCGAGCCTGGGCAGTTCCGTGGCCGTGAAGATCAACTGTTGCAACGCGCCCGGCTTGGCCCCGGGAGGCAGCTTTCGGCCCGCTGGCGGCTCGAACTCCTGCCGGGGCTGGCCCGGCGGCGCCACGTCGTCGGGCATGAGCGGCTCGGTGAGATCCTGCGGGTCGCCGAGCGCCGCCAGCCGGATGCGGTCGAAGATCGTTTGATCCCGCTGCGGCTGTATTTCTTTCAACGCCTCCTCGTCAACCGGCGGCAGCAGCGTGATGACACTGTCGGCCGGGTCGTCGGCCCTGGCGGCTGCAGCGGCGACGAGTAGCAGCCAGCAGCATGACCAGAGCCGGATGCGGTGCCTCGCAACGCGGATTCGACGCGTTGAAACGGTGCGGCCGTGGTGTGGCATGTCTTCTAGCAAGCCTAATAGGCGAGGCCGACGCGGAGCATCAACGTGTCGTCCAGATCCTGGTATTGCCCCTGCGGCGGGCCGTCGACATAGAAGAGCTGCCGCGCGAAGACGTAGCCCACCTCCATGTTGCCAGTGAGGCCGTGTCCAGCGACTGGCACGAATTCCGTGCCGAGCGTGACGCGGATGTCGTTGTAGTCGAAGGGGGAAATGCTGTCGCCGTTGGGGTTGTAGGTCGAACGGCGAAAGGTCCACGCGCCGCCACCGTACTCGCCGGCGAGATAGCCCCAGACGTTGCGGCTCCCCATGGTCGTCAGCCGCCGCGTGACCCGCGGTGTCGGGAAGAGAATGTCGTAGCGGGTGTCGGCGTCGGGCGTCCACGTGAAGCCGAGCACTGGGAGCATCTTCACGAGGTTGCGGTCGAGGTAGACGATGCCTGCCTTGCCCTGAACCGTAGGCGTGAGCTGGAGCGTGCCGACGGCCCGTCCCATGAGTCGCCAGCTCTCCCAGACGAAGACGTCCCAGTTGGTGTAGATACCGACACGCACACCCAGTTCGGCGCCGAAGAGGGGTGTGAACCGCGGATTCCACGCCGTGTCGATGAACACGTCGTAGGTGCTCCCCGGCAGATCGGCGGTCATCGACGGGGTCGTCTGTGGGCCGTCCCAGAGCTGCAGACCGAAGCCCGGCGTGATCAGGAGAGGCGCGTGGTTGAGATTGGCCTGTGAGTTGTGGAAGAACGGTATGGCGAACGTGGCCGTGGTGTCGAGCTCATTCACGCCGACACTCGTGCCCTGTCCGTTCCCAAAGAGATAGGCCCAGCTGCCACGGGCTCCCTGATAGAGCCGCATCGTTTCCTGAAACGTGGAGTTCTGCGAGGGATAGCCGGGCGGAAAGAGTGAGCCGCTCATGTTCGGTGGCCCCTGCGTCGGAGTCAGCGACGGAGCGGCGGTCGAGTAGCCGGGATAGCCTGGCTGTCCGCCGATCGCCGAAGGGGCCCAGGTTGACGGGGTGGGGGCGGCTGCGGCCGGCGAGGGAAACACCTGACCCGCCTGTGGCGCGTAGGGATCCCAGGCTGGGGGTGGTGGCAGGGGCGTGCCGTAGGGGGAAGCCTGCGCGATGCGATCGAGCGAGGAGGCGGCGGGCGGCGGCAGGGCGACGGTCTGTGCAGCGGCGGGACGACACCAGCACGCCACACACGTGCCCGTCACCAGCAGCGTCAGCAAGATATGGAGCTTCGAGCGCACAGCCTACGCCACTCCGGGCGGGTGGAGCCGCCGGACAAGGGGACAATGCCGCACGGTAGTGCGGCCAACTGGAGTGGGGGGTACCGCGCCCGGCGCAGGAGGGTCAAGGCCGCGCGGCCAGCGGGCCGTTCTTGAGCCCCGCCAGAGCACCGTGCTTGCCCGAACTGCCGAAACAGCGTTTTCTATTGGTGTGTCTGCCTCCGAACCATCAACGCTGCCCCAGCCAGATCCGATCGACGCCACCATCCTGACCAGCCGCGCGGGGCTGGCCACGTTTGAGCACCACGCCACGCTCGGCTCGACGATGGAACGGGCCCGGGAGTTGGCGTCGCTACCGGGAGCCAGGCTCCCGGCAGCGGTGGTCGCCGATCGCCAGTCGCTCGGCCGCGGCCAGCGGGGGGCCCGTTGGTGGCAGGCTCCCGGCAGTCTTGCGGTGAGTGTGGTCGTCGATGCGTCGGCCACACCGCAGGCCGCGGCCCCGTCGGTCTGGTCGCTGGCGTGTGGGGTGGCGCTGGTCGAGTCGGTGGCGTTACTCGTCCCCACGGTCGAGCCGCTCTTGCGGTGGCCGAACGACGTCGAGGTCAACGGTCGGAAACTCGCCGGCATCCTGGTCGAGACCACGCCCCGCGGCCAGGCGATCTTCGGCGTCGGCGTGAACACCACCGGCTCCTGTCGGGATGTGCCGCCGCCGCTCGACAACACCATGGTGACACTCCCCGATCTCACCGGCGGCATGCTGCCGCGGGAACCACTGCTCGCGGAGTTTCTCCCCCGGCTGTTCCGGCTGCTGGCGGCGACTGCTGACGATCCAGAGGCGTTCGTGCCGCGCTACCGGGCACGGTGCGGCCTGGACGGTCAACCCGTCACGGTCTTTTCCGGAGACGAACGGCTGACTGGCATCTGCCGGGGGATCGCGGCCGATGGCACGCTGGTGCTCGACACGCCGGGTGGTCGCGTCCATGTGACCTCCGGCAGCCTCACCCACCCGGCCGATATCTGGCGGGGCGGCTGAAGGACATCACCTCCGCCGAGTCCGGAGCGCCACCACGCAGACCTCGCGGCCGCCGGTGGAGATCTGACGAGCCCGGGCCGCGAAGCCCCAGTCACGGAATTGATCGAGCCAGCCAGGCAGTTCCTCCGCCCGCGACCAATCGGGCAGCTTGAGCGTGGCGATGATGCCGGCGGGCTTGTTACCGGCGGCGGTGACGATCCTGCCGAGACTCTCGAGCGTGCTCCGCGGGTCGATGTTCATGTCGGCGACGATCCAATCGAAGCCGCGGAAGCTCTTCACCTTCACATCGCGGGCCCGCATCTGCCACTGTTCGAAGTTGGCGTGCGCCGCCACACGCTCGTCGACCGGTGCTGGATCGATGCCAACGACGGTGAGCCCGGCTTCGAGCAGCCGCTGGCAGGCGCCACCGGGCGAGGCGCCGAGTTCGACGGCCCGCTGGCCCGGACGCATGTCCACGGCGAACGTCGCGATCGCCTCATCGAGTTTGAGCCACGCTCGTGACACCTTGTCTTCAGGGAGTGCTTTTGGGTGCATGCCACCCGGCAGGCAGCTCATCGGGGTGCCGGCCCGATGCCAGCCCACCCACCAACGGTCTGCTGTATCGATCAAGCAGTCGAGCACGAGGTCGCCGGGGCGGGCAGCCGTCGGCTGCGTGGCCTGCAAGGAATAGTCTGCCAGCAGGGCGGCGCGGATCGTCTGGGAATCGATCTCCGCCTCCAGTCGTCGGTCGCGGTGCCAGACGTGGATGGCGTCCCATGTGGTATCGGCAGCCAGCGCCCGTACCGCCGCGATGCGTTCTCGATCGGATGCCCCAGAGACCTGGCCGAGCGAGCGGATCACTGCCCGCGCGAAGACCAAATCCGGGAAAAAATCATCGGGGGGATCGCTGCTGCCCAGCCGGAACGTCACCATACCCCGCCGCCAGGCCGCCTTCGCCACTTCCGGCAGGATTGCCTCTTGCCGACGGACGAGGCTCGCCTCGGCCCCACCCTGGCAGGTCGCCAGGAGAAACGTTCCCCGCACGGCGGGGGCGGGAGTCGCCCTCGGCGGCTGGTGAGGAGGGGCTTCCCGGCTGGGGGACGTGCTTTCCGATGACGTGCGCTGCATGCGGACATCGTACATCGAAAAAATCAGGCCGGCCCGGGCGCCCAAGGGCCCGGGCCGGCCTTTCTCGTCTGAACGCGGAAAAGGGGACTGAAACTGGCTGGTGAAACGTTGTTTCACCCGGTTGAAAGAGTTCCCGAAAGAACTCGATCAACCACCTGTTCAGCCGTGGCCCTTCTTCTTCTTGGTGGCGACCTTCTTGGCAGCCTTCTTCTTCTTCTTCGCCATTGTGATGGCTCCTTGCCACGAGCACCCGCACTGTTACACGACCATTCCCCCGGGTGCTCTGGGGGAGGGAACGGCCGACGTTTCGCGTCGCGTCGAGGCGAGCCAAGCAACGTGTGTGACACGTTGACTGGCATCGCTTCATCGCGGTGCTGACGGTGTTGTGAAGGATGACAGCGAAAACTGTCAAGAGATGTTCGCGAGTTTTTTCAAGAAAATTTTCACGCGAGGTCAACGCGCACCGCTCGCGGATCGTGTTTGGACACTTACGCGTGGTGCTGCGCGGTGGTGCCATCGCCTGCCGAGGCATGACTTGTCGCCCAAGCCATGAGCATGGCGAACTGCGCGGCGAATTCCTGTTCATCGACACCCAGCGGGCTCTTGAAGAAGCAGGCGAGCCACTCCACCGCGCCGTATTCACCGGACCGCTGGGCCCGATCAATCAGTCGCACAAGGTCGAGCACCAGTGGCGCCGCCAGAATCGAGTCGCATCCCTGCCAGGTGAACTGCATCGTCATCGGCGTGCCGAGGAAGCCGCGGAAGTGGATGTGGTCCCACGCCGTCTTCCAGTCGCCGAGGCTCTTGATGTATTCGATCGAGACGTGGGTCTGCGGCGGGTAGCCGAGAATGGCGGCCAGGAGGTGGTCCTTGCTCCGCACCTTCGCCTGTTTGTTCCGCGGGTCGTCGAGGACCTTGCCATCCATGTTGCCGAAGATGTTGTGGCCGACCCAGCTCATCACCTCCAGATGCCGCGCTGCGAACATCGGTGCCAGCACGCTCTTGAGCAGCGTCTCCCCGGTTTTGCCGTCGCAGCCAGTGTGGGCGATCCGGCGCTGGCGGGCCACCTCCTGAAGAGCCTCCGGCGTGGCACCCGTGGATGGTGTGAAATTGATGTAGGAGGCACCGGCCTCGAACGCAGCCAGGGCATAGAGGCTGCTGGCCGGCAGCGGGCAGGCCCGAGGATCATCGAGCAACGGCTCCAGTTCCGAGAACGACCGCGGGATCGGCAGCGCCGCCGGCGGCTCGGTGGAGGCGACGTTCACGACCACCACGTGGCGGAGCTGTTCGGCAGTCGCGAAGGCTTCTATATCAGCACGCACACGATCGATCGCCTGTCGGGGTGTTTCCACAATGGCGGCGATCGAGTCGTCGGCCAGTTCGCGAATCTTGTCCCCCGCCGCCACGACCGTGCCGGGCCTCAGCCGCCGCTCCGTCTCAGCAAAAAAGTCGGCGGCGCCGTCCAGA
>Ga0164295_10003286_pt1 | contig 13032 bp, 12 predicted proteins | sample GEODES006metaG_FD_111798 | JGI IMG/M metagenome (GOLD analysis project Ga0164295, IMG submission 111798) | Oligotrophic lake water microbial communities from Sparkling Lake, Wisconsin, USA - GEODES006 metaG | ecosystem: Environmental > Aquatic > Freshwater > Lake | place: USA: Sparkling Lake...
AAAGACCGGGTCGCGGTCATGGAAATGAGCGCTGCGTCGGGCTTGGCCATGGTCAGCGACCAGCCGTTGCAGCCAGAGATCGCGAGCACTTTCGGCACCGGGCAACTGATGCGCGATGCCATCCAGCGCGGCGCTCGGAAGATCATCATCGGCATCGGCGGCAGCGCGACGAATGACGGGGGCAGGGGAATGGCAGAAGCGCTGGGCTTCGGCTTCACCGACACGGGCATTGCTAGTCCCGCGCCACTCTCGTGCGAGGTGCTGGTGGCTTGCGACGTGGACAATCCCTTGCTCGGCGAGCGTGGGGCCACACGGGTCTATGGCGCGCAGAAGGGCGTGCAGGACTTTGCCTTCTTCGAGGCGCGGATGCAGACCTTTGCCGATCTGATCACCCGCGAGCTAGGCGTTGATCATCGGAACGAACCTGGCGCGGGTGCCGCAGGCGGGCTGGGCTTTGGCTTGATGAGCTTCTGTCAGGCGCGGTTGATGAGCGGGTTCGACTTGGTGGCCGACATCACGCAGCTCGAAGCACGCATGGCCGAGGCCGACCTCGTCATCACCGGCGAGGGCAAGGTCGATGGCCAGACCTTGCATGGCAAAGGCCCTGCCGGTGTGGCCGAGATGGCGCGGCGGCAGGGGCGGCCCGTGATTGCCGTGGCGGGCATGGTCGAGGACTCGCCAGCGGTCCAGGCGCGGTTCGACTTGGCGCTGGCGGTCAAGCCGGAGGCCATGCCGTTGGCGGAGGCGATGGCGCGTGGCGCGGAACTCATTGAAGAAACCGTTGCGCAGCACGCCGCGCAGTTTAGAGAACTCGTTCTATGAGCAAACAGGTGGTTCTTCTTTTCTCCGGTCAGGGCGCGCAAAAAGTGGGCATGGGCAAGGATTTGGCCGAGGCCTTTCCGGCCGTGAAAGCCCTGTTCGATCAGGCCGACGCGGCCTTGGGCTTCTCGCTCACCAGCGTCATGTTTGACGGCCCCATCGAGGAGCTGACCAAGACCTCTCGCTGCCAGCCCGCGCTGTATGCGCACGGCCTGGCTGTCCTGACCGCGCTGAAAGAAAAGGTGCCGGGCTTGGAGATCGTCGCCGCCGCAGGCCTGTCGCTCGGTGAGTTCACCGCGCACAGTGCCGCAGGCACCTTCGACTTCGCCACCGGCTTGAAGCTGGTGTTCCAGCGCGGCAGCTTCATGGAGCAGGCCTGCGAGCAAACGAAGGGCACCATGGCCGCCATGATCGGCGGCACCGAGGAGGCTGTGCGTGAACTCGCTCAAGCCTGTGACGTGGACGTGGCCAATCTCAACGCCCCCGGCCAGATCGTCCTCAGCGGAAGTGTCGAAGGCATCGCTGCCGCCGTCGCGGGGGCCAAGGACAAAGGCATCGTCAAAGCGATCCCGCTCACCGTGGCCGGGGCTTATCACTCCCGCCTGATGAAGTCCGCCCAGGATCAGCTCGCGCCCGTGCTCGCTCAGACCGCCATCGCCACGCCGAGCGTGCCCGTGGTGTGCAACTTCGAAGCTCGCGCCGTGAGCACCGCCGACGAGATTCGCCACACCCTGGCCAGCCAGGTCACCGGCTCCGTCCGTTGGGCTGAATCGCTCGCGTCCTTGGTTGCCCAAGGCCATACCCTTTTCCTTGAACTCGGCCCGGACACCGCCATCGCTGGCATGATGAAACGCATCGACAAGACCGCGAAGGTCATCAGCATCGGCGATCTCGCCGGGCTGGAGAAGGCGGTGGCGGAGCTGACGGCTTAGCCGGTTGCCCGGCACCCAGCCGCGCGCCCGTTAGACGGTGTTTTCGCGGATATCGATGTATCCGCCCGCGTCGTCGATGTCGGCCCGGCAGTTGGGGGCTTTCTGTCGGATGACCTCTTGGGCGACTCGCTCCAGAATCTCGCGGCGGCGGCCAGCGGCCCAGGGGTATTCAGCCGTCCACTTTGGCACATCCCCAACCGAGATGGAAGCAACCGCATCCCCGCCGCCGAACTCCCAGTAGAAGGAAAGGGAGCCCGCTTCCTCAAGATACTCAACCGTGCCGCTGCGTCCGGTGGACTTGATCTCAATGCTCCAGGTGGGTAAGGGGGGAGGGCTCATGGATGGGAAGATTTGTTGGTTGAGTGTTTCGGATCAGGTGATGGTGAGCGGGAATGGAGCGGAGCGACATCGCTTTCCGAAGGGCAGCGCTGGAGGGCGCTGGCAACTGTCGATCATACGACAGATGCTCTTCGAGCCGCTGCTTGCATCCGTTTTGTTTGCCCTTGTTTGGTGGTGTGGGAGTGCTCATGGCTGCTGAACGGAATGCGGTCTCATCTCCCACTCCCGAGCCAGAAGCGCAAATTCCAACTCGCTGGTCCAAGTGCCCTTGTAGGCCCGGTGCTCGATGTGGTGTGCCTCCTGTCGGAAGCCCAGCCGCCTGAATAAGGCTGCTGCCGGGCCGTTCAGGGCGTCAGTGGTAGCGGAAATGCGGCGCGCAGATACGAGCAAGCTGCAAGAACTTACCGCTTCTGCGCTGACGCTCTGGATTCTGAGACGAACGGCTCGGATCAGGCGACGGCGAGCGCAAGACGTTGCTGACACGACTGATAGCCTTCGAGCCGTTGCCTGCATCCGTTTTGTTCGCCTTGGTTGTTGCGGGTAGCGTAGTCATAGCTGCGAATGCTGGCGCTGTGCTAGCTCCTCCGGACTGATGATGTGGCGAAAAGTCAGGCTTATGCGTGCGTCGTCTGTCTCAGTCTTCTTCACGGCGTGAGTCCAATAATCCTGTGTCAACTGTGTCATATAGAACAGCGAGCCATGCGGAAGAGGGTAGTGAACTAACAAATTATGATCGGCTTTGCTACGGAAAGTGAGACTCCGCTCTGCCCCAAGGGAAACGATGGCGACTCCAGTGCCATCAGCCAAGTTGTAGGTAGCGTCGGAGTGAAATCCCATCGTCGAACGTCCCGACTCATAGTAGTTCAGGAGGCAGTTCGTGGGGCGGAATCCCACATGGCGCTGAATGGCCTCACAGAGCGGAATCAGAAGCGTGTGCATCGGCACAACCTGATAATCGACACCCGAGTCGTCATAGGTCTGGCCGAAACAGGCCGTCTTCCGTGCCTTCATCCGCTCATCCCACTGCACCTGAGAGCATAATGCTTCGAACAAACCGGTTGCTGCGTCCGAGGCAATAAATCCGGGCGTGACGGAGGCTTCTGGAGTGGCTTCAATTGAACTCACGTGGCGTGTTTAAGTTAGGCGAACGCTTCGGATCAGGCGACGGCGAGCGGGAAGCGTCGATGACACGACAGATGCCATACGAGCCGTTGCCTGCATCCGTTTTGTTCGGCTTCTTCATCCCCGTGGCCATATCATAGAATGTCCGCCTCCGTGAACTGTGACTGGACTCTGCCTGCAACCTGCTGAAAGAACCAGCGCAACGGCTTTCGGCCTTTCCCTTCCGTGCAGCCATCCACGATGTTGAAAGCGAGAAAGATGTTCCAATCACGAATGCCCGTGAGGAGCGCCGTCAGGCGCTCCTGATTGAACTTGCCCTTGGCCTCGAACTCTCTCCACAGCGCGAAAGGCTCATCGTGATACTGAACCATCGCCTGCATGTCCGCGTCATCGCAGAACTCCGCGAGGAAAGCGCGAGCCAGCGATGCGTGGCTTTTGGGCGCGGTGATGGACACGCCGCGCTCCGCGTCTGCCTTGAAAGTGTCGTGAGTGTGGATGAGCACTCTGAGCCGCCAGTAGTCCGTGTCGGAAACCTTAGCGCGAAGCATCTCCAAGTTCCGGTCAACCTCCGCGATGTGAGCGCGGACTGTGCCCTCGGGATGACCTGGGCGAGACACGCCCCAATCCAGATTGCGCTGGTAACGGGGGTCACTCGTGATGGTCTCAAAAATTTGTTTGTAGTCGCTCATGTGATAAGAGGCGCGATGTAGCCGAACTATTGGATCATGAACAATTTTGTCGTGTTTGTCCCGATCATTATGGCCAACAATTTTGTTGAATAGGAACGCGACTGCGAGTGCAGCGCTGTTGCTTTTGCCTCCAAATAGCATGATCGGCAACCTTTTTGCAGGATATGACGCTTATACGCGTCATATAAGTGCGTTGAATATGACCATGAAACTCGAAGATCAATTGCGTGGAGCCATCCGACTCAAACAATACTCCTATCGCACGGAGGAAACTTATGTGGGGTGGTATCGGCGTTATGTTCTTTGGCATGGCAAACGACACCCGGCTGAGATGGGGGTGGCGGAGGTGGAAGCCTTTCTGACGCATCTGGCCGTGAACCGGGGGCTGGCAGCGGTCTCCCAGAATCAGGCGCTTAATGCTCTGTTGTTCCTGTATGGCGAGGTGCTCAAGACCGAGCTGGAGGGGATCAATGCGAAGCGGGCGAAACATCAGAAACGGCTGCCCGTGGTGCTGACCACGGGTGAGGTGGCGGAGCTGATGAAAGGCGTCAGGGGCGCTGCGGGCCTGGTGTGCAAGCTTCTCTATGGCTGTGGTCTGCGCGTGGCCGAGGCGCTGGCGCTGCGGATCAAGGATGTGGACCTCAACGGCACCAAGCTGGAGGTGCGTGGCGGCAAGGGCGATAAAGATCGGGTGATCACGCTGCCCAAATCTCTGCTGCAACCTCTTGCTGAGCATCGGGCACGGGTGGAGTTGATTCACCAATCGGACCGAGCGGCAGGCATCCCTGGCGTGTTTCTGCCCCACGCCATGGCCACGAAGCATCCTGCGGCGGCGGCTTCGTGGGAGTGGTTTTGGATGTTTCCCAGCGGTAGCCTATCGACGGACCCGCGCTCGGGAGTGGTGAGGCGGCATCACCTGCACGAGATCATGATCAGCCGGGAGCTGACGCGGGCGGCGAAGCTGGCCGGAGTAACGAAGCGAGTCACCGCCCACACGTTGCGGCACAGTTTCGCCACGCACCTCATTCTGCGCGGGGTGGATATTCGTTCGATTCAGCAATTGCTCGGCCATGTGGATGGGCGCACCACGGAGATTTACACGCAATTGGCGAAGGCGATGCGTGGGGAGATCGGCAGTCCGTTGGATGATCTGTGACCTGGCTCCGCCAGGACGACAGCGGGCCGGTGGAGAGGGTGCATCCTGCCGCTTGCCAGTGGGCGGTTGCCAGTCTAGTAAAGCGGCCCCCGCCATCCGACCTGAATGTCCATCGAACGCACCCGCAATTTCTCCATCATCGCCCACATCGACCACGGGAAGACCACTCTTTCTGACCGGTTGCTGGAGTTCACCCAGACCATCACCGTGCGGCAGCAGCAGGATCAACTGCTGGATTCCATGGACCTGGAGCGCGAGCGCGGCATCACGATCAAGGCGCACCCGGTGGCGATGAACTACAAGGCGAAGGACGGCCTGGTCTACCGCCTGAACCTGCTGGACACGCCTGGGCACGTGGACTTCAGCTACGAGGTGAGCCGCTCGCTGGCTGCTTGTGAAGGCGCGCTGCTGCTGGTGGATGCCAGCCAGGGCGTGGAGGCCCAGACGGTGGCCAACCTGAACCTGGCGCTGGGGCAGAATTTGCACGTGATCCCGATCATCAACAAGATCGACCTGCCCGCCGCCGATGTGCCGAAGGTGAAGCAGCAGATCGAGGACCTGCTGCAACTGCCCACGGACGAAGCCGTGTGCGCCAGTGCCAAGCAGGGCATCGGCATTGAGGACATCCTGGAGGCGGTGGTGAAATACATTCCGGCACCAAAGGACAACCCGGACGGCTTTCTGCGGGCGTCGGTGTTTGACTCGGTGTTCGACAACTACCGTGGCGTGGTCAGCTACGTGCGCGTCTTCTCCGGCAAGATTGAGCGCGGCATGAAGGTGCAGATGATGTCCACCGGACAGATGACGGAAGTGAAGGAGATCGGCGTCTTCCGCCCCAAGATGGTGGCCACCGACATTCTGGAAGCGGGGGATGTGGGCTACGTGATCGCGAACGTGAAGACCACGGCGGACGTGAAGATCGGCGACACGCTCACGGAGCACCGCCGGCCCGCGCCGGAACCGCTGCCAGGCTTCAAGGAAATCCGCCCCATGGTCTTCAGCGGCATCTACCCGGTGAGCACGGATGACTTCGAGCAGCTGAAGCTGGCCATGGGCAAGCTGCAGATCAATGACAGCGCCTTCACCTACATGGCCGAGTCCAGCGCCGCGCTGGGCTTTGGCTTCCGCTGCGGCTTCCTGGGCCTGCTGCACATGGAGATCGTGCAGGAGCGCCTGCGCCGGGAGTTCAACATGGACGTCATCTCCACCTACCCGAGCGTGGTCTATGAGGTGCGCCAGACCAACGGCACGGAGATGAAGATCGACAACCCGACCTTCCTGCCGCCGACGCAGACCATTGAGTGCATCCGCGAGCCGATGGTGAAGCTGGCGATCATGATCCCGAACACGAACATCGGCGACATCATGAGCCTGGTGATGGACAAGCGCGGCCAGGTGGACAACACCGAGACCATCGACAACAACCGCGTGATGATCCACGCGCTGATCCCGCTGAATGAGATCCTGGTGGACTTCAACGACAAGCTGAAGTCCATCACCCGTGGCTATGGCAGCATGGACTACGAGCACGCGGGCTATCGCGAGGACGAACTGGTGCGCATGGACATCCTGATCGCCAGCGAGCCGGTCGATGCCTTCTCCTGCATCGTGCATCGCGGCAAGGCCGAGAGCCGTGGCCGCGCCCTATGCGCGAAATTGAAGGAAGTGATTCCGCAGCAGCTCTTCGTCGTGGCCATCCAGGCGGCCATCGGCGGCAAGATCATCGCCCGCGAGTCCATCAGCGCCCTGAGCAAGAACGTGACCGCCAAGTGCTACGGCGGCGACATCACCCGCAAGCGCAAGCTGCTGGAGAAGCAGAAGGAAGGCAAAAAGAAGATGAAGGCCTTCGGCCGGGTGAACATCCCTCAAGAGGCGTTCATTGAGGTGCTGAAAAGCGACTAGAAAAGAGAAAAGGGCCAGGAGAAAAGAGAAAAGTGTGATTGTATCCAGGCGCTTCCGGCTCTTTTCTCTTTTGCTTTATCCCTTTTCTCTCTAGCCCCCATGTGGCCCTTCACCCCCCGCTACCTCAAGCACGCCAAGCTGCTGCACAAAGGCGTCACGCGCTTCATCCATTACAAGCGCGACATCCTGCCGCCCTCGAAGCTGGACCAGATCAGCAAGCTGCGGGATGATTTGAAAGCCGCGATGAAGGCCCGGGACAAGGCCGCCATTGACAAGCTGCACGATCAGATCAACGACGCCTGCAACAAGGCGATCCCAGGCATGGTCACCTCCGAGATCGGCGACAATGTGGAGGTCATCTTCGTGGCCATCGTCGTGGCTCTCGGCATCCGCGCCTACATCGCCCAGCCTTTCCAGATTCCCACCGGCTCCATGCAGCCGACGTTGAATGGCTACATTGCCGAAGGCACCACGGAGGACCCCACGCCAAACATCGCCTTCCGCCTTTTCGACAAGCTCAAGGGACGCAGCTACGTCAATGTGGTGTCCGACCACGAGGGCTATCTCAAAGGCGGCCAGGACTTCGTCACCGAGCACCGGATGCTGGTGCTGTTCACGTATTCCAACATCAACTTCGACGACGGGCACACCATCCGCGTGTGGGCACCGAAGCGTCAGTTGATCGAGGACCTGGGCTTGATCCGCAACCTGAACGTGCCCACCAAGGTGGCTGTCGGGCCCGATGGCCAGGAGTTGCGCACGCCCGACGACCGCAAGATTCAGCAGGTGTATGGCCGCGCTTATGTGTCCAAAGGGCAGCTGCTGGCGCGCGGCGTCCTGAACTCGGGCGACCACATCCTGGTCAACAAGTTCGCCTACCACTTTCGCACGCCGAAGCGTGGCGAGGTGTTTGTGTTCACCACCAAGCACATCGCGCGCATCGAAGGGCAAAGCAACTTTGATCCCTTGCAAGGTTCGCAACATTACATCAAGCGCCTCGTCGGCGTGCCCGGCGACACCTTGGAGGTGAAGCCGCCGCAGCTCTGGATCAATGGCAAGCCCGCCGAGGAGGAAGGCATGAAGCGTGTGGCCTCCAGAGAAAACGGCTACACCGGCTATGTCAGCATCAGCCACCCAGGCTCGGTGAACGAGATCACGCTTCAGCCCGGCCAATACTTCGCCTGCGGTGACAACAGCGCCAACAGCCTGGACAGCCGCTACTGGGGCCACGTGCCGGAACGCAACGTCGTCGGCCCGGCCTTGTTCTCGTATCTGCCCTTCGCCTCCCACTGGGGCGTGATCCGGTAGCTGGAGGCACGCTGCTAGACACTGGATTCTTGATGCTGGATAACCATGGACTTGCCCACCAACGCCCAAGCTCCAGTGGCTGATCCAAACTCAAGCCCACAGCCTCAAGCCTCAAGCCTTCCGCCCCCAGCCTCCAGCACGGAGATCGCGCAGAAGAGCAAGTCCAACCTCGCCTTGGCCTTGGCCTGCCTGCCGCGTGAGCGTCGGAGCGACATGATCAGTTTCTATGCCTTCTGCCGCATCGTCGATGACATCGCGGATGATCCTGCGCTGCCCGAAGCAACGAAGCGTGCCTCTTTGGCAAGGTGGCGTGAGGCCGTTCTCAACGGCGATGCTGGCGAAGGCGATCCTGTGCAGGCGGAGGTCGTGGGCTTGCCAGCGAAGTATGGTTTCACACCGCAGTGGTTGGCGGAGATCGTCGATGGTGTGGCCAGCGACCAGGACAAGATTCGCTACGCCAACATCGAGGAACTCAAGGCCTACTGCTACAAGGTCGCCTGTGTTGTGGGCCTCGTCAGCGCCCGCATCTTCGGCGCGCGGCACCCGCGCTCCGATGAGTATGCCCTGGCCCTGGGCTATGCTTTGCAACTGACCAACATCCTGCGCGATGTTGGCGAGGACGCGCGCGAGTGTGGTCGCATCTACCTGCCGCAGGATGAGATGGCGCGCTTCGGCGTGACGGATGACGACATCTTGCAGGGCCGCTACTCACCCGCGTTTCTGCGCCTGATGAATTTCCAGTATCAACGCGCCCGTCGTTACTATGAGGAAGCCACTGCCGTGCTGCCATCGTCCGACCGCTACCGCATGGTCTCCGCCCGCATGATGGCCCGCATCTACGGCGACATTTTGGAGAAGCTCAAACGCACCGGCTTCCGCGTCTTCGACCGTCGCGAAAAACTCAGCAAGCTGCACAAAGGCGTGATCCTCGGCGGTTATCTGATGCACGGCTGGCTGCATCGGTCGGAGAGCCGGTAAGGCTTGTCCAGCCACGCATCAAAACGGCTGTAACCGACAATAGGCATGTGGTTTCCAAGCCGTTCGGCTTGAAAGTGAGTCGCTTTGTGAATGACCGATTCGGAGATGCTTACACCTCCGGCCTGAACACGATGATCTCGCCCAGCAGGTGCTCCTGCTCGACTTGCAGGTGGTTGAGCTTCATCAGCTCGAGCATGGCGAGGAAGGTGACAATCATTTCGCTGCGGCTGCTGACGTCGGTGAACAGCGTCTCAAACTTCACCCGCGCGCCCTTGGGGATGATCTCCAGCAGGTGGTCGATCTTGCTGCTGACGGTGTAGCGGTCGTCAATGATCTCGCGGATGTCGTCGGTCTTCTCGAAGCGCTTCAACATGCGCTGGAAGGCGCGGATTAGATCGAAGATGCCGACTTGCCCGAGGGTGACCGGGGCGTCGAGATCGGGCATTTCAGGGCTGGGAGCGAAGAACTCGTCGGCGCGCACTTCCTGGGCCCCGAGGAACTGAGCGGCTTCTTTGAATTTTTTGTATTCGACGAGCTGCCGGATCAGCTCCCAGCGGGGGTCGTCCTCCTCGCCTTCTTCATCGGGCGGTTGCAGGGTCTTGGGCAGCAGCTCGCGGCTCTTGATATACATCAGGTTGGCGGCCATGACGATGAACTCGCTGGCGAGTTCCACGTTGAGCATCTTGAAGGTGTCGATGTAATCGAGGTATTGGCGCGTGATGCGCTCGATGGAGATGTCGTAGATGCCAACTTCGTCTTTCTTGACGAGGTAGAGCAGGAGGTCGAGCGGACCTTCGAAGATCTCCAGTTTGACTTTGTAATCGAGTTGCACGCTGCTGGGCTTAGCGCAGAGGGCGGAAAGGTGCAAGGGCGAGGGAAGGTGGTGGGAGGGTGAGAAGTGGAGAGGTGGAGAGGTGGAGAGGCCGGGGGCAACAGCTCTATGGCCTTTCGTTCTTCTCCACATCTCTCCTCTCTACTTCTCACGTGGCTCCCCTTTGCTGCTTGTGAAAACTTTCACAAAGCGTTTGCCCCGGCCTGTCCTGGTGCGTAAATCCATCAAGCCACTAACCTCGACGGCTGCCCAACGCCTTATGGTCGCCCCTGTTCAAACCGACGCCGCCTACGACTCCAAGATCGAAGGCAATATCATTTTCACGCGCGTGGATGCCGCGATTAACTGGATGCGCAAGAACTCGCTCTGGCCCATGCCGATGGGGCTGGCTTGCTGCGCGATCGAGCTGATGGCCACAGGGGCGAGCCGCTTCGACATCGCCCGTTTCGGCGCGGAGGTGATGCGCTTCTCGCCGCGTCAGGCGGATGTGATGATCGTGGCTGGCACGGTGACTTACAAGATGGCACTAGCGGTGAAGCGTGTCTGGGACCAGATGCCGGAGCCGAAGTGGTGCATCGCCATGGGCGCGTGCGCCAGCAGCGGCGGCATGTATCGCAGCTACGCAGTGCTGCAAGGCATCGACCACCTGATTCCGGTCGATGTTTATATCTCCGGCTGCCCGCCGCGCCCGGAGGCGCTGCTGGAAGGGCTGATGCGCTTGCAGCGGAAGATTGAAACGGAGTCTTCGCTCTATGAGCAGAAGAAGGAACTGATCGAAGCTCTCGCTTAACTTGTCATGAACGCCGCTGAAATCGTTTCCGCCCTGAAGCAAAAGTTTGGCGAGGCCGTGCTGTCCACCGTGGTGGCCCATGGCGAGCACACGTTGAACGTCACGCTGGCCCAGGTGAAGAACCTGCTGCGCTACTGCCGTGATGAGATGGATTTTGATTACCTGGTGGATGTCTCCAGCCTGGACAACCTGGGCGAGGAGCCGCGCTTTGAAATGGTTTACGAGATCTACGGCTACAGCCATGCGCAGCATCTGCGCGTGAAGGCTAAGGTCAGCGAGGACCAGAGCGTGCCGACGGTGAGCGACCTGTGGCCGACCGCCGACTGGCATGAGCGCGAGGTGTATGACATGATGGGCATCGACTTCGAAGGCCATCCCGACCTGCGCCGCATTCTGATGTGGGAAGGCTATCCCTTCTTCCCCCTGCGCAAGGACTTCCCTCTGGAAGGCAAGCCCAGCGACATGCCCGATGTGGCCTTCAGTGGCGTGGCTCCGATGGCCGACGGTCCCTTCGTCACCTGCTCTGGCGGTGATGACACCATCGCGCGCGAGCCGCGTTCCCGGAAGCCAGTCTAATCCTGGGCATGGCTGCTTCACTGCCGCGCCTGAACGCCATCGTCGCGATGGCGAGCAATCGTGTCATTGGCAAGGATGGCAAGCTGCCCTGGCATCTGCCGGAGGACCTGAAGTTCTTCAAACAGACCACGCTGGGACATCCGATCCTGATGGGGCGGAAGACCTTTGAGTCGATCGGTCGTCCGCTGCCGGGGCGGCGGAACATCGTCTTGAGCAGCACGATGTCGGCGCGTGAAGGCGTGGAGGTGATCCGTAGCATCGACGAACTCCAGGCCAATGAGGCGGTGTTCTTGATTGGTGGGGCTCAGTTGTTCGAGCTGCTGCTGCCGCAGTGCGAATCGGTGTATCTGACCTGGGTGGAGCAGCCTTACGAAGGGGATGTCTTGCTGCCTCCATTCGAGTCCTTGTTCCCGAACTGCGAAGTGATTGGCACCGGGGATGGGATCGAGTTCCGGCGTTATCGCAAGTAGAACGAACTTCCAAGTTCGTTGTCAGGTAAAGAGATGTTAGTGGATCGTGGGCGAACGATCTTGGTAGCCTGTTCATGTCACTGCGGCTGCGCGCCAATGACCGCGTCCACGGCGTAGAAGCTGTCCCCACGCAGCACCTCCATCTTGATCGGCGTTTCTGGAGGAAGCTTGCGTATCTGCGCCAGCAGCGCGCTGGCATCCGAGATCGGCTTCCCCTGCATGCCGACAATGACATCCCCCGGCTGCAGCCCCGCCTGGGCAGCAGGGGAGGCTGGATTGACCATGTAGACCAGCACGCCGCGCAACACCCGGCCATCCTCGGCCCGAATGGTCAGCGATTGCTCCGAGAGGGTGATGCCGAGGTAGCCCTGGGCTGGCGGGGCCTTGGTCTTGCTACTGGCCAGGGCGAGAATCGTTTCAATGACTTGCCGGGCTTGATTGGCTGGAACGGCCAAGCCCACACCCTGCCAGGCCTGAACGCGCTGATCTCCGCGGTAGATGGCGACATTGATGCCGAGGATCTCGCCGCGAATGTTGACCAGCGGCCCGCCGGAGTTGCCGGGGTTGATGACGGTGTCGGTTTGCAGGTAGTCGTTCGCTCCGTCGCTGAGGTGCCGGTCACGAGCGCTGATGATGCCCTGGGTGACGGTGCCGCTGAGGCCGAAGGGATTGCCCACGGCGAAGACGACCTGGCCGACGCGTGTCTTGTCGGAGTCGGCAAAGGTCAGGGCCGGGAAGTCTTTGCGATCGCTTTCAATCTTGAGCAGAGCGATGTCGCGGCTCTTGCTGCCATTGATGACGCGGGCCTTGTAGCTCTTGTTGTCGTTGGTGGTGACCTGCACCATCTGCACGCCTTCGATCACGTGGTAGTTGGTGATGACATGGCCTTCCTTGCTGATGATTGCGCCGGAGCCGATGCCTTTCTGGGCCTCGACCTGCCCGGGCACGACGAACATACCGAAGGACTGGTAGTTTTGCACCAGGGAGGTCGTGTTCACGCTCACTACGGAGGGCAGCACCTTCGCGGCGAGGCGGGTGTATTCCTCGTCCAGCCGCACGAGGCCGGGGATCACGTCGTTGCTGAGTGAGGCATTGGTTGGAGCGGTGAAGGCTTCTTTC
>Ga0164295_10003288_pt1 | contig 13030 bp, 14 predicted proteins | sample GEODES006metaG_FD_111798 | JGI IMG/M metagenome (GOLD analysis project Ga0164295, IMG submission 111798) | Oligotrophic lake water microbial communities from Sparkling Lake, Wisconsin, USA - GEODES006 metaG | ecosystem: Environmental > Aquatic > Freshwater > Lake | place: USA: Sparkling Lake...
CCTTGCGAGAGATTGGCCTCGATCCAGTTCAATACCACATCGAAACGCTGGCGATCATTGTTTACCAGCGCAAAAAACAAGGTGTAGGCCTCGCTTTCAGAAGTCGTGAAATCACGCTCACCCGTCTGGTCTAGGACGCGTCCATCGTCCTGTACAAAGCGTTTTTGATATCCCTGCCATAAAGGCCAAGGCGATAAATTAGTCCTGTCCTTGCAGTTAGCGGAAGCTGCATGCGCATTCGCGCCAAAGACCAACGCAAGCACGAGACAGAAGAGCGTGTAATGTTTTCCAAACATGAGGTTGTGCTCGAATCACGAATCGCTTAACACATGCGATTAAGCCGGAAGTTTTATGAAACGCGTTCAGCGTTTAACAATTTCATTAGTTCGCCAGAATCGGCTAGCGCTTTCAAATCCTGAAAACCGCCGATCAGCATGCCATCGACAAAGATGATGGGAAAGGTGGGCCAGCCGCTCCACATTTTTAGCGCATTGCGGCGGCGCCATTGCGAGAGATAGTTGCCGTATTCCAGATAGCGATAACTCACACTCAGTTTATCTAGTAGCTTGCGTGCACCCGAGACCATGGGATTGGTCGCCATGCCTATGATCACCACGCGATTATCCGCAATACTGGCTTGAACCTCTTCGACGATATCTCTGTGGCTGGCAGCAACGGCACCGCGGACAGCGGGGTGTATCCAAAATTCATCTAAGACGTGGCGCGGCATGTGACTTCCTTTGGGTTGACTAGTGAGACGATCAATTTGTTGCGTTGCGAAAACTATTTATACCCATTTCCTAGCTGATACAGCTCTCTGCCGCCATATAACGGCATAGCAATGAAAGTGTGCCTTAACTTGTAAATACTATAACTGAAAAAATTCTGCTTTATTGTTGATTTTTCATTGAGTAGTCATAGAAACGGAGTAAGTTAGAAATGTATAAGTGAATGAGTAAGGACTAGATCAGCAATTCAGCCCTTAATGCTTCAGATTTTAGGATACAGACACATGGCATCGTTCAAATTAGCGCAACTTTCAGATACGCACGTCGTTAGAAAACATTCAGTATTGAGTAATGGCATTGATAGCAACCAAGCCTTGCGAGCAGCGGTGTATCAACTCATTAAAGCCGATGATATCGATGCGGTGCTGTTGTCTGGCGATCTGGTTGAGCGCGGTGAAATCTATGAATACTTCGAGCTAAGAAGCATACTGGACCCACTCATGGGTTTAAAGCCTGTGTATCTGATGTTAGGTAACCATGATGTGAGGGATAATTTCCTTGGCCTGTTCAGAGATTATCCATTCATCAACCAAGCGAATAATTCATGGGGCGTGCAGTACTCGGTACCATTGTCCGATACGCATGCTCTAGTCGTGTTAGACACGCTCAAAGAAGGACGCGATGCAGGTTATTTAAGTGCCGACAAGTTGATTTGGCTTGATCGCACCTTGGAGCGCCACCGTGGTAAGAGCGTGCTGCTGGCGATGCATCATCCGATGATTGATGTCGGTAATTCCATGATGAATCAAATGAATTTAGTGAATCAGTCGGATTTGTCAGCGGTCCTGCAAAAACATAAAAATATTACGCGCATACTTTGTGGTCACATTCATCGAGAGATCGTGGGTGTTTTCAGTACCATTCCCGTCCAAGTCTGCCCAAGTACCGCTTTTGCTTATCCCGCAAATCTGAATGAGAGTAATGTGGATCAATTGTGTAAAGATAATCCGGGTTATCTAGTGCACGAGATCTGTGACGGGGTCCTCACTAGCAAACGGCATAGCTTAGACTTGCACGATTCTGCAGTCGAGGTATAAAGGAGTTTTTGCTCGGCCTATTAAGATGGAGACACGCGCATTGAGATCGATACCAATGAACGTGCTCGTCACGAACCTAAAAGTTCACGCAACTATGTGAGCCAAAGGCACCCTGCAGGTTGTGGCTGCTGTTCACCGGGTAAAAAATCATCAACCGTTACTGCTAAAAACGGTGACAAGATGTTTCCATCAAAGCGTCCATGGATGATTAGTCACTAAGAGCCAGAGCTTTGAATAGTTGCTTAACTTGCAGCTGGCAAAGTAGTTAGCATCGCCCAAAACCCCGCTCAGAACATCGAGCGGGGTTTTGTATTTATGCTTACGCTGTTTTAATTAGTGGCAGATGTCGTGCTTTGTTCAATCATTATCTGGATGACTAAACTATGAATCGTCATTTTATTTTTGCGTTGCTTGCTATGTTGGCAGGCAATGTATGCGCAGGCGGATGGGTTTTGGTTCGCTATGCCGAAACCGAGCTAGCGATTCATTACTTTGAAAGTATTCAAATGCGAAAAATGGGTGATACCGCCTTTGTTTGGGATATCCATGATCTCAAGACACCGGCGATAACCACAGATGGATTTACTTATAACTCTGTCGGTTATGCCGTGGAATACCAATGTCGCGCACGCAAACGCAGAACACTCGCCATTAAGTGGTTTGAAAAACACTTAGGTGAGGGTGCAGTTAAAAGTCAGGAAGGTGTTGTGAGCGATTGGATGATCGCCACACCGGAAACGCTGGAGGGGCAGTTATTCAATCACGTGTGTGAATAGGGTATCGATGAGCAGTGATTGTAACTATCCTTGATTGGGCATCTACTAATCCGCAGTATCGATTAACAAGCGCTGTAAATCGTAGTTTTAGGCTCGGACAGCACCTTGTACACCATGGGCTCGAAAAATGAGAGCGGTAAATGATCGTAGCCGGGATCGAAAGCCGGCGCGTCATATTTCTCGCAAAATTCTAGTGTGCGATCGTACACTGCTTGCCCTTTAAATTGATCGCGTAAATTTCTATCCATGCCTAAATGGTGGAAAAAATAATAGGCTTGAAACATGCCGTGTTTTTCTACCATCTCGAAATTTTCGTGACTAACAAAGGGTTTCAAAATAGCTGCTGCGATGTCGGGATGGTTGTAGCTGCCCAGCGTGTCGCCAATATCGTGTAACAACGCGCAGACGACATACTCATCATCCTTGCCATCACGATGCGCTAGTGTCGCTGTTTGTAAGCTGTGAGTTAGACGATCTACCGCAAAGCCACCGGTATCTCCATCGAGCAGTTTTAAATGAGCGATGACTCGAGCTGGAAGCTGCGCCGCATAACTGCGGAAATCCTCAAGGATGATTTTCCAATCCTCTTCGGTGCTGTTGCGCATGTCGGTGAATGTGGCACGTTTTAGCATAGCGACTCTCTTTCTGGTCTTACACGGCTGCTTTTATCGTTCCATCATAACGGGTCTGATATTCCTTCGCCAAGTGGCTTTTGTGGATTCGATATTACAAAGTAAATCTTTGGCTTTACTGAAGTTGAGGTGTATCTAGCGCCGATGCTGTTGTCTGGCCTAGCGAATGGGCTAACGATATCAAATTGGCCATGCACAAGGGATCCCTATTTTGAGTGCTATGCGGCGTGAGTTTATGCAGAAAGTCCGGTTATCATTGGGCGCCAGCGTTGTTGCAGGAGGAGACGTCTAGATTACCGAAGATTCGTAGTAGTGCAACGCAGGGACCATGGCCCCTTGCTGGTGTAGTCGCACTCTCTTCGGTGTTCGTGACCATTGCTTATGTTGTTTTATAAGGTAAAAAAATGAATACGACAAATACCGAAACTACTGTAGGCCCGGAGACCTTTACCAAGGTCGCCCAAAAACTTATTCCTTTTCTGTTTCTCTGCTACGTGGTTGCATTTCTTGATCGCGTGAATGTGGGCTTCGCCAAATTGCAGATGGCACCTGAGCTTCAATTTTCTGATGCAGTTTTCGGCTTTGGTGCCGGGATTTTCTTTATCGGGTATTTCATCTTCGAAGTGCCCAGCAATGTGATCCTGGAGAGAGTCGGCGCACGTGCATGGATTGCACGCATCATGATTTCATGGGGGATTATTTCTAGCGCTTTTTTCTTCGTGGATAAATTTGTATGGGGCAGCTTATCTGCATCGTTCAATTGTACCGATCCCGAGTTTTCGTTTTATGTGTTGCGTTTTTTACTTGGTGTAGCTGAAGCTGGATTTTTTCCTGGAATTATTCTGTACCTAACGTATTGGTTCCCAGGTTCACGCCGTGCCAAGATGGTGGCCTTGTTCATGACGGCTATCGCTGTGTCTAATCTCGTGGGTTCTCCACTATCCGGAGCCATCATGCAGTACATGGATGGAGCGGGTGGGGTGAGTGGATGGAAATGGTTGTTCTTACTTGAGGGTTTACCTTCGGTAGTCGTCGGATTTATGGTGTTCTATTTCTTGCCCAATGGTCCACGCGAGGCGAAATGGTTGACTACAGAAGAGCAAAACTATGTGATTGCTCAAGTCGAGGCGGACGAAAAACTTAAAACAACTGATGACAGTAGTCATCACTGGATGGATGCTTTCCGCGACATTCGTGTCTGGGCACTTGCCTTTGTTTATTTCAGCGGCGTGGTGTGCTTCTATGCTATTAATTTTTGGATGCCGACTATCATTCAGGAACTAGGCGTCGATAAAAAAGATTTTTTCAAAGTGGGTTTGATTAGCATTATTCCTTGGGGTATCGCTGCAGTCTTTATGGTTGTTTGGGGTGCTCACTCCGATAAAACAGGTGAGCGTCGCTATCACGTTGCAGGCTCGCTCATACTTTGCATAGTAGGCCTGATTGGTTTGGCGTTTGTGGGCAAAGCACCGATACCTTCGATCATTGCCTTGACAGTGGTTTCGTCCGGCGTGTTAGCGTTTGTAGCCGTTTTCTGGTCGTTACCAACCGCATTTTTAACTGGCACTGCCGCAGCAGCAGGTATCGCGTTTATTAATTCGGTAGGTAACTTGGGTGGCCATTTCGGACCCGATTTAATTGGCCGCGTTAGAAACCTTTCTGGTGGCGCCACTGAAGCAGCATTTTGGGCCCTGGCAGCGATTGCAGCGATAGGTGTGATCATCACCCTAGTGATTTCGCGTGAAGAAACGACTGATCAGCCTGCGTAATTGGCGCTGCATACTTAACATGGAGCTTAGCTAATTTTGATAGAGGCCCTCATTGAGGGCCTCTTCATTTTCAACAAGGAGTTGAATAAAAATGAATCAATTAGATCTACAAAAAAAAATAGCGGTGATTACTGGTGGTGCGCAAGGTATAGGTTTTAGTACCGCCAAGCGCATGATTGATTCCGGCGCTCAAGTCGCTATCTGGGATAGAGATGCTGCACAGCTCGATATCGCGTTGAAAGAATTAGGCACAGCTGCCTGGGGAACTTCGGTAGATATTGCAGATAACGATTCAGTTCTTAAAGCGACGGCTGCAACCCAAGCGCATTTTGGGAAGATTGATATTTTGGTGAATAACGCCGCTATCGTCGGGCCGAATGCTCCTATGTGGGAATACCCAATTAACAGTTTTATCGATGTGATGAACATCGGTGTAAACGGCACTTTTTTAGTCACTCGCGCGGTGATTCCGTTGATGATTGCTGCGGGCTATGGCCGTGTTGTAAATGTCGCGTCGATTGCCGGAAAAGAGGGTAATCCGAATGCCTCAGCCTATTCAGCGGCTAAAGCAGCGGTGATTTCATTGACTAAGAGTTTGGGTAAAGAACTCGCGGATAAAAATATTGCGGTCAATTGCGTCACACCCGCGATTGCCAAAACAAAGTTAGCAATGGAGCAGGATCCAAAACACATTGCTTACATTCTAGGAAAAATCCCACGCGGACGTATGCTTGAATTGAATGAAGCATCCGCCATGATTTGTTGGCTCTGCACGGAAGAAAATTCGTTTACGACCGGTGCGGTGTTTGATTTGTCCGGTGGGCGCGCGACTTATTAATATAATCACAAGATCATTTACTTTGCGCAGGCGTGATGAGCGTCGCTTTGGTTTGATTACATTTATGTCATAAATCATCAAAATCAGTCCTTTCATAACGCTAGGGCTTTGGTTATGAAATTTGTTCGAATAGTATCCATAACTAGTCTTTGATGACTTTATGGATCTAGTGATGTCTCATTCAAACAAAGCGGAAGCTTATCTACAGTTCATGTCATCGCGCCTTTCGTTGCGTGATCGTGCAGGTTTGCCTTCGTTGGACCCGCTTGAAGAACGCTTGCTTGAAATGGTCGCGCTGGCTGCAGAGCCGGGGGAGCGACTTTCAGTCACGGAAGTGATAACGACGTCTGAATTAGGATCACCAACGACTCTCCACGGCCGTTTGACTTCTTTGCGCGCTAAGGGATTGGTGCAATTAGCCTACAACGATGATGCGAGCAGGCGGCAACTTCAACTGACTACGGCGGGTATGAGTTACCTTGATGTGCTGGCAAAATGCATGGTGGCTGCTGCTAAATAGTGATCAGTCAGGATTTCGCTGCTAATTAATTGTGGCTTGTAATGAGATGAGTATGTAGCTGCAAGCGTCTTCTCTGCGTGCTGTAATAAGTGCATGTACCTCGGTAAGGCTGGACTATTCTGGGATCTCGCTTGGAAGGCGAAGTTATCCCGCGAATGTTCTTTAGCTTTACATTGCCATGCATAGATATCGCTTAATAAATTATTGATTTAAGCTGCATTATGTTCACTCGATAAAAAAGGGCGCTGCCGCGCCCTTTTTTATCGATCTGAATTTTCTTACTGTCTATGCAGTGGTCACGACCGCACCCACTTCACCCCGAGTCAGTTGGTTTCTGACGATATCCGTGGGTTGAAAAAGTTTGATCAATGACTCGAGTAGCGTAGCAGCTTTGCCGCTGTTATCCATAGAAAAATTACAGACATAGACGTCGAAGGTAATCGCGCCTAACTCTGGCCAGGTATGCAGGGCCAAGTGCGACTCTGCTAGCAGTACTGTGCCTGTCACGCCACCACATTCGCCTTCATGGAGACCTGGGAAGGCATGAAATACTTCGCTGACGGCGGTCAGACCACTTTTGTCTACGAGTTCCAGACATTTACGACGTAATGATTTTGCATCCGTCATTAAATTCAGATTGGTATGGCAACCCGCAATATCTGCGGTGAGGTGAAGTCCTTGCATCGGTAATTCCTTTCCCCTAAAAACAAGAAAGAAACCCTTCTGGGCTAGTAGACGCCAAATAGAAGGGCGGTTAAAAAAAGCCTTGAGGGCTTACTTATGCTTCCTTGGTCGACCGGTTTTCACCGTCTGAAGCTTTTTCTTGGCTGATTTGACTTTGGAGCTACTCAAGTCTGCGAGCAAAGCGATGCCAATTCGGATCAGCTCGCTTTTCTTAATCTCGAAACCTTCTTTCAGGCAGCCTTTTTTGACTTTGGCCAGTACGGCATATTCCGACTCCGGAATGGTAAAACTGTCGCGTACGAGTTGGGGTTTAGTCAGCTTGTCTGCTTTTGTAGCAGTGACTTTTTTCGCGGCCTTGGCGGGCGTTTTTCTCGCCGCTGGCTTGGCTTTGGTAGCAGCAGAGCGCTTTGCTGCTGGTTTGGTTTTCGAGTTCATTTTAGAGGTCTCCTAATAGTTGACCGTAGTGTATTTCACTACTGTACCTAAAAAACGATATAAATCATTTATACGGTATGACGGTATACACTCAAAATCAAAAGAAGTCGATAATTTGTTGTCTACCGACAACATGACAGGTGGTCTACCCTGCAGGAGGAGGAGCTGTATTTCAGTGATTTACTGGGGTGGTGGGGTGATGCGGCGGCCGTCAGCGGCCGCTCATGCCAATTGAAAAAATGATAATCGTCAGAAGAGATTCAGGTGTTTTCGTACCAGTCCTTCGACTGGTTAACAACGCGTACAACGATGAGCATGACCGGCACTTCTATCAATACGCCGACGACAGTGGCGAGTGCAGCGCCGGATTGAAATCCAAATAAGCTAATGGCCGCAGCCACGGCTAGCTCAAAAAAATTGGACGCACCGATCAGAGCAGAAGGGCAGGCCACGGAATGAGATTCGCCGAGTTTTTTATTCAGCCAGTACGCCAATGAGGCATTGAAAAAAACCTGAATCAATATGGGCACGGCAAGTAGCCCAATAATTAAGGGTTGATCAATGATGGCCTTGCCTTGAAATCCAAATAACAGAACCAGAGTCAAGAGTAGTGCAGTGATTGACCATGAACCAATTTTTTCCATTACAGCGTTAAATACATCGCCCCCTTGCTTAAGGAGCCAATAGCGCCATGCCTGTGCCAGTAAAACAGGTATGACGATATACAAGACCACCGATGTGGTCAGTGTTTCCCACGGGACGACGATCGACGATATGCCGAGTAAGAGGGCGACGATGGGCGCGAAGGCAAACACCATAATGATGTCATTAAGTGCCACCTGAGAGAGCGTAAATAAGCCATCGCCATTGGTTAGTCGGCTCCATACAAATACCATGGCCGTGCAGGGCGCGGCGGCCAGCAAAATTAATCCAGCGATGTAGCTATCGATTTGATCGGCAGGCAGCAGCGGTGCAAATAGATGGCGCACAAATATCCACCCAAGCAGAGCCATAGAAAAAGGTTTGACCAACCAATTCACAAACAAGGTAACCGCTATGCCGCGCACATGCTGTCTCACCAGAGGCAGCGCAGCAAAGTCGATTTTCATGAGCATAGGAATGATCATGATCCAAACTAGCAAGCCCACAACTAAATTTACGTTAGCTATTTCGAGTGAGGCGATGAAATAAAAACTACTTGGGAAAAATTGCCCGAAGCTGATTCCCGCCGCTATGCATAAAAATACCCAGACACTTAAATAGCGCTCGAAGAAGCTGATAGGGCTGGCCACAACAGCATGGGCATCGTTTACTGTTTCATCGCTTGTTTCGTGCGAGGCGGTCTGTTGCGGATCGTCATTCATTTGCGTGTGCCTTATTTAAGTTACAGCTTGGCTTTCGCAGGCATCCGAATGGCGGTGACGGGTGTGCAGGGATTGCCGCCACAACAGTTATCTGTAAGGTAGGCGAGTAGAGCATTCATACTAGTGATTTGTGCGGAGTAAATGACATAACGACCTTCTTGTCTTGATGCAGCTAAGCCAGCGTGAGTCAATTCTTTCATGTGAAACGTCAGCGATGAAGGAGAGATCCCTAATGATTCTGCCAATTGCCCGGCGGGTAATCCTTCCGGGCCTGATTGAACTAGGCTGCGAAATATAGCCAAACGCGATTCCTGCGCTAATGCAGCGAGCGATTTCACGGCGAGCGTGGACGTCATTTTTTTCATGAGCTTGTCAATTAATGATTCTATTGTGAGAGTAATTATTAGGTGCTAAGGGGTACGCAGATTATTTCATCATTTCAATAATTATACAAACGTGGTGATAAAATCAGTGCCTTGCTGCGCTCTGTGACATCTGCTGGTTGTTCAACGTTAAGGGAGTCATCAATGAAAGTAGGAATTAATGGCATGGGCCGTATTGGCCGACTCGCATTACGGGCTGCTATGGGCGCCGCCGATCGTCAGCCCGATGATCCGCGTGCAGGTAATCGTCTGGAGATTGTTCATATCAATGAAATCAAGGGCGGTGCAGAAGCCACGGCTCATTTGTTGGAGTTTGATTCAGTACAAGGGCGTTGGCGCGCTGGTATCGAGGCCGCTGATGCACAAACTATTCGAATCGGTTCACAAACGGTGTCCTTTTCTAGTCATGCCAAAGCTGCCGATATACCTTGGGGCGAGCTGGGTGTAGATATTGTGTTGGAGTGCACCGGTAAATTTTTAAGCGTAGAGACCTTACAAGGTCATCTTGATCGAGGTGCAAAACGCGTGATTGTAGCGGCGCCTGTCAAAGTTGATTCGGTGCTGAACGTGGTGGTAGGAGTGAATCACGATCACTACGATCCTAAAAAGCATCCTATCGTAACTGCGGCATCGTGTACGACTAACTGTCTTGCACCGATCGTGAAAGTGGTGCATGAGGCCATTGGCATACGTCATGGGCAAATCACAACGATTCATGATCCGACCAATACCAATGTGATCACCGATGCGCCGCATAAAGATTTGCGTCGTGCTCGCAGCGCGATGTTGAGTCTGCAACCCACCACCACCGGCAGCGCTACCGCGATTGCGTTGATTTATCCTGAGCTGAAAGGTAAGTTGAACGGTCATGCGGTTCGCGCACCGGTATTGAATGCTTCGTTGACTGATTGTGTCTTTGAGCTACAGCGTGAAACGACGGTCGATGAAGTGAATACGCTTTTTGCTGAAGCAGCAAAGGGATCGCTCGCTGGCATTTTGGGCTATGAAATTAAACCTCTGGTGAGTGCCGATTACGCGCGTGACACACGCAGCGCTATTGTTGATGCGTTATCGACGATGGTGACAGATAAGACACTCCTTAAAATCTATGCCTGGTACGACAATGAAATGGGTTATGCCTGTCGCATGGTTGATTTAGCGTGTCATATGCAAAGTGTGGGGATTTAAAACTCATGAATCAGTCGGTAAGCGGTATTCGTAACTACCTGATTGTTACTTCATCGTATTGGAGCTTTACGCTGAGTGATGGTGCTTTGCGTATGCTAGTGCTGATGCATTTTTTTCGATTAGGGTATTCACCGTTTACCTTGTCGTTTCTTTTTTTATTGTACGAAGCTGCGGGTGTCGCTGCGAATTTAATTGGCGGTTGGTTGGCGACGCGCTTTGGTATAGCGCGCATGCTAATGGTTGGCTTGACGACGCAGATCATCGGGTTCTTACTGCTCTCAGCGGTGTCGCCAGAGTGGACCGCGGCCATGTCAGTGGCATGGGTAGTATTAGCTCAGGGGGTGTGTGGGGTCGCGAAAGATTTGACTAAAACAGCTAGCAAATCAGCGATCAAGTTGACCGCAGGTGAGGGTGCGGGACAACTATTTCGTTGGGTGGCCTGGTTTACCGGTAGTAAAAATGCCATGAAGGGTGTGGGATTTTTTATCGGTGGTTTACTGCTCGATCAATGTGGATTCAGCGGTTCACTCTGGTTGATGGCGTCTGTGCTGTTCGTTGTTTTGATAGCGGTGGTTTGGTCGCTGCCAGTGATGATGGGTAAAGCCAAAGCCTCTAAATCATTTAAAGAATTATTTGGTAAAAGTCGTGCAATTAATTTACTCGCCGGTGCGCGTGTATTTTTATTTGGTGCGCGGGATGTGTGGTTTGTGGTGGGAGTTCCTGTTTTTCTGTATAGCCAGGGTTGGAATTTCACCATGGTCGGCACCTTCATGGCTTTGTGGACGATTGCTTATGGTCTGGTGCAGGCCTTGGCACCAAAATTTATACGGCGTAGTGAGGATGGTCTGACTTCAGAAGTGCCAGCGGCACGCTTATGGTCATTTTTGTTGATGCTCGTGCCTGCGGTGTTGGCTGCCGTGGTCACGCTACAGATTCAACCTCTGCAGTGGATAGTCGTTGTAGGTCTGGCTGTATTTGGATTCGCTTTTGCTGTGAATTCTTCGGTACATTCTTACTTAATACTTGCGTATGCGGGTTCAGAGAAAGCGGCAGAGGATGTAGGCTTTTACTATGCCGCCAATGCCTTGGGTCGATTCTTTGGTACCTTGTTGTCGGGAGCGTTGTATCAATGGGGTGGATTGCCATTTTCATTGACGGGATCGGCGCTGATGCTTGCGAGCTGTTGGGCGATTACACTCGCGCTACCGCTAATAAGAGAGGCAGACCAGATCACTGGAGTTCCAACTGTGGCGAGCAATGAGACTGTATAACGGCTGAAAAATAATGATCAAATTACTGATTGCTTTGTTTGCCATATTGGTCAGTCCGCTGGCAACCGCTGAATGGATCGAGTTTTCGAAGGGAACGGATAGCAAATACTATTACGACCCAGAGACCCTAACGAACAAACGCTACACCCGCGTCATGATTCTGATTAACTACAAGAATAAAAATAAAGCGGATCGATGGGTGTCTGAAAAAACGCTCTACGAAGCAAACTGTAAGTTCAAGCAACTGCGAATGATAAAAATGAGTATTTATGATGGTGAAATGGGTGAGGGTAATATGGTGGGTAGCCGAGTCCGTCCAGAAAACTGGGGCTACGTTCCGCGCGATACGCAGTATCTTGATTTGCTGAACTTGCTGTGTGGTGGAAAGAACTAAGACGAGTCGTGTAAGTATATTTCGAGTTTAAAAAATACCATCGCAGGAAAAACAGAAGCCGTATTCAAGCGATTAAATAATCTGCCACTAACTTTAAACTAATTACGTTAGCTGGTTCAATTCATATTGAGTGCTACGACCTCCAGCATTCGTTTTATGTAATACACCACGCGTTAGCAGATCGTTGATGTCGCGCAGGGCTGTGTCAGGCGAGCACTTGGCAATCACAGCCCATTTGCTGCTGGTGAGCTTGCCATCAAAGCCATCAAGTAATTTATTAAGTACCTTTATTTGTCTTTCATTCAGCGACAGGGTTGCCATACGCTGCCAGAAACGTGTTTTGTAAAGTACACCATCAAGCGCACGCTCGGCATCGTCTACTGCTCGTTGCAGAGCATTGAGAAACCAGGCTAGCCATTCTGTCACATCTAAATGACCTTTCTGAGTTCGCTCCAAAATTTCGTAATAAGCTTTGCGTTCCTTTTGGATCTGCGCAGATACGCTATAAAAACGCGGGGCACCGCCTTCAGCGCGCGCAAGTAGTAAATCGCCGATCGCTCGCGCTATACGACCATTGCCATCATCGAATGGATGTAGGGTGACAAACCATAAATGCCCAAGCCCCGCCTTGATCAGCGCAGGCTCGTTAGTGCTGCTGTTAAGCCATAGAAGGAATCGATCAATATCTTGCTTCAAGCGATGCGCGGGTGGAGCTTCGAAATGTATTCGCCGACGACCTATAGGGCCAGAGACGACTTGCATAGGGCCGCTAGCATCATCACGCCAAGCCCCGATGGTGATTTTGTTCAGACCAGAAAAACTCGTTGGAAATAGCGCCGCATGCCATCCGAACAAGCGCTCAATCGAAACAGTGTCGTGACAACGGGCGGTGGCATCAAGCACCATGTCGACAACGCCTTCAACATCACGATCTACCGGAACGAGTGTTCC
>Ga0164295_10003290_pt1 | contig 13028 bp, 11 predicted proteins | sample GEODES006metaG_FD_111798 | JGI IMG/M metagenome (GOLD analysis project Ga0164295, IMG submission 111798) | Oligotrophic lake water microbial communities from Sparkling Lake, Wisconsin, USA - GEODES006 metaG | ecosystem: Environmental > Aquatic > Freshwater > Lake | place: USA: Sparkling Lake...
AGCATGCGTAAATTTTATATCCTCATTTGAGGCTGGGTAGGTATCAAATTCTATATTTAATCCTAACTTTTCCAATATCTTTATTAAATCAGACATACTTCTTGGAGAGCTACCACCTACATTTATAATTTCGTATGCATTTGGTAAATCAATATTTATCGATTCTCTAATAATTCTAGTTACGTCATCTATAAATGTGAAATCTCGCTGAATTGTTAATTCGGAGGTAAAGTTGGGTTTAATTCCCTTAATGCTTTTTCCTAAAAACTGTAAAACTGCCATATCGGGCCTTCCCCATGGCCCGTATACAGTAAAAAATCTCATACCCAGGAATCTAGTTTGCTCTGAGGCAAAGTATTTTGCCATCATTTCATTTGACTGTTTTGTGATGGCATAAAAACTTTTCGGAAAGTACAAAATATCATCTTCAGTAAATGGGGTTTTATTATTTAAAGTATAAACACTGCTACTGCTTGCATAGATAAATTTAGATACTTTAAATTCTTTTGAAAGCTTAGCAATATTATTAAAGCCAACAATATTATTATCGGTATATTCACTTAAATTGTTAAAGTTTGCTCGCACTCCAGGTCTTGCTGCTAGATGAATAACTGCTTCAGGCTTAAATTCATCGAATACTTTTGATAATTCACTAATTTCACAAATGTCGATATTTTTTATTAGCGAAGTTAAGTTAAAATACTTCGCTCTTTCGTTCTTGTATGTTGGTGAGTAATAATTACTATAATTATCAATACCTACTATTTCGTGATTCTCTTTTAAAGAATGCAAAGTTGCTGCACCAATACTTCCAGCAGCTCCAGTCACTAAAATTCGCACTTTTAAGTTTACCATTAAATAGTAAGAGCAATAAAGTAATGATTAAAAAATTTAGAATTAACTCAAACAAGGTTTTAAGTGGGCCCTGTCGGGATCGAACCGACGACCCACGGATTAAAAGTCCGTTGCTCTACCGACTGAGCTAAAGGCCCCAAAAACTTAATATTACGAAAGATATTGAACTCGCACAATACTATAGATATTAGTAATTTTACAATTGCTATTTGTAGTCTTGTTTATTTTACTCTCACTAATCTTGGTAAGTCTGTACATTTATATTCTTAGAAAGGTGTTTATCGTGGATATTGCAGTATTGACTACTATTCTAGGCAATAGTTGCCATACATTGAGATTATGGGTTGGGGTTGATTGTGTCCCTACAATTAGTGTAGGTAGATGACTACAAAACTTAATCAGTTTGTGTAATAAAACTTACATATTTTAGATATTGATTTTCTTAAATCGAAAGTAAATAATATAAAAAATCCATAAAAATGGGTCCTTAAATGACTTAACTTTTTTACCATCTGCATGGCTCCTTGAAATATATTCAATTTCGACCTCTTGAGGGATATGACCTCTCCGAATAAGTAATGCAAGCAACTCCCAATCAAACTCAAACCGACGGCCAATAAATCTATAATCTTCAATATCGCTTTTATGAAACACTTTCCACATTGTAGCAGGATCTTTTAATTTTGTATTAAATAGCAAATTGAAATATGCGGTAAAAATGTTATGTCCGAAGTTATAGTAAATAGTAGTAATTTTTTTATTAGTAAACGTGCGCATTTTCTTACCTGCAATATGCCTATTACCTAAAACAAAGCGTAATTTATTTAACTTCATAAATTTTATTATTTCAATCAAATAATTTATTGTATATTCATTATCTGCGTCTATGATAGAAATTATTTTGCCAGTTGCAATTTCTAAACCTTTTCTGACCGCGGTTCCTTTTCCTTTAGGCGCCGTATCAAATATTATTTCAAGGTTTACATTACTTTTCATTTTCTGCAAAAGCTCTTTTGTCCCATCAGTAGAGCAGCCATCGACAACAACTAACTGTAAACTATAAATTTTGGTAAGTTCAAGGACGGAACTTATTGCGCTTTCTATAGTTGTTATTTCATTATAGACTGGCATGATTACGGTTACATCAAACTCAGTATTACTAGTTTTACACATTATTTTAAAGATTTCTTAAAATTAACTGTGCAGATATTCCATAAATTAAAATTCCAAGAACCAATAATGAATGGATACTTCTTCCACTTAACTTCATAATCAGTAAATACTTCTTCAATAATAGTCTTTAAATAAAGATAATTAAATTTATGCTCTTTATAATGAAAAAATAAGTGATCGACACCGTATTTCTTTGCTTTTTGAACAGTTGATATATAGCGCAATATTCTAAGTACAAGTCCTGGTTCACAGGGAACATATAATGTAATTAGACCATTTTTTTTATTTATTACTCTTCGCCATTCATAAAGCGCTTTAAGTGGATTGTCTAAGTGAATTAAGACACAAGTAGAAATAATACGATTAATACTCCCTGTTTCAAACTGACTGAGGTTTTGGGCATCAATTACTCTAAAGCTTAATCTATTATCTCTAAATGACTTCTTACTTAGTTTAATATTTTGCCTAATGTCGCTCTCAATGTACTTATCAAACTTATGCTGAACATACCTAAAGTGTTGCCCTGTTCCAGCACCTAGCTCAAGCACAATTTTATATTCTTGATTTTTTGTATATTTTTCAAGAGTTTTGTGACTTAATCTAACCATTCTACTCAAAAGATTTGATGATTCATCTTCTAGAAGCGAATCATAAAATTGCTGAAAGTATTTTTCGTTTGTTAGTCTTATCAGTTTCACTTATCCCTAACTAAAATTCTTACTGTATTAGATAAAAGAGTAGCATGTTTTTATTATTTATACTGTGCGTCATAATAAAATCTCTTAATGTCTATAAAACTCAACTTCTTAATATAGCTCTAATTGTTGAAAGGTAGATTGATGATCCAGAACCTACATCTAAATCATCTATTGTTTTCGAGATTGGAAATCCGGTCGTAAACATAGTAGAACAGAAAACAATAGTAATAATAATAACTGCTGTTAGAGCAGAAAAATTCAATATTTTGCTATACTTCTTTACAATAAAGTTAAACTTCGTGAATGACAAAGTTAAAACACAAAGTGGCGCTGTTATTAAAGCAATTCTTCTTGGAAAATCAGTAATAAATAATGCCCAGCCTTCCTTTAATCCAAATAATTTCTCTATAGCTTGTGTTACCCCGATTTCTGGTAATAAAAGTATTTTAAAAATTGCTGCAAATAAATACATAGAATAAATAAAAATTTCGACATATTTTAATTTAGAAGCAATTTTAATTAAAAATATTTTTGATAAATAATGGATTAAGTACATACTTAATATTAAAATTGAATACACAAAATAAGCTGGTGGCGTGTAAAAATAAAGCAACGTTTGAGCATATATAAATAAAAGTAGTAGATCAATTGAATTTTTCAAATTTAAAACTGCTTTAGTAATTATGATGAATGAATATAGCAAAATAATTGCTATCATTCCATAGCTAATATGAATAATTGATGCCAACGCTGCAGAGATTATAGCTAGGCGTGTTTTCCTACCTAGTAAGGCGATCCACATAGCCATAATGCACAATAATGATGATCCTCTTGGGGTTGAACCGATAAAACTTAAATCTAAACCTGCGGACAAAAGTGTACCTAGTACACTTAAACCGTAAGGTGCGGTATCAAGCCCGACAATTCCAAGGCTAGAAAGTCGATTTTTCATAATTTCACCCAGGGATGTACATACTATCGCAAACATTACTGATCCCGTGAATACTAGTAATGCAAAATTAAATCTGTAAATTACTTTAGTTTTAATCAATACAAAACCAAACCATAAAATAGTAAAAACGCTTATTAGAAATAAAAAGATAGCAGAAATAATTAAAATATCATGAAGATTAAAAAATTGAAAACTAGTAAAATTCTTGTAAATTAGAAATATTAATTTAAGAATGGGATAGTTATCTAGAAGGCCAATTCGAAAGAAGCCATAAACTGAATTATCCCCAGTAGCTTTAAGTTGCTGCTCTAAAAAAGTTCGGGAATTTGGTAATGTTGCTAAAAAAAAATTTACTTTATCGTCAAGATTTTCTTGAAAATCACGCAAGAATAAAGAAAAAAAACTACCTAAGGTTAGTGCAATCATAAAGATAATGACTATTAATTGCTTATTTAATTGCTCTAATCTTAAAATTACTTTGTTGTATTGCGAAGTTGCAATTATCTTAAAATTCATTTAGGAACCAACCAGAGTAAGATGAAAAACTTGCTCCAACTTGTTTATAGCCATATTCGGACAAAATCTGATAAATTTCAAAATTATTCCATATCATTTCAATATTTATGAACTTGAAATCAAAATCCATAAATGATTTACTAGAAATAATATTAAGTTCATTTCCTTCAATATCAATAAATAAGGCATCAAATTTTGAATCCATAGTTTTTATGTCATACATATTAATAGTTTTGATCTGCTTGAAGTTCTTCTTTCTTTTAGATAATGCCATTGTATGTGGATTAAGAAAATAATTCGCTTCATCTGAGTCGCCGACAACCGCTGCATTGAGTTGAGATGAATTAGTACGAGTCATTTGCAATTTCTTGAATGTTTGTAAATCGGGCTCAACCTGTATCCCAGTCCATTGCATTTCTTGCTCCAAAAGAAATGTATCAGAACCTATGATTGGTTCCCCGGCACCTATTTCTAGGTACCTTTTATTTTTTCCTAGATAAAATAATGCCACTAAATCAGAATAATTTCTTGAGCATGATATTTCTTTATTCTCTAAAATAAATTTAAAGAGTTTGTATTGCTCCTCGCTCTTACTTATCTCAAGCATAAGCGTTTCAATAATAATTTCTTGGCACCTTAACTTGTCTCTTGAGTTTTTATCCTTAGTAAAATACTTTTTTGTTCTATCTAGCATGATTGGGTCCAAATCGAAGGGCAATATAAAGCCAAATTTTTTTTGGTACGTAAAGTTTAATTATTCTTAATAAATTTCTTTGAAGTGGTAAAAATAGTCGACAAGAATCTATAATTTTCTTCAGTCTAGAAATAGGAATCAAGATATCTGTTTTGATAAGCCAATTTCTTACAGCTAATTGGTTGTTTTTCTCGTTTCTTACAACAATCGGAAATGGTGATTTATTTATTATTTTTTGAAACTTACTTTTATGTTTTTTTAGTGAGGGAACTTTATCCACATCTATGCTTAACAGCACGGAAATTATTCGTCTGTTTTTAATAAGCTTTAATTCTTCAATAACATGAATTTCAGATCCCTCAATGTTTACTTTTATATACAAATCATCACCGGGCTTACTGCAAGCCATAATAAATTCAAATAATTTAACAACTTTTACTGTTTCAGACGCTTTCCAATACTGCTTTTTATCGCCAAATAAACTTCCTCCAACTGATCCGGCACCATAAAGCGTATTCCACCCATCGTAGTTAGAGACCGCAAATTGATAAATATGAATTCTTTTGTCTTTGAATTTAAAAAGCAATGGAATACATTTTGATGAAGGCTCTACTACAAGAATTAAATCAAAGCTATAAATAGCTCTAAGGGATTCTTCTAAACTTTCTCCCGTATGAGCACCTAAATCTACAAGAATTTTAGCCATTTTAGCCCCTTAATAAAATTTCACAGTCTTTCATCATTGTTAAGATTCTCAAATATTTCAAAAGACCAACTTAGATATGCACATATAAGAATTATTTTATTCAAATTTGTTTAATCTATGGTTTTGTATAAGCATAGCATCTAAGGACCTTTACTAAAAGTATTAGATTTAGGCAATTTCAAACAAACTACTCAATTCTCACATTTAATAATCTTTGCGTATCTTTTCAATTATTTTTATGGCTGACTTCTGGCCTTCTCTAATAGCATAATTTGTTCCTCTATCTTCTGGGTATATATGGGCCATACTTGTATATACTAAATTATAGTATGGTGACTCTAATAAGTCTCTAGTTCTTTGATAATTTTTTGTGATAACTGGTTGAGCATGTTCAGCTCTCCAGACACGAAATTCTAATATATCAGACTTGTTAAATTTGGGAAACATTCTTTTTAAATGATGAACAGTTAAACTTAAGTACTCGCTGTCATCCATTTTAAATTGATTATTCGAAGTAGAAATATATCTAGACATGTATGCGATACTTGTATCTGAATAATTCTCAATAGAATCTAAATTAGTATGTTCAATTACGCCAACAAATGGAAAGGTTGGATCGGTGATATTTAACCAATAGTAGCTTGATAAGCTCTTTCTTAATCTTAAAACTACGCAAATATTACCTAAATACTTTACCGAATTTAAATTTTTAAGCCAGTTATGGTTAAAATTATCTTCAACAAATAGGCTAGCAACAACAGGAGTAGCAACTGTAAGAATATATTTACTCGCCTTTAGACTTGCATTACGACAAATGATTTTATCAATCTGATTATTGATTGTCACGATTGACTTAACTTCGCAACTAGTTCTTATTTCACCGCCAAATAATTCAATTTTTTCCTTTAAAGCTTTAGTAAGTGTTCCAATCCCTCCTTTCAAATATAGTAGTTCTTCACTACCTTTTTTACTTCGACTGCTTCCACGTAGTACTAATTTTTTCCACATCCAAGCAGCACTGATATCTTTTGCGAATTCTGAAAATTTAGCATCTACGAGTGGTTTCCAAATTGTATTATAAACTTTTTGCCCTACTAGTGGAATTAACCATTCTTCAATCGTAAGGTTTTCAACTTCTTCTAGCTTCACTTTTTTTCTTATTGATAATACCACTAGCCCTAGTCTCAAGCGATCTAAAAAAGTTATAGGTTTAAATTTGATTAAATCTATAGGTTTTGAAAACCTCCATAAAATTTTATTGAAATATATCCCAGTATTTGTCGCTTTATGGGTTATATATTTTTCTAAACCAAGATCTTTTACTAAACTCAAAACACTTTCATCATTATTAAACCAGTGGTGATAATATTTTTCAGCACGAATCCCATCATCGAATTGAAAAATTTCTGCTAACCCGCCTATATTCGGTTGTGCTTCAAGCACACAAACCTTGAATCCGCTTCTAGATGATTCTAAGGCTGCGGATAGACCTGAATACCCTCCTCCAATTATAATTATGTCGAAATACTCAATTGGTAGATTAGACGTCATTTTACTCAACTAAACCAAGGTACAGGAATTTGTTTTGACATTAATTCTAAATCTTTGAGGTCACGAAGAGTATCGCAAGGCTTCCAAAATTTATCATGTTTATACGCTACTAACTCGCCGATTTGTGCCATTTCTTTTAGCGTATGGTGTTCAAATGATATTTCATCACCATCAATATAATTGAATATACCTATATCTAATACAAAAAATCCTGCATTTATTTTTTCATTAATATTAGAGTTTTTTTCTTCAAAAGTTTGAACTTTATTGTTTGTGCCAATTTTTAAATTTCCGAATCTTGCTGGTGACGCTACAGCTGCGACAGTTGCCAACTTACCATGAGAATTATGGAATATTATTTCGTCATTGAAATCTATATTTGCAAGACCATCACCGTATGTCATACAAAAAGTTTTGCCAGTTATATATTTTTGAACCTTCTTTAGACGGCCCCCTGTGTTTGTGTCTATTCCTGTGTCTATCAATTTTATTGTCCAATTTTCTTTTGTTTTATTATGAATTTTCAATGCATTGTCTCTTAAATCAACTTCGATATCTGAAAATCTACTAACGTAGTTTATAAAGTAATCTCTCAAAATAGCACCCTTATACCCTAAGCACACAATAAACTCTGTAATCTCACATCGTTCATAAGTTTTCATAATATGCCATATCAACGGCATACCATTAATCTCAACCATTGGTTTTGGTTTTATATAAGTTTCCTCAGATAGTCTAGTACCTAATCCACCAGCCAAAATAACAACTTCCATTAAATATCTCCATTCTTTAAATAATCTAAATTAATTACTTTTACGATACGTGGAGATGATAGCGGTCTTAAATTTTTTACTAATCTTAACAAGTACTCTCCAATTATTCCTAGAAACATTGAATTAAAAGCGATATTGATCAGAATTAATATATGTATACTTGCTAATCCTCTTGGCAAATCTGCATCAAAAAATTTCAATCCAATATAATAAATAATACTGATGAAAGAAATAAGTAAAAAAAATAATCCTACAATTGTTGCAAGTCGTAGTGGTTTTAGTGAATGATTCATTATTGCATCTATTCCTAAGCCCATTACCTTAAAAAAGTTAAACTTACTTTCACCGCTAACTCTTTTCTTTCTCGTGTACGGAATTTTAACGCTTTGAAAATTAAGCTCAAAAATTGCGCCTCTTAGATATGATATCTGAGACTTTCTAAGCATCAAAATATCTCTTACTTCTCGATCGATTAAACAAAAATTTCCAACTCTTGGCGTAATTTTACTCTCACTTAATATCCTTATAATTTCATATCCTAAATTCCTTAGTATTTTAACTATAAAATTTTCATTTCTTTCATTTCTTAAACCGTAAACAACTTTAGCCCCCAATTCCCATTCGTTAACAAAGTTTTTTATCATCGCTGGATCATCTTGCAAATCACAGTCTATTTGTATAAATGCATCGCCTGTGGCTGTTGAATAATTAAATAATATACTCTGGTCAAAACCGATGTTCCTAGAAAATCGTATCGCTTTAATTCTTGAATCATGTCTACCTAGCTCTGTCAGTTTCTCCCAACTTTTATCATTAGAATTATTATCAGAAAAAACAAATTCAAATTCATAAGAAGGCAGTTCCTTAGCTACAATAGCTATTTCTTTATAAAATGATTCAAGACTAAGTTCTTCATTCAGAACTGGAATACAGATCGAAATCTTCATAATTTATAACCTAATTGTTGTTTTACATATGAAAAAACTCCTTTTAATGGATCAATGAAATTATAATTCTTAGTTATTTGGTTTGCTTCAAAAACTTTGTTGTAATTCTCTCCTAAAACTCGATCATTTTCATTTATTAAAAGTAAATTTCTAAGATTTAGTTTTTCGAAAATATGACTAGCCATCAAACTTAATTTGAATGGCTTTCCATGACTAATTTCAATGGGACCTTGCAAGTTCATTTCAAGAATTTTATCTAAAATTTGCACTGTGTCGTTTATATGATGGTATTCTCTTATTTGCTCACCACTTGACATTTTAAATTTGCTTAAATTTGAGATATGCCCAACGATTTGCCCTATAAATGTCTCTGGCTTTAATACTTTGGCGCCATATATAGTATGGAGTCTGACATGTAATAATTTCCCATCAAGCCAATTTTTAGCTGCAATTTCATTAGAAAACTTAAACTTACTTTGAGTATAATTGTTTAAACTAGTGTTTAATAATTCCTGTATTGTTCCAAAAGTGATTATTTTAGTGGAAAATTTCTCAACAGAATCTATGATGAATGATGGCAGTTCATAATTCGCAAATATTAATTCTTCTTTTGAAATTTTTGAATTAGTAGCACCAAAACATAAGTATACCTCGATATTTTCAGTTTTGATAGAGTTAAAATAACTTTTAATTCCACTAATATCTCGATTGTGATACCAATTAGTGTAGGTTCGTCGCTGTACTAATTTGCTTTCATCTACTGGTGAATTCAATTGTATCGACTGTGCTAACAGGCCAGTACCGAAAATAACTTTCATTCAGATATGTCCTTGCGATACGAGTTTAGTTGCGATTCAGAAAATTTATACATTTCAGTTTTATTCTCATAATAATTTTTATACCAATTGATAGTCTCATTTATACTTTTTTCTATACTCCATGGTGGGTTCCAATTTAAGTGCTTTTTTGCCAAGTTAGAATTAAGATATATTGCTGGGCTTTCTATAATAGTTGATTTTGAATTATAAACTAGTACTGGAGTTAGCCAGTCTAATGACGCACGCTTTATAACTTCTTCTACTTTCCAATGATCTGTAGAATCTGGACCAAAATTCCAGGAGAATGATGTGGCCTTTCTTGTGCTATCAATTCCATAACTTGCTAACTTTAAGTATCCATGAACCAAGCACAAAACATGCTGCCATGGCCGCACTGCACTCGGATCTCTGATTTCCAATTCTTTGGAATTAACAATTGCATCGATAAAGTCCGGTATAAGACGATTACGTGACCAGTCACCTCCTCCAATAATATTTCCACCCCGTGCTACTAATATTTTTGGTGAGTTCTTACTCATCCCGGTATTTCTAAGCGAATTAATTAAAAATTCAGACGCAGCTTTAGACGCACTATATGGATCGACGCCACCAATAATTAGAGAATTTTCATCAAAAATGTTTTTTCCTATACTAGACCCATAAACCTTATCTGATGTGATTGCAATAACACATTTTGTACTTGCGCTATTTTGTGCAGCTAGAATTACATTTACTGTACCCATCACATTGGTTGAAATTGTATCTAAAGGATTTATATAAGAATCATGAACTAACGATTGTGCAGCAAGATGTATGATTATTTCTGGCTGAGTACTTTGGATCAAACCATCTAATTCTTTAAAATTCCTAATATCAAAGAAATAATTGATCATCTTATCTTTAAGTTTAAGTACACTAAACAAAGATGGATCAGTATGAGGAACTAATGAAACTCCGGTGACGCTAGCGCCTATTTCATGAAGCCATAATGCTAACCATGAACCAGTGAAACCGGAATGCCCAGTTATTAAGATCTTACGGTTCGAAAGCATGGATTCAAATTCTCGCACTTGATGATAGTATCAATAAAAATAATTTAATCAAGCAAAATTCGAATGGTACTTATTTAAATTTGGTAATAGTTCGAATTATTAAACCGTGAATTAGCAAGGCTAATAACGAAATTAAAGTAGCAATATAATAAGTTTTAAAGCTATACCAGGGGCCCCAACTAAATAGATATGTGTCATTTTGTGGATTTAAAGAAGCATATTCACCGTAAAAGCGCGACGTAAGAATCATTAATGGTATGTAAATTATGAATAAATAATTTGCACTAAATTCTACATTCTTAACCAAAAAATAGAATATCCAAGGTATATATGCTATATGGTGGCGACTTTCTGTATTTGGAATTAATAAAATAATGAGTAAAAAACTTAATCCCAAACCGAAATTAGTAGAGAAAATAGAAAAATTAAATATCTTTTTATAAAAAATTATAAATAATACAACCATAGGACCAAAGAAAATTATTGGTGCCACAATCCACAAAAATGGAAAGGCAATAGCGTGAAAATAGTTTCCAAGTAAAAAGTATAACTGGCCAGCTGGTTTTGAATTTATGGAAAATATCTCACCTTTACCAATAAATCGAATAAATGTTTGAAATACAATTTCGATAAACACTAGAGTGATCAGACGGTTTTTTATTAGAGGTAGTATGTTAAAAATTAGTTTTATCAAATTATCTGGTATGGTTGCAACCATAAGTTTAGTTAGAATTATCGATGAAATAATTATTGACAATGGTGTAAATAAAGTTAGCGAATGATTTACTCCATGTGATAATGGGAAGATATATGTAAAAATTATTAAACTTGACACAAAAAAAAGAACATACATAAGAAATGTGATTCTTGGTAATATGCGAGATTTTATTTTTTCATTTTTTGTGACATTTATTTTATAACCAAAAAAAATAATAATTGGAATAATAAGAATTCTTAATTGAGGTTGGACTAAAAAAGATAACGCATACGCAATAAATATACCCTTGCGTGATCCAATTATAGTAAAATACAATACTGCCATGCCTAAGCCAAATGAAATATTATCAGACCCATCTTGCGAGTACGGAGAAACTTTAATAAATAATTGACTACCAAAAATGCCAAAAAAAACTAGCCAAAAATTAGTTGTAGAAAACTTTGAAAAATTTGCGATTTTCCACCAGTAATAACCTCCTACGAATAAAGCAAATAAGGAAAATACTTCCATAATAATATTTATTGTTGTCGGTATATTTGATATATTCATAAAATTAACTGTCAAATACGTCAATAATGAAACTAAAGATTTTTGGAAATAATAAATATCAAATTGCTGGTTGAATAATTTGTTGGAGTAATCTAACGCCATTTGACAGTATATTCCACAAACATTCTCGTCCTTTTGATATATAAATTGTTTATCTGTACTCGTTAATGAGAAAATGCTTATTAGGGCAAGATATAAACCCAAAAACACTAATCTGTTTAAGTTCTGAATTCTTAATGATATGTTCAGGATTCGTTTTTTATATGTCATATCTCTACCATAGACAGATTGATGGCTGTTTCATATTTCAATTATATCTCAATAATTTTTGATTATTGCGTATCGAATGAGATATATTATTTATACTTGCTGATGAAATTGACAGATACCCAGTAGGACATTCTTGAATTTTCCAGCCCAACTTCCTGATTCAACTAATTTGGCATTCTTTTAGTTAGCTAGTGTATGGTACCTGCAGTTTAACATTGCATTCTTCTGACTTTCAAGTTGTATAAATTTAAGACATTAAAATTTTAATATTTTTCCAATACACTTGCTCGTTAGAGAATAATCTTTTACCAACTGCACCACACTAAACAAATTTACTTCTCTCTTATAGTTCGAAATAGAAATAAGATTAATTTATAACCTTTAATATTCAAATTCTAAGCATTTTCCGTAAATATATGGCTCATTCATATAAACGCGATCAATTTAGTAGAAGGTTCGTAAAGTTTTTATAGAGCTTAATTAAAATGCACTCACATATCTATTAGTAAGTTTTGCATTTATAAGTTGAAAATCCTATTTGTTGTTTCGGCCCAGTTATCATTAGCAGAAATATACTGGACTGATGATGACTGAATTTTACTAAATTCTTTTTCAGATAAAGAAAATATCTCATCAACAATATTTTTTACTTCACTCGGATCATTATAAAATTTAATAAGTGGAATATTATCTATAGAGTACGTTTTGCTTTCTTCATTATAATTTCTAATTGAAAAACATCCTTGAGAGGCAACC
>Ga0164295_10003294_pt1 | contig 13024 bp, 7 predicted proteins | sample GEODES006metaG_FD_111798 | JGI IMG/M metagenome (GOLD analysis project Ga0164295, IMG submission 111798) | Oligotrophic lake water microbial communities from Sparkling Lake, Wisconsin, USA - GEODES006 metaG | ecosystem: Environmental > Aquatic > Freshwater > Lake | place: USA: Sparkling Lake...
TATAACCATTTAATTTTTATAATATAACGAATCAAAAATTTATAATTTTTAAATTTAATTTAGACCTTAAATTTAATAGAAATAAATTTTAAAAAGAAATTATATAAATTATAATTATCAATATATATATTTTTATATTAAATGATGCATATAAATATTTTAAATTCAAAAATAGAAGGCAAGTGTTAAATAAAAAATGTTAAACTGCTATAAATAAAGTTATTTAAATAGCTGATCTTTTATATTTTTTCGATTGTTTCGTTTGGTATTTTGAATCTAATTTGTTATTGGTCAATCAATGCTTAGATTTTGTTTTATTACTCTTAAACGATTGAAATGTAAAATGCGACCAATATTTTAATTGAAGATACTTTTGAAGATAGATAAATTTTAGTAAAAAAAAAGTTTTTTTAGTATAAAAACTTAAGGTATCACTTAGACTATAAGAATTACCAAATTTAACCAATTTATTACAATGAAAATACGTATATTTTGTTTTTTAATTATATTTTAAAGACTTTAAACTTATCCCAAGATAATTGACAGACAAAAATTATTTGGAAAATGTTTAATTGATATAAATAAAGTACATTTTTATTATTAAAGACAAGCTATAAATCTTTAATAATAAAAGCTATTCTCCACCCATTTACAATATTTTAACTGTTTAGTGTTAGTGTATGGTACTTTGAATAACTTTATGTACATTATTTTATTTTGTCTAATTATTATAATTTTTTGTGTAAAATTGTTAGCCTTTTAATTTTTAAATAAATTTAAATATTTAATATTTTAGTTCCATTCTTTATGCATTTTTTTAATAGCTGTTTTAAGTTCATGGCTTAATATAAAATTAGTGTATTAAAATTTAGAAAAATTAAGAAATACTTGCTTATATAAATGTGAAGTGCTTGTGAGCAGAAATTCTTTGCCTATTTTATTTGAAAAGATTTCAAGCGTAGATTTAGTTCCTGGAGACCTTATTTAGCTTAAAACAAACTTGAAACTGCCTTGCGATTGCTAAATAATTGACGGTGAGGCTTTGGTTAACGAAATGGCGTTAAATGGTGAAAGCATTCCTTTTAGAAAAACAACTGAATAGAATTTAAGAAATTTGTACTGTGGAACTACAATTTTGGTTTCTCAAAGCTATAAATATAAATACGCTTTAGCTCAGGTAACACACACAGGGTTCAACTCAGAACAAGGATAATTGATAAGAAGCATACTAAATCCGATACCACGACCTCAATAATTTTAATAAGATGCCTATAAGTTTTTGTTAATAATTTTATCATTCTGTTTAGGAGGGATATGTTATCTTTTATATTTATATCATGGCATTCTGAGTAACTCCCAGATTTTACTGAAAATTTGTGGGTTAATAACGACAACCATACCGCCATAACTGCCAGCAGCCTTGAATGTCGGAATTTCTATAGCCATTGAAAATTTAAAGAACTAGGATATTTTTTGTATAAGTCCTTGCAGTTTGATTTAAGGTGGGTCGGTAGATACAGTGTGTTTTGACAAGACGGGCACCCTAACTGAAAATTTCATGGAGTTTAAAAACTATGTAACTTACTAAAGTGAAATTATGGAGATAGGGCTGGCTGTGTGTCATTCCTTGAATGATATTGGTGGATAGGTCATGGGTGATGATATGGAGATCGCAATTTTTAAAAAAATAGAAGCCAAAATAAATGGCAATCTCATCAAATTAAAGAACGGTAATGTGGCGAAAAAGATTAAAATATTCGATTTTTCGAACGATTTGTAAAGAATGAGTGTAATTTACTAATATTAAAATAAATTCTATCTCTTCACAAAGGGATCCCCAGAAATTATGAAAACTATTTCCATAGGCCCTTTACAAGAATATGATAACTTATTAGACCATAACATCAAATGTGGATACAGAGTTTTGTCAATGTCATACAAAGAAATCTAGGAAGACCAACTCGGACTTTAGTAAAATTAGTTGGAAGCAAATCTAATTCTATTAGGTCTTTTAATTTTTGAAAATAAAATTAAGAATGATTCAAAATTTTTAATTTCTAGTCTATAAGAGGCCTAAATAAAAACTAATATTATTACTGGTGATAATATTATGACTGCAATTAAAGTGGCACGAGATTTAAATATATTTATAAACAATTAAATTATTATCTGTGATATTGTTGATAATAAAATTCATATGGTTCCTTATGAATAGGATTTGCAAGAGTATCACATTTATAAAAGCGCATATGATTTATCATATGATTATGCTTCTATTAAAATCTAATATAATGATGAATAATATGACTGTTCTGACTTTTATACAATTATAAAAAATTCATCGTTTTAATTTGCGGTCACAGGTTTTCATAATTTGAAAAATTAAAAATCACAAATTACATTTTAATAAATTGTGATTATTTTAATTTTTAAATTAAGATTATAAATTTATATTAAGGCAATTTTTTTTAGAAGATAATTTTACAAGTGGTTTAGTAAGACATTTACAAATAGATTCGAGGGGATATGTTTTGTAGAATTAAGGTGTATGCCAGAATGATTCCTTTGTAAAAATAACAATTGATTCAAAAACTTCAATAAAATAACCAAATTGTGGCAATGGTTGGTGATGGAGCAAACGATTGTGGGGCTTTGAAATAAGCCGACATTGGTTTGTCTCTCAGTTTGTCTGAAGCGAGTATATCAGCTCCATTCACAGCAACTAATCTTTCTCCTTCGTCTATTCTAAAATTATTGATTCAGTCAAGGGCTGGCTTGGAAATCAGTTTAAATTGTTTTAAATTTATGGCTTTTTATAGGTATAATTTATAAAATCTGTTAAATATTTAAGCATGGTTTAGTCGTTATCAATTTTGATCTTATTTAGTTAATTTTAGATATTCAATGCGTGTCAATGGATATTTTAAGATCTTTTTTTAGTTTGTCCTCTGTTATTCACCATGTGTTTAAGTAGTCCTTTAGATAATTTAACTTCTTAAACAAAAAGAAAACGGCTCTTAGGAAATTAAAGTCTTTTAAGTGTTTTCGGACAGGTTTTAATATAAGCTTATGTACAAATCATTATATTCAACTTTGTTTAATAGAAAAGATTATTAGAAAATTAGGATTTATCTCTTTAACACTTTAAAATTAATGAGTATAAATTAAATAGTAATTTAAAAATCTAAAATTATTTTTAAATTTTCATTATTTAAGAATAATCTTTTTTAATAATATATATTTTTATGTCAATTTATTTAAAAATCACCAATTAATAAATAGTGAATTTACTGTTAAAGAAGAATCTGAAGTAACTTTTATAATTACTAATTATTTACTGATTTCAGGCATAATGGCTTTTTAACTAAAAAATTCTTCTTTGAAAAAATTTTATCGAAATACTTTTTTCTTGGTAAATTTATTAGTGATTTGGTTGATAAATACGTTATTGATATTTATGAAAGACTTTTCAATTTTTAAATATTTATATTTATTGCATGTAATTTAAAATAAATAAGATTTAATAAGAAATGGTGTTTAACTGTATAATTATTGTTATAATTGCGACTTTTATAATGTTTATTTATGAAGTCCTAATTAACTCTAAAATAACAAACAAATTTTTATGAAATTATTCTTTAAAAATAATATATTTATATATTTGTTTATAAACCAGTTTTACAAATATAATTTTTAATTAAATGCTATTATATTTGACATAATAAATAATAATTTTCAATGGAAATAAATCATTATAAAAATGTCTAGAATAATATAAATTTTGGAGGAATTACATCTATTGAAATAGCTAAGTCAATAGCTTTGAGATTTTTCTAAATTTATGACTAAGAAAAATAAGGTTATCTAACGAGACAAGGCCTATAAAATATGATTTATGATACTTATACATGTCAAAACTAGCGATACAGATTTGATTATGACGAACACGAATACATTCAAATACTAGATTAAAATTAAGATGGTAGAGTGACTTTAGAGGACATAGAAAGGATAGTTATTGATACTCTAAGTTGTTAAAATGAACTAATTGAAGACTAGGCCTGCAATGAAATATCATTTTAACAGGAAAATATCACATAGTTAAATAAAATTGAAGAAAAACAACAAAGTAGATAGAATGATGAACATATTTTAAAATAAAATGCTTATAAATGCTATAATAGATCTTAAAAAGAAAATTTTTGTAAAATTATCAATGAATTTATTTAATTTGATGAGGATTTAAAGAAATATTTTCCAATAGATCCTCTTTCGGAACAAATATTTGAAGTAGCAAGTGACGGAATTCTCTATTGCAAATACATAAATAAAATATAGCCTGGATTAATTTCAGAATTAGCGATAAATAAATAATTGCCTTTAAATTAGTGTCAATAATTAGTTATATCATTTTTTTTAAATTCATATAATTTTTATATTTTAGGAAAATTTAAATTTGGCAATTAATTCAGCAAAATCAATGGGATGCCAAATTTAAATATCTGCCTAAGAGATGATGCAAGACGGATAGCCATAGATTATAGATTTTTTGGCAATTTTAATAAAGAAAAATGTATGTTAAAATATAAGCCTTTAAAACTGCCATAGGTTAACACAGCTTTTACAAGAAAATGATGAAATTGGCAGTCTACTAAATCTATCTGCAGATTAAATCCTTATTAGATGGTTTAATTTTCATCTGATGAAATCCGGCCATTATAAAATGTGGTTTTAATAAATTTTAGGTTATAAAATTTATCAGCTGACTTAATGGATGGAGAGATGTACTCTATTTTGCTTAATTAGCTGGACTCCTCGATCGACATAAACACACTTCAGACTAAATAAGAAAGGGCTTCAAAAATTATAGAAGATAGTATTAAGTTAGGTGTTAAGCCTTGTTTGACCTGTGATGATATACAATCAGTATTATATTCAATTGATTAGGGTGATTTATATCTAAACACTATATTTTGTGCCTAAATTTTCAATTAAAAATCAGGGCTTTAAATGCCTAAATAGAAAATTTCTATGGTAGAAATAACTAAAAGATAGGTATTAGGAGATTAGTAAGAAAACAGAGAAGAGAAATGTTTTTTTAATTAAAAAAGGCATTAGGATTTGGTGCAATTAATTAGGGATATAAAACATGGTAATCAATAATCTTTACCAAGATTTCAAAGACGGATTAGCGCTTTTAAAAATTTTAGATAGTCTTAAATAAGGTTGTGTTGACTGGAAGTTAGTCGAATTGAATCCAATAAATAAATTTAAAAAGCTTAGCAACACTAACTTTGCTGTTAACATTTTAAAGTAGTTTTTTAAAATTATTATAATATGAAAGATAGAAATTTAATTTTAACATGATTAATATCGGTGGGGTGGACATTCACAATGGAGAAAAAAAATTGATCTTGGCTACAATGTGGCAGCTTTAAGTTTACCACTCATTGATGGTTTATCTAATAAATATAGATAATAGGCAACAAAACAGAACTGTATTTATTATAATGGGGCAATGAAAAAGTCAGGAAAGAAAATTCCATCAATGGGTTCGGTGATAAAAAAATAAGTTAGTCTTATTATTTCATTGACTTGCTTTAAAGTATTGATGGCCACTCGCTCGATTATCAAGTAATCCCAAATGGTGTATATTGATTTTATTTAAGATGATTCTGACTAAAGCAAGGAATATAGAGCCAAATTTGTATTGTCAGTCGCCAGGAAATTAGGAGCTTAAATTTTCATAACTTGGGAAGACATTTTTTACGTAAATATATGGTAAATTTAGATTAAATAATAATCTATAACCCTTTTAGTTGCTTCAATATATTAAATTCAAAACAAATAATGAAATCATTAATACTTCAAATATTGATACATATTATAAATATTAATAATTTAGATAATTTTAAATTTATTTATATTTTAAAGATAAATTTTATCAGTTTGCATAAAATTATAATAATGAAATAAGTATATAAAAATTCTTTAGAATTAAACGCCGTGAATTAGCTAATCGAATTAGACGACTTTCATATATAGACTTAGGAATCGTAAAAAAGGTTAGTTAGACAGATTAATTTCGCAAATATTTCTTAATTACAAAATAAAATTGTCTCTAAAAACTAAATAAGTCACAAATATTTTAACTAATAATGTATCAATAACGAAAATATTATAAATAATCTTAATTTTATTAAAAATTAACCTAAAATATAAGAATCAAAAATAAAAACTGTACTTAATTTGATAGAACCCTCTTTCGATGTTTCAAATAATTAAAAAATTTCTCAAGAATCAAAAATTGAGAGAAAATATTAATCGATACAAAAAAACTAATCTTATAAACTGCCTAAAATTAATAGTCTGCATTCATTGAAATAGAATTCTTTCTCCCCGTCATAAGAGCTGAATAATATTATAAATATAAGTTTTTCTCCCGAAAATCAATAGCCTTAAAATTTACAAATTTAATAATAAAAAACTAATGAAAAGAATTATTTTAATATTAAGTAACAAAGTGCTTTAAACGATGATAAAAATAAAATTCATAAATTATCTCAGATTTTGGATAATTACCCTCTATATAACTATGATTTATAAGGGTAAAATAAACCAGAAATTGACTAAACATAGTTTTTGACATCAGGGAGAAAATTTTTAAGAAAATTTAGTGTAAATTAAATGGCTGAATATCAAAATAAAAATTTAAACGAAACTTTTTTTAGAGAGGAGATTAAAAAGTTCAATTTTAAGTTAATAAATAGAAATCTATCAAAATTAAACAACTCTGTATATTTTTTATAATTTTATAATTATTAGATAAAAAAATAATAAGAGAAAAAAGAAATTCAAATAGGCTTGTAAAAACCTTTACTTAAAATAAAAAGAAATGCTAGAACTTTAACTACTAAACAATAAAACGAACAGGATCAAAAATTACAAAATATAAGTAAAAAATTTGTTTAGAAATTTTTTTAGTTTGATATTGGATATGAATGAGAAATAAATATTTTTATTTAATAATTAAACTTTTTACAAATTATTATTGAATATTTAAATGATTTGGATAAATCATTTAAATAAATTGCTGCATATATAATAGTCATTTATTTTAGATGAAATTTTTAAGATTAAATTTATATAAGTTATAATAATTTAATAATTTTTAATAAAAATAATTTAATAAATGATAATTTATTCTTGATAATTTAGTAAGAAAATAATTTAAATTAATATGACTTTCAAACCCATATATTCTGTAAATTAAGATGAACATCCTTTTTTTAGGCGGGCAAAAGTGGCACAATACAATTAGGCCCTAATTTTTTTTCGAAGTTTGGGTAAGGTTGTCGTTCTGATTCTGACATAAATACATGCGAAGTGACATAATTTTTATCTGCGTATTTCTACTCAATGCTGTAAAACTGGTTGCTAGGATAGTGTCCAGGTCCTAAAATCGCGTCATTTGTGATCGGTTGTTCATCTCCGAAGCGGTCTTTTTTACCCTCTTTGAAAATCCAAGTTCCGTCTGCTAAATCTTCTTTTACATAGGGAATTTCCTCTTTTTTCTCAGGTTTTTGAATAAATTTGATCAGTTCATTCATAGCTTTATTAAAAAATAATTTACGCTTAACTACTTTAGGAACGGGATCTTTGCAAAACCATTCACACCCTTAATGATATTTCTTCGGAGAAAATATTTGATTCTGATTCTCATATTGTCCAGGAGCTGGTGTGGCTTATCTCTTTCTATAAGCATCCCTTTGATATTTGGTTTTAAAAGCACTATAAAAAGTATTTTAAAAAATAGTAGCTTTTTTAGGTTGATAGTCACCGGGCCCCATATTGTAATCTTTCGGAAATCGAACTATTTTTTACTATTTTCTATAAAATTAGGTAGTATATTATTTTTTCTCATTATCTTTGTCTAATACCTCAGTAAAACTGGGAATAGGCTATTTATACTAGCCAGGACCGGGCCCCATATTTAAGTGTTTATTACAAAAGACGGTTCTTTGAACTTTGGAAATAAAGCCGTTTCCAAGCCCTTTTTTAGAATAGACAGTTGAATCTATGGTAGAATTTTAACTACTAATGTAAGATCCTAAATATAATGTTTATGGATTAAGTTAAATTTAAAAGTATGGTTATACCGGGTCCTGTTATAGACTCTTTGTCGACTCTAAATCTGCCGGTAGTAGTTCCAAATGCTTTTTAAACATCATTTTTAAAAACGACAGTTTCAAATTTTGATGGGATGCAACCAGTTAATTGTTTTTTATGTGCGTCCTGCACCACCCCTTTTTTTAAAGTTCCAGGTCTGTTTAGACCCTTTGATCTGAAGTTTTCTTTACTAGAAGAACTAGAAATTATTGAAACCTCTTGCATTATATATAATATTAATTCAAAAATTAAAAACATACATGTAGAAATTAAAAATTTACTCCCCAACCGGGACTCGAACCCGGGTCACCAGGGTGAAAACCTGATATCCTAACCTGCTAGACTATTGGGGATTTATTGAAAACTAATTATTTAATAAAATAAATTTGAATATGCAGGTATTTGCCAAGGGCGCTAATTTTCATAGTAAGTAATTTTTTATAAGGACAAATTTGTGGTGCTCCAACAGGAAAAATCATTCCCTAATTTATTTAAATATTTCCGAATAATTAGATAAATTTTTAGTAAATTGAAGGTCATTTTACGCAATCTCTATGCCTAACGAATGATGGATAAATCCTGCAATGGGGTTGGACGTTGGATTAGTTAACAAGTACAAGGACTTTATCTTATTACAAAAAATGGCCTAAAGCTTGTATCTTGATATAGAAAACAATCCCATTTAAAACTTGGGGCATTAAGACTTTTCTTTCCAGTCCTAATCTTATGAATTAAAATTTGATTGAAAAAACTACGATTAAAAAAGTTGTTTTAGGAGCCAGTTATATTTTGGCTTTAGATGGTAAATTTTAAAAGTTACAACTTTACATAAGAAATGAATTTCCTTATTTTATTTTCAGACAGTTAAAAATCATTTTTTATTTGAAGTTGCCAAATATTATATGCATGAAAACTTTAAATAAAAATAAATTTTATAAGTTTAATTATGAAATTTAAATTTGGCTAATAAATTAAAGAAAATGGTTCTTTGTATGGAATGGGCGACAACTATAAGGGTCAACTAGGGTTAGGAAATCAAAATTATTAGTATTAGTTTTAAAGAATATTTTCGCTAAGCAAAATAATAAGCATGGGTACATAAAAGTAAGGTTTTAGCAGCAGGGTTTCAACACACTATTATTCTAAATGAATTTGGCACGTGTTTTGCTACAGGGAAAAAAAACTATGAGCAATATATCTTAGACAAGAGTTTTTAAATATCCGTTGATTTTCATGTGAATTTCCACAAATTGGACATTCCTCATAAGGTAAAATAAATAGCCTGTGGATTCCATCACTCAATTTTCTTGTTAGAAAATAATAGGATTTTGGCATGTGGACTCAACGCTAATGGTCAATGTGGCTATAGCAATCTGCAATTTAGAGAAATTTCCTTTTACAACTAAGTCTTCACTGATCTCGAAAAAGGAGAACAAATTTTATAAATTGCTTGTGGAAGAAGTCATTCTTTATATTTGACTGATAGAGGTAGGCTTTTCTTTTTTGGAGCTAATTAGTATAATTAGACCGGGAAAAAAAGGGAGGTTGAAATTGATGCATGTTGTCCTTAAGAAATATTTGTTAAAATGGAAGATTAAGAAAAAATAATAAGAATTAAAGCAAATTTTGATAGGACTTGTTTATTTACAAGTAATTTTCTAATATTAAAAATTAAATCTAACTAGTTTTTATATATATATTAATTTGAAATTTTAAATCATCTTTTTTAATTTATTTTAAACTACATTTAAATTACATTTTAATTAAATTTAAAATTTTAGCAAAAATATTTTTAAGATTTTGGTAATGCTTATGTTTTCGGGGGAGAAAATTTTGAGGACATTGGAGAAAATTATAGCATTTTGTAAAATTTGAAATTATAGCTTAACTTGGATAAAAATACTGTAATAAATGATGTGGCTTTAGGTTATTTACATACAATAGTTACAGTTTAATGAAAAAAAAATGCTGATTTATTATAATAATAGAATATTTAAAATTAGATAAAAAACGATGTATATTTAAAATAGATTTCGAATTCAATTCAATTTTCATTAAGATTGGATATATAAAATTTGATAGTAACATATTTGTTTTAATTTCTATGCGTTAAAGCATAAAAGGAATAATTCTAATTTTATTTTTAACTTTTGCTCATGTGGTTTCTTTAAAGTTAAATATTACAAATTGGAATTCAGGGGAGCACTAGTATTGTTTAAACTTTAAAACATATTTATGACCCCTTCGTGATTGCTTCCCGATTCCTTTGACTGTTGCTTCGTCCATCTGTGCAAAATTTATTTTTATTATTGCTAAAAATACAAATCCATACTTAAATAAACAAATTTTCTTTCAAAAAAAAAGGCAAAGGTAAGGGCTCCTCATTTTTTTACTAAGTTTGCTCATTTTTGACATTGTTAGTCTTTAAATTTTGATTCTTTTTAATTAAAAGGCCAAAATAAGATATATTATTTATTACCGAGTTTATCTAAATTTTTGGGGCAGTTTTAATATTGACCTCCCCACTCTATGGCTTTGATTAATTGATTTAGTTATTTTTCAAAATATCGATCTGTAATTAGGGAATCCTTAGACTAGTTTTTTGATAATTAGAAGTATCGATCTAATTGTTAATATTGCCTTGCTCGTCAGTGGCAATTTCATCGTCTGGTGAAAAACACCACTCTCCATCCACGATGAATTTATATTGGTAAATTCCGGCATCGAGCCTCTTTGATTAAAAACTATACCACAAGGGCCTGAAATTCATTTTTTATTTTCTGCATCTAAATATGGTTGGTCCACCCCGTCCATGAACCGGTTACGAAGACATTCGTGCCCCCGAAATTCCATTTAAAAACAGTGTTGATTTCTTGTTTATTTAAATTTACTAGAATCTGAAGTTCGATTGTAACTCTTCTGTTTTGTATTCATTTCAATCTACGAGTCCTGATTGTTTTTCTCAGAGTTGTTGGATTAACTAGAAAGTGACTTTTTTGAAAGTTGCAGATTCTCTTCTTTGACTGCAGAAGTTCCCATTATTTAATAGATTTATTATTAAATATTATATAATAATTAGTATTTCAAATTTTTATTGTTTTAGACATCTAGGCTTTTCTCAGTTAATAAAGTTCTTCTTTTAATTCTTTTAACGTGTCCTTTAATTAATAATTTTCTTCATTTATTAATTCGATTTTTTTCTCTAAATCATAAAAAGGAATTATTTCTGCTTTTTTAGGACTATAATATCTAAATTAGTTTACAAAATAGTTAATTTTTTTTTCACTTTCTTGATTAATTTTCCTGGTTACCAATTTGGGCTTGACAAAGCTAACGTCTAATGACTCTTTTGATTTTATATACTATAAGCTAAAGTCATTTTTATAAGGGGTGTTATTATAAGGAGTGAAGGGCATTCTTTTCTCCCCTTTTTTTAAAAAATTTTAAACGGGATATAGTATCCTCGGTGCCTTCATAATTCTAACTATGTCCGGGTCCTTTTCCATTTATAAATTATTGGCTTTACAAAATTCTGTAAATTCTTCTAGAAGAATATATCCTGCGTTAATTCTCTCTATCTCCCTAAATAATTTTTCAGGTTTCTCAACTGTTTCTATCCACAAATTGAGGTATTTTTCAGCATTGAGAAATTCTTAGAAATCGATTTTATTGTCTTAGTTAATATCAATTTTTTTGAACATGTAATAGTATTGGAAATTGATCAAAATGTTCTATAAAAAAAACTAAAATTCAGAGAACTCGATATAGTCATCTCCATCATTCTTTTTGCTCTATTGAGAATCTTTTGCTTGGTTAAATGATTTGATTATAACTTTTTTCGAATAATATATGACCTTCATAGGACCACCCATCCTTAAAAATGCTAAATCAGCCTCGGCCAAAGAACAAATTCCATTTTAATTTGGATCGAAATCTTGCCAAAGTTTCTTCCTTTTATCAATATCTTCCTGCGTATCACCTACAGGCAATCGTTCCTTTATGCCAGGCCAGTCAACTTCTTTTAAATCAATATTTCTAATCATGATTTTATTATTATAAAAACGAAGTTGTTTTTTATAAGTAATTTAATAATTATATAAAGATATAATATTAATCAAACTCTCAGGCCCTTTCTTCTTTATTTGGTAAAAGCTTAAAATAAACCTTATTACAAAGTCGCAATCCCACTTAGTACCTAACCATCATTGGTAATGCAATCATTATCAGTAGCCTACATAAAAATTATTATATAAATTTATTACAATTTCTATTCTATTTTTATATAACATCTAGCAATTTATAAAAATTTTATCATCGAAAACTCTGAATTTAAAAACATTATCTTTTTTTTCATTATGAAACTATATTTATTCATTATTTTCATTCTTATTCTAATAATTTAAATATTACCATTAAAACTTATCTATAGTTTTAATTTAGTAAATTTTATTAATTTTCATTTTTTTAATTATTTTTCAAAGGCAGCTGAAATGTATTTTCCTTATTAGAATATGAGGAATGCTTATCTTATTCGTAATTTTTATCTTATTTTTTATTTTGATTTATTGTTTTAATTAAATTAAATGAATGTGGTTTAATAGAGAAATATTCGGTTATTTTATGGTTATTATAGGCCAACTTTAATGTTAAAACATTCCTTTTATTAATTTTTTTATGTATTATATTAGAGTTTTAAATTTTAATCATGAAATATTCTTTTAAAAAGTAATTATATTTTTAGAAACATATAAAAATAATCCGTTAATATTTTATAATAATTGTTTTTTAATTATTAGATAAAATAAATTTAATAATTTCTATTATAATAATGTTTATCTATATTTTTATTAAATAA
>Ga0164295_10003295_pt1 | contig 13023 bp, 8 predicted proteins | sample GEODES006metaG_FD_111798 | JGI IMG/M metagenome (GOLD analysis project Ga0164295, IMG submission 111798) | Oligotrophic lake water microbial communities from Sparkling Lake, Wisconsin, USA - GEODES006 metaG | ecosystem: Environmental > Aquatic > Freshwater > Lake | place: USA: Sparkling Lake...
GCCAGAAGAAGCCTCGCTCCTCCTCAGCGGGTGAAAATAGACTCGCTAGTGACCACCCGCCCTCGAAATCAAACGCCTCGCTCAGAGGCGCTCCACGAACACGGCCATTTTCCTTTTTAGGATAATCACCACCGCAGGCTTAAACTTGAGGGCATTCTGATAGGCCGGTTCGATCCAGTACGGATGATCCCCTTTTTTCAAAAGAGTGCGCCTGCTCACCCCGAAATTCCCAACCTCCCAAGCGCTTCCTAGCATCTCTTGAAGTTGCGACGGATAGGATTTCCCCCTCTCCGCTCCTGACCCTTGAGTGATACTATCACCCACACAGGCGACCCTAACCACCGCTGGCTCGACCACAGCACTTACCTCAGCCGCAAACACGCTGGCCCCACCAAGGCACCAGAATAACAAAACCTGCGCGATGCGACGGAAGTGTATTTTCATCTGCGGATTCAACTCAATCCGCCGATGTGGGTAAATGGGAAAGTTCGCCTAGCTCCTCAAATCTGGAAATCCGGAGTGCCCGAGTCGAGGTGGAGACCACACTCGAATTTCTCACCATTGAAGCGTGTCCCCTCGACATCCCCATCTTCCACCGGCCGCGTGCTGTGCCAGTCACCCATGGTCACATAGCCCTTCGACGCCAGTGGATGACGCGGCAAATCGTGCTGATGAAAATATAGATCCACCTGGGCATCCGCCCAATCCAGAATGGGATACGCCTTGAGCGTCTTTTTCTGCTGCTCGACCAGCGGGCGATCCACTCGGGTCTTCGACTGCGAACGCCGCAGACCACTCAGCCAAACATCGCCGCCCGTCTCACGAAGCGCACGATTCATCGGCTCAATCTTGGTGATCACTCCGTAACGCTCCGCACCCTCTCTGCCATTCTCCCAGAGATTCCCCCAAAGTGCTTGGATCCTCGCTGCAGAAATCGTCGGCTGATAGATCCGAAGATCGAGGTTCAGCCTGGAACAAAGTTGCTCCATGTACTGATAGGTCTCGGGAAATAGGAAACCGGTATCGATGAACACCACGGGAACCTTCGGCGCATTTTCGTGAATCAAGTGAAGCATCACCGCCGCTTGCAGGCCAAAACTCGTGGATGCCACCAAGCGGTCGCCAAACTGCTCGTAAAGCAAGCGCAGCCGCTCACCCGCACGCAGTGGCGACAGCGCGGCCGAAAGACCGTCCGGACTGGTGTCTAGACCAGATTTCACTGCGGATGCAAGATCGGGGGCAGGCATATTAGAAATCGAATCGATTCGAGTTAAACCTTGGCGAGCGCCTCAGGCTTGATGTTCTTGTGGAAGTCTGGCCCTTGGATGGTCGCGACGACGTAGCCTTGGCGAATGCAAAAATCACCGAACCGCTCACCCTCCTCACGCTCCTTGGCATACCGGGCGAAAATCGGGGCTAGCAGCGCCTTGATCTCATCCGCCTGGACATTTTCCCGGTACAGCTTCGACAAGCGCTGCCCCGCAAATCCGCCACCCAGATAGACGTTGTAAGCAGACGGGCCACGACCGACAAAGCCGATCTCAGCGATGAATGGGCGGGCGCATCCGTTAGGGCAACCCGTCATGCGAATGGTGATCGCATCGTGACGCAGGCCGTTTTCCTCCAGCGATTCCTCCAACTCGGTGATCAAACTTGGCAAGTAGCGCTCAGCCTCCGCCAGCGAAAGGCCGCAGGTTGGCAACGCAACGCAGGCCATCGAGTTGAGCCGAAGCGCACTCTTGTGGTGGCTATCTTTGATTCCATACTCCGCGAGAAGATGCTCAATCGCCGCGCGCTTGGCCGGAGAAACATTGGCAATCACCAAGTTCTGATTGGCCGTAAGCCGGAAGTCACCATCGTGAATCTTGGCAATTTCACGAAGCCCTGTGCGAAGCGGATAGCTGGGCGTGTCGAGCACCCGACCACCGGCAATGTAAACCGTAAGATGAGAATTGCCATTGGCATCCTCCACCCAACCGTAGCGATCGCCATTGTCCTCAAACACAAACTTGCGCACCGGCCCCAATTCGTAACCAAGGTATTCATTCAACTTCGCCAAAATCCAATCTGGCCCGTAATCATCCACCGTGTATTTGAAACGCGAATGCTTGCGGTCGGTCCGGTCACCAAAATCGCGCTGAACGAGCACCACTTTTTCCGCCACATCCACCACCTGCTCGGGCGTGCAGAAGCCGATCACATCAGCAATTCGCGGATAAGTCGCATCGTTGCCGTGGGTCGATCCCATCCCGCCACCGACGGCCACATTGTAACCCACCAACGCTTCATTTTCGACGACCGCAATGAATGAAAGGCAGTTGGCATAAATGTCGACATCATTGGAAGGCGGAACCGCCACGGTGATCTTAAACTTCCGAGGCAAATAGGTTTTGCCATAGATTGGCTCGACCTCTTCTTCAGTGGATTCGATCTTCTCTCCATCTAGCCAAATCTCATGATAGGCCCGTGTCTGCGGGGTAAGATGCGTGGAAATTTCTTGGGCGGCCTTGAGCGCCTGCGCGTGGATCTCCGAAAGGTAGGGATTCGGATTGCACATGACATTGCGGTTCACATCACCGCACGCAGCGATGGTGTCCATGGCGGCTTGATTGATCTCAGCGATGGTGCGCTTGAGGTTGGTCTTGATGATGCCGTGGAACTGGAACGCTTGCCGTGTGGTCAGCTTGATCGTGCCATTCGCGAACTGCGTGGCCATGCGGTCGGTCTCTAGCCACTGGTGGGGTGTCGCCACACCGCCGGGCACCCGGATGCGAATCATGAACGAGTATGCCTTTTCCAGCTTGTGCTTGCGGCGGTTCGCGCGCAGGTCACGGTCGTCCTGCTGGTAGGTCCCGTGGAACTTCAGAAGTTGCTGATCATCCTCGCACATCGAGCCCGTCGAGAGATCGACAAGCCCCTCGGCAATCGTCCCACGAAGGTAGTTGCTATCGATCTTGATGTATTCGTTCGCAGAGAGTTTTTTTTCACTCATGATGATGGAAGTTTAAAGTTAGAAAAAGGTTCAGTAAACGTCGCGTTGATAGCGTTTGGTTTTCTTCAGGTTCTCGACATAAGACTCGGCGGCTTCGTGAGTAAGGCCAGCTTGAGTCTGTACCACGGTGACTAACGCCTCGTGCACATCGCTCGCCATGCGGTTGGCATCGCCACAGACGTAGAAATGCGCACCAGCTTCAAGCCACTGATAGAGCTCCTCAGCCTGTTGGATCATCCGGTCTTGGACATAGACTTTCTCCGGTTGGTCACGGGAAAAAGCCACGTCCAGTTTGGTAAGGACACCTTCCTTGAGTTGCTCCTGCCATTCGAGCTGATAGAGGAAATCATAGGTGTAATGCTGGTCACCAAAGAACAACCAGTTTTTGCCAGAAGCACCCGACGCGGCACGGTGTTCGACAAAGGCACGGAACGGAGCCACCCCCGTTCCCGGTCCTACCATGATGATAGGAGTGGCCGGATCGGCAGGAAGTCTGAAGTTCTTATTAGGCTGAACGAACAATGAAACCGCATCGCCCGACTTGACCAAATCTGCTAGAAATGTCGAACATACGCCTTTGCGCTTGCGACCATGGGTCTCGTATCGCACGGCAGCCACCGTAAGATGAACTTCGTCTGGGTGCGCCAGCTGACTCGAAGCGATCGAATAAAGCCGTGGCGGCAACTTCCGGAAAATCCCAACAAGCGCAGCGGCCGACAATCCATTTGGCGCAAATTCCAACAGCGCATCGATGATCTCACGGCCATGATTGAATTCCTTCAAGCGCTCCTTCGCGTCATCCGCAAGCAACTCGCGCAACGCTGCAGAATCACAGGCATCCGCGAGCTTGGTGAGCACCGCACGCGAAAGCGCTGTGATGTCGAAATCCTCGCGCAAGGCATCGGCCAAAAGTTTGATTTCCCCGCCCTTCAACTCGATCTCTTCGTTTCCGGTCAATTTTGCTGCCCCTAGGACTGCCTTGATGGTGTCCGGCGCGTTGACTGGCACCACGGCGAGTGCATCGCCCGGCTCGTAGGACAGGCCCGACGAAGCGAGAGAAAATTCAAGGTGCAAGGTTTCTTTGGAAGATCCCTCCCCATTCAGCAACACCGACTCAAGCACCTCGGATGGAAACGGATTCTTTTTGCCATACTCGACCGTTGATGAGGAATATCCGGCCACTGCGACCTCAGCGACTGGCACCGCAGACGCTGGCGCAAGCGCTGTAAGCGATCCCTCTAACCACGTGGTAAACGAGTCTTCGTAGTCCACATCGCAATCCTGACGGGCAAAAACCCGCGACGCGCCCAACCCTTCGAGGCGAGCATCGAAATCTTTGCCCACTTGGCAGAACTTCTCGTACGCGGTGTCGCCCAAGCCACAAACCGAGTAGCTGACCTTGGCCAGCGATACGTCGGCACTCATGAATTCTTTGTAAAATGAAATCGCGGTCTCTGGCGGTTCACCATCGCCCCAAGTCGAGACGATGACCAGCAAGCTCGGCGATTTCGCTAAATCCGCAGGGGAAAACTCGGACATGTTCTTCATGTTCGCCTGGAATCCCCGCTTCTTGGCCGCCTTGACGGCGCGGTCGGCGAGGACCTCAGAATTCCCCGACTCAGTGCCGTACAACACCGTCAATTTCCCAGCGGAAACCGGCGCAGATACCGCAGCGACGCTGCCCGATGCAGCAAGGAAACCGCTCAGCCACCCGCGCTGAACGGGGTTAAGGCCAGCAATGAGAGAATCCAACGCGAGGCGCTGGTCAGTGGTGAATGGGGCGTGCTCTGGAAGCATAATCCTTACTTAATTACCTTGTTTTATAAGTTTTCAACAAAAAAATGCACCTGAACGCCGAAATTGGCAACCATTTTCTGCCAGCAATCACGCATTTCCCCAGCCCAAGCGCCCCCCACCCTGCGAGGATCGCCCCCCCCGATCTCAGCCCTCAGCCCTGCCAATTCCAATGCATGACCACCTCGATGTCGGGGTGAATGCTATGATGCACCGGACAGCCCCGCGCGGCGCTCTCGAGCAACTTGCGGTCCGGATGCTCAGCGCCCAAAGGAATGAAAAGATCCAACTCGAGCCGCTTGATGCGCCGAGGCTGGTCGTCCGACATGATTTTGCGGACGGTGATTTTCATTCCCTCCAGCTCGATTTCTTTGCGCTTCGCCACGATCCCAATGACGGTGGCCATGCAGGAACCCAGCGCGGTCGCCACGAGATCAGTCGGCGAAAATGCCTCGCCCCGCCCGTTGTTGTCGACAGGGGCGTCGGTCAGAAGGTCGTTTCCCGAAGGAGTGTGGATCGCTCGGCAACGGAGGTCGCCTTCGTAGGAGAGTTGAATTTCAACCATGACGTTTTTTGATGAGAATGAGAAAATCGGGCGGATGCCTATCGATCAACCTTCTGAGGCACTTTGGCAAGCACGACTCGAAATCCATACATCACATCGCGTAACGTCGGCGGCACCGCATTCCGAGCACCTGAGTATAAACTCTCCGCCCGATAGCAGTTCCACCCCCCACCCCGCAGCACCCCCATGGCATTCTTGGCGGTCTTGGAGTAGTCGTCATCCACCCATTCCTGGGCATTTCCAGTCAGGTCATAGAGACCGAGGCCATTCGGCGAAAATGAACCCACCGGCGAGGTGAACCCAAACCCGTCATCGACCCCCTGAATCGTCCGATCCGCCGAAAAAACCGCGTCACGCTTGGCACTCTCGTCGGCGAAGTTGCCCGCTTGCGGGATCGGCGGCCACTCGGTTCCCCACGGGTAAATCTGCTCCTTGCGCGCATCACTCCACCCGGGACTCACCCCCACCGCCTCCTGCACGCCCACCATCATGCTCCATTCCGAGTCCGTGGGCAGGCGGTACTCGTGAGTCTGCGCGATCCGCTCGTCCTTCCTCTCGCGCTCGGTGAGCCAATTGCAAAACGCCCGTGCATCGTCGCGCGAAACATTGACCACCGGATGATCCACGCCTTGCGGAAAATACGCGGCACGAGCACGCGTGACCGCCGAATCCGTCGCGTAAAGCTCGTAGTCACTCACCCGAGTCTCCCAAATGGAAACCATCAAATCCTGCCCCAACGGCGCGAACTTCATGCCTGCACCATTCTCCCATGGCTTGCCAAAAATCACCCCCAGACTCCGCTCCAGCGTGACCACCCGCGAGAGCCTCTCGCCTTTCCCCACACGGAGGTTGATCGTCTCAGGCCGATACCCCTCACGCACCAAATAGAATTGCCAATCCCCTGGCTTGATTTTGGAAATCACCAAGGAATCCCGCGTGGAACCCACCGAAACCTGATTGCTCGGATCGGACTCCGGATTCATGTAAACCTCAACCCCTGACGGATGAGTGGTCAGATTCAACACCCCGAAATCAATCGGCTGCACCACCACTCGGAGCGGCTTGAAATCATCGCCCTCGCCACCTTGCCCCAGCTTGGCGATCACCTCCGGAGTCTCCCGCAGCGCGATGACTTCCTGGTCCTCCGTTAAAAATCCCGCCTTGGACGCACGCTTCCGGAACCAACTGCAAAACGCCCCAGCCGCACCCCGCGAACAGAGCACCACGGATTCGGTCTTCCCATTTTCTGACACATCGAGAAACTTGGAATCATCACTCCTCACCCCGGCCGAAGCGATGAACTGCCCCCAGACCTCACGGCTGACCAAGGATGCACCCACATGGGTGTCGTTCACGGGCTGATAGAGATTTCCCAGGTGATCATTCCATGGCTCACCCACCTGCGGCGGCGAGAAATTCTCCAAGCTGGCAAACAACAAGGTGGGCTCGGCACCGATGCTCTTCGGCACCTTGCCCTGCAGGGTGAATGGCCGATACCCACTCTTCTTGAGCTTGAAAAAATAATCGTCGCCCACGTTCACTTGGATCAATCCAGTGTTGGTCGTCCCAATCCATTTCCCTTCGGCGTTGATGACTTCGGCGCCTTCCGGAGCACTGATGACTCGTAAAATGCCGACCGGCGCAGGGACCACGGCGGGCGCGGGATCCATCTTCCGCACCACCGCAGGCTTCCGCACCTTGACCCATGCGCCCCAACCGGCGATCCCCGTTAAAATGAGACAGCCGATCCAGAGGGTGGATCGCTTGAGGCGCTGGCGCTGCCCCTTTTGCACCCGACGAAGCGCATCGGCCAACTCCGCCGCTGTCGAGATCCCACGCTTGGAAACCCGCGGCTCGCAGATGTCACAAATGATGCGATTCAACTCAAGCCATCGCTTGCTCGCCGATCCAGTCGGCATGACATCCGGCAACTCCGGGAACGACAAGCGATCCTTGCCCGTCGCGATCTCGTACAAAACCTTGCCCAAGCTGTACACGTCCGCCTGCGCCGATCCCGGCCCCTCAGGCGGTACAAATCCCTCAGTCCCCACGAAGGTGCGCTGGCCCCTTGCCGCCACCAAACCGATGTCCGCCAGCTTGGCCTTGCCATGGACGAAGATCACATTCGACGGCTTGACGTCACGATGCGCCAGGCCCCGCTCGTGCAAGTGGTCGAGCGCCTCGGCCAAGCGCAATCCCACTTCGATGCACTCGTCGGTGTCCCACTTGACCCACTCGCCCTGCGCATTGTCGGCGCGGAGGGTCCGCGGCTGGTACTCCACAGGATTGATTTCCTGGCCGGTGGTGAGGTCGTCACCCAGCTCCATCACATAGTAGTAAAACGAAACCCCATCGGCGCTCCGCCCCACGTGCAGGATGTTCACCAGCGCCGGATGATTCCGCGAGACCGGCTCAAATTTCAAAATCCCCTCGAACTCCCGCTCAAACCCACGGGTATCTTCGAAATCCTCACGCCACACGACCTTCACCGCACGCAAGGCACCCGTCACCCCACGCGCCAACCACACCTCACCGTAAGATCCGCCACCGATTTTACGCAAAACCTCGTGATCTGGAACAATCGGGTCGGGACGAATCTTAGCTGCCATCGCCGTCTTCTTCGAGTTTGGCGAGCTCACGCTTGAGGATGCTCCCCACGCGGTGCTTGGCCAGATAGACCTGGGCCATGCTCACCTGAAGTTGCTCCTGAACCCGATTGGCGTCCCACTGCTTGATCACGTAACTGTCGAAAATTTGATACTGCTTCGGCGAGACCTGAGCCTTGACCCGAATCAACGCGGCCTCCGCGATGTTCTTTTTCCACTCGACGTCCCACAGCCTGGACAACACCTCGCCATTCGGGTCCTCCACCCGGTCAATCACCGCAGTCTTGCGCCCATCTTCCCAATCCGTAGCAATCATCGCGGTGTCCTTCTTGCGCTTGCGGAACTGATCATTGATCCGCCACCGCGTCATGTTCAGCAACCACGTCTTGAACGAGCCCTGCTCGGGATCGTAGAGGTTCTTCTTACTCTGCTTGGCGATCGATAAAATCGTCTCCTGCACGCAGTCAAATGCCTCGTCCTGCCGCAACCCCGCCTTGAGCGCGACCGCAAAAATCAGCCGCCAATACGTTTGGTAAAATTCGTCCCAAGTCCGCTGATCCTCCCAATTCTCGAGCTTCGCGATCAGGCTCTTGCGGGTCTTGGCATACGCCTGGACCAGCACCGCGTCCTGTTCGCTCATTTTCCCGTTCGCATCCTCAGACATCACAAGAGATCTTGCACATTCACCCCCCGCTGTCTTCCCCCGATTGCGTTTTTTTCCAATCCCATCGGGCATCATGCCAGTTCGGCACGGGCTTGGCCCACTTTCTCCACCATCGCAGCAATTTGCTCCACCATCGCAGCAAATTGCTCCGTCATCGCGCCAATTTGGCGCATTCGAGCAGCAATTTGCCACGTTATTGCTCCAATTTGCTGCGATCTCCCAGCAAACCTATTGATGATTAGAGGCTTATACCTTCGGACCCAATCCCGGAGCAAGACGGCCACCGTTCCCCCCCCATACCGACCAGACGCACGTTTTTCAGAAGGCACTTTGACATCCGCCCCGTTTCCCAAATCCGCCGCCGGGACCCTTGGCATGCCAAATTTAGAGCTCACCACCAATCACTCAAAAGGTTGCAAATCTTTAGACAGACGAGCGATATGCAACCTTTCGACCTCGGTGCAACAAGGCCACTCCGCCAATCTAGCGAATCCCTCGCGGGCGGAGTGCTTCAGACGATGTGGCCAAGTGCCTTGAGGGTGGCGAGGATGCCGGTGATTTGATCGGTGCGCTTTTTGTTTTTGCGGCCGAAGCAGGCGGAGAGGGTTTCGGGGTCTTGGCCGGCGGTGGGGATGAGTTTGTTGACGGCGGCAACTTGGGCGGGGAGTTCGGCGGGCCAGTCGAGGATGGCCACGGGGGCGGCGGTGTCTGGGGGGGTGTCATCGTCGCTGGTGAGGCCGATTTCGGATTGTTGGGCGGTGGTGGTGCCGGGAGCTTGGTAGTCCGGGCGGAGGTAGCGGATGAGGCCGCGCTTTTCCTCCGCAGCGCGCTCGTGGTTGAGGGCGACGAGGTGGGTGAGGATTTGCTGTTCGAGGGCTTCGGCGGTGGGGCCGCCGTGGGCGAGGATGTCGGCGGGTGGGGTGGCGGTTGCGATGCCGGTCCAGCCGTAGGCTTCGAGGACGGCTGCGTCGAGGTCGTCGTGAATCTGCTTGAGGACGGAGATGAGGCCTTTGTCGTGGGTCTCCCGGTCCCTCGCGTTCAATGCTTCCCCGGCGCGGAGTTTTTCGAGGACGTTGTAAATGCCGGTGAGGGTGAGGTCGGGGTGCTGTTCTTGCTGGCGCTTGCGGTGCGCGTCGAGGCGTTCGCCAAGCTCGCGGATGCGCTGCTTGAGTTCACCTTCTTCGAGGGCGGGGAATGGAAAGGGTTCGAAGCAAGTGGTTTTAACATAAACCGGAGTAGGCCCAAGTTGGGAGCCCATGGCCAACGTCCAAGAGACATGAACAGAAGATGAAAGTATGCCTAAAATGAAGGAGTCATCACAAGCAAACAGAATCAGTTTATTGTCTGGTAGAATATCCTGATCGAGAAAAGTAAAGAAGCGGTATTTACTGGTTTCGACAGTTGCAATGTATCGCTGAAGACCAGAAGCCATTGAGCGCCAATCCGCCCTTGAGCGCCGATGTAACCACCAATATTCCCGGAGACGCTCATCACGATTGGTTGCTCTTTCAGGGAGAACTCGATTCATCAGGTGCTGATAGATAGCAGGATGATTTTCGCGAAGATCGGATTCGGAAAATCCATAAGCATCGATCAGCATGACATTTCTTGGCTTATCTGTGAGATCCCGCCCGTTTCGATAGGGCCGAATGATCGAAATCGGAACGTTGCTGGAGTAGTCAACTAAGCGCGAGGCTTCCTCGCTTGTGAGAATAAAACCGGCGCTTCCAAGTTCGTGGCCACGACTACTAATGTTGCTGTTGCTTGTAAGTGCGAGTGAAGAACCTATATCCACGCCTATTTGAAGATTGGCGGCAAGAGTGCCACCACTCCTTATGACAGTCACCTCGTGCTCTCCATCTTCGCGGGCTTGCTCGGTGATGACTTTTTCGAGGATACCTTCCGCCTTGCCGGGGGCGGCGACGGTCATGGCGATGCGGACGGCGGCACCGTCGGCGGAATCAATCCATGGGTGATCGGGAATGGCATAGGCGAGGTGGAGTGGCTTTTTCCCCGCTGCCACGAAGGGCTCGATCACGCGGCGGTTGAAGGTTTGATGGATGGAGTTGGTGGTGATGAATCCGAAGCGTTTGGCTTTGCCATCACGCACAAGTTCAGCGGCCTTTTGCCACCAGAACATGACGAAATCGGCGGATTCGGGAACACTTCCTTTCCATGCTTTGCGAAGGGATTCGGTGTAGCCATCGCCAAGAGCTTCGCGCATCCGGGAGGCACCGATGAACGGCGGATTTCCCACGATGAAATCCGCCTGCGGCCATTCGGCACGTTTGGGATTGGAGTAATCAAAAAGCACGGTGCGGGCGGATTCGTCGGGGACTTCCTTGCCGGTGATGGGATGCGGCTTGGTGGTGTGGCCGTTCCAGACGGTGAGGATTTCGCCGGATTCCGGGTCGCGGCGGGGGGTGCGTTCGTCGTAGGCGAGCACGGCATCTTGTTCGAAGATGCTCTGGTCCTTGGGCAGGAGCGGGCGGTCGCCGGTGTCGGCCTTGCCGGTGGTTTTGCGCTGCCATTGGAAATAACCGATCCAGAGGACAAGTTGGGCGATGGCGACGGCTTGCTTGTTGATTTCCAGCCCGATGAATTGCTCGGGGCGGACGCGGAAGCCGTGCATTTCCATGCCGGCATCGCCACCGAGGCCGGTGACGAGTTCGAGCACTTCGGCTTCGAGCCGCTTCATGTGCTCCATGGTGACGTAGAGGAAATTTGCGGTGCCGCAGGCGGGGTCGAGGATGCGGAGTTTGCAGAGGCGGCGGTGGAAGGCGATGACTTGGGCGAGGGCCTCGGCATCCTTGCGGGTGGCTTCGCGGCGGAGGCGGGTGGACTCGGCTCCGGTTTCCTTGGCCTTGGCGGAGGTGCCGGCGGCGAGTTGAGTCGTGGCCTGGGCTTGGAGGGTGTCGGCTTGGAGTTCGAGCTGGCCGGCTTCTTCTTGGAGGGTGGCGGCGGCGACGCGGACGGCTTCCCATTCGTCGCGGAGCGGGCCGATGATGGTGGGGCGGATGAGGCGCTCGACGTAGGAGCGGGGCGTGTACTCGGCCCCGAGTTTGTGGCGCTCGCGGGAATCGAGGGCGCGGGTGAGGAGTGTGCCGAAGATGGATGGCTCGACGGCGCTCCAGTCGGTGGCGGCGGCATCGGCGAGCATGGCGAGCTGGGCGGTGGAGAGTGGGAGGGCGCTGGTGTTTTCAAACAGCCCGCCATTGAAGTGGGCGATTTCCTTAAACAGGAGGGCGGAATACTGGGTGCCAGTGGCCATTTCCTTCCATAGAGCGGAGGCGAGCACCGAGAAGCCGCGCGGGGTGTCCTTCACTTTTTCCAGGAGGGTCTGGAAGCCGTTCTCGGGCAGCAGGCCGATGTCTTCGGCGAACATGGTGAAGAGGCTGCGCTGAAGGAATCCGGCGATGACTTGCGGGTCGTGTCCGTCGGCTTCGAGGGACTTGGCCAGGACAGCGAGGCGGCTGGCGATGTCGCGGGTGACTTGGGCGGCAAGCTTGGAGGGATCGAGCGCGTGGGGATCGAGCCAGACCTTGCGGAGGCGTTCGCGGATCTCTGGGCGGTGAAGATCCGGCAGAGTGATGCGGTGGGAGACGGGGTCGGGGAAGCGTTCGTATTGGCCACCGGTGCCGGTGAACTCGGCGTAGAGGTCGATGGTGTGGCCAACGTCGCAAACGATTAGGAACGGTGGGCGTCCTTCGTGGGCGGGCAGGGCGGTGATGTAGCCGCGTGCTTGGTGGTAGGCGCGTTCGAGGGCCTTGTCGAAGGCGAGAGTGCCGCGCTTGCCGTGGCCGGTCTTGGAGGGGATGGGTTTGGCGAGTTCGTCCGGAGTGGCATCGGCGGAGAGGCCTTGTTTGGTTTCGCAGACGAAGTGGCGCGCCTTGTAGAGGTCGATGTAATTTGTGGTGGAGGATCCGTCGAGGTGGCTGCGGGTGATGGCGCGCTCGAAGACGTAGAGATTCTTGGCAGTGTCCGGCGAGGTCGGGTCTGGGCGGGGGACGTCGATGATTTCGCAGAGTTCGGAGAAGAACATCTGGTAGTTCGCCCGCTCGGCAGCCCCGGAGGTTTCCCAGCGTTGGGTAAAGGCGGTGATTTGCTCGGCGGTGGCGTCGGACATGGTGAGGTGGAATTTTCGCGTGGTGGGCCGTGTCATGGCGGAGTGACGGGGCGTCACGCCGCAACCAGGTGCGTTGTGGGATTCAAACAGGGTTGCAGCGGGGAGGCAAGTTGAGCTTGGGAATTTGAACTAGAACAAATTTCGCACTCGTTCCGAGAGTGTAAGATTTTTTGTGTAAGTAGGATTCCGTTGATAACCCTAACCGACTAAAGGAACATCAAATGAAACAAAAAATCAAAGACGAGATACTCGACCAGCTACTTGCCGATTACCGTA
>Ga0164295_10003296_pt1 | contig 13022 bp, 8 predicted proteins | sample GEODES006metaG_FD_111798 | JGI IMG/M metagenome (GOLD analysis project Ga0164295, IMG submission 111798) | Oligotrophic lake water microbial communities from Sparkling Lake, Wisconsin, USA - GEODES006 metaG | ecosystem: Environmental > Aquatic > Freshwater > Lake | place: USA: Sparkling Lake...
CTTCAATCTTTAAAAAATAGCGTAATTATATATAAAGGCCATGTTGTTGGATCTCAGTTTAATTTAGACGAGAATTCTAAAAATAAGATTTTTATATATAAAGAAGCAGATCCCTATCCTTTGATGAACCTCTGTGATCTTCTTATTACAGATTATTCAAGCTTATTTATAGATTATTCTGTTACTGGCAAACCCTTTATTTTATACATGCACGACTATGAAAAATATCAAAAAACTGTTGGATTATATTACGATTTAAAGAGTGATTTTAAAGAAATATCATGTTTCAATCAAGAGGAATTAATAAAATTAGCTAATTCTTTTCTTTCAGAGAAAATAAATAAAAAACCATTTATTCAAGTAAAAAATGACTTTATATTGAAAGATAGTAACTTATTATTTAATATCAAAGAATTTGAACAAAAACTTTTATAATCCATAATAATTAAATATGTAAAATAAAAAATATCTAATATTTATAAATTAATAATAACTCTCATTTTATTTATTAAATTTAAATTCTAAGAGTTATTTTGTTTTGGAATAAATATGTTTATTTCTAAAAATGCGATGTATACAGCTAAAATATAATTTCCAGTAATTGAAATAAAAAAAGATAATGTTAAAATGACATATATAAACAGATAAAGTTGAATGTAACTCACAAATTTTTGTGTTAAGAAAAATTTTAAGATTTTATAAATTAAATATAATCCAAAAATACCCGCTATATTTAAAGCAAATGAAAATAAACTTTTATTATCAAGCCCCCTGTTATCATAAGAAAAGCGTGATAAGTCGGACATGTCCACATTTGAACCGAGGATATAGTTTAATTTATTTGCATTATTTGAATATGATTCCAAAAGAACTTCTTGATGAACTCCAAATCCATGTCCAAATGGATAATTAGTGAGTCCAAAAACCCCCGATATAGTATCTAAAAATCGGGTTGAAAAAGTGACTGCCTGGTTTTCAGAAGTCATTTTTTCAACAAAAATGGGATAAAAACAAATTAAAAATATAGGAATGAAGCAAAATACTAGAAATAGAATAATAATATTTCTAGTTTTATTTTTATATAAAAAAAATAAAATGAATAAAAACAAACCTATTGTTAGAAAATTAGAGAGCAAAAAACCTTTTGAGGTTGTTACTATTGAGTAAAAAAGAAAAAATAAAATACATATTAAAAATGAAAATTTAGATTTTTTCACAAAATTACTGTAATATAATGCAATTGCAATTAAAACAGGGACTATAAAAGCAGATACACTGGCTTCATAAGCTAATAACCTTATACCAAAATAAGGGGTAGGATAAACAAAATGTAAAAATGGAAACGCATTTGGCATTGTTAATAATTCAATTATTAAGATTAAAATTTGCGTAATTGTAATTGCAAAAACTCCATAATAGACATTTAAAGGTTTAAAGTTAGTAAAAATATATTTTGAATGTCTATAAGTAATAAATAAGGCGCTCGTAGTTATTAAATAAGATGCAAACCTAAAAAAATAGGAAACATCTTGGAATGAATCTGTTCCTCTATAAAACATAAAAAAGAATATATAAAAAACACTTATAAAAACTGAAAATATTAAAAATGATAGTATATAAATATCCATTTTACTATATTCAATTTTTCTGTATTTAATAAAATGATATATTTCTAAAACTGCATAAAATGGAACTAAAAAAAGAACAGGGCTAGTTGCTATAGCTCCCAAAGTGACTCCAGTAATAAAGTTATTATAGCATAACAAAAAAAACAGGATATAAATATATAATGACTCAAAAACATTTTTATAGTAAATATTAAACATAATTTTTCTTTTTTAGGAATTTTTTAAAACTTCATTGTACAAATCTATATTTAAATTAATTATCTTATCCCAGTTATAATATTTTTTTACTTCATTTATTTCATTTTTACTTTGCGTAATGGAATTTTTCTCTTCACTTTCAATAATTTCTTTAGCCATTAAATGTGTATCAGCAATACGTATTGACGATTTAATAATGGGAGTTAAATATTTACCAGCTGTTGAAATTACACAAGCACCATTTCCGATAGCAGCTAACAATGAACCTCTTCTTTCTGAGGCTCCATCTTCAAAAGGTAAATACACATATTTCATTTTACTCAACTCTACAGCCACATCTTTTTCACTTAAATTTAAATTCCATTCAATGTCATAGTGAGAATATTTTTGTTTAATTGAATTAAAATAATCCATATAAATTTCTGAAGTTGAACCAATAACTTTTATTTTAAAACTATTTTCTTTTTCCAATAACTTAACAAGTTCAAAAAATTCTTCTAATCCTTTAGAAGGTCTGATTCCACCAAAAAAACCCATAATTTTATCTCTTTGCAAATAGGGTTTAGATTCAAGAAATGGAATATTGCTAGCTATAGGTATTACTTTATGTTTACAGGGAATTCTTATAGGAAAATATTTTTTAAAATTATTTAGCTCTAAATTTGTTGTCCAAATAATAGCTTTTGATAGAGGAAAAATAAACATTGAAATTTTTCTAGTCCAATGTGTTTCAGCAAATTCATGAGCCGTTATTAAAATTTTATATTTCAAAAAGCACATTAATAATAATATATGCGCGGATAATCCTGTGAGTGGATATTGAATATGTATAATATCTGGATTATATTTTTTTATAACTTTATATATTTTAAAAGGATTTGTTTTCCAATTTAGGCCATCTATAACTTTAGTTTCAATATTGTTTTCATCTAGTTTCATTTTTAATTTATAAGTATAGTCTCCAATTCCACATATTTTAGGAGGATATATTCCTACAAGAAATAATATTTTCATAGTTCACAACCTTATATAAATAGTATCAAATAGAATAGTTAATTATTTTTTAAATATTTATAGGCATACCTATTTGAACAATAGCTATATTTTTCTGAGACATTATTGAATATAAATCCGCTTAACTCTTTGCAAGACATGTTATATTTTTTTAATGAAACTAATATTTCTTTTTCATCATGCTCTTCATTTCCAAAAACAATGATTGAAAATGCTTTGTATTTACAAAAATGAAAAGCATCTGAAATAGATAATATTGGTGGAGTATCTATTACAATATAATCGTAAGAATATGAAAAATCTTTTAATAACAGCTCTAAATCTGAAGACTCTATAAGTGAAGTAATTTTATCTACATAATTGCCTCGAGGCAAAAAATCTAAATTTTTAATTCTTGTTTTCATAATTAAATTATTAAAATCTAAATTATGAGTTAATAAATCGGATAAACCCTTTGGAGAGCTTTTAGAGTCAAAATAGTCTAATAAATTTCCTCTTCTTAAATCTCCATCAATTAATAAAACTTTTTTTCCAGATTCTGCTAAAACATTAGCAAAATTTGCTGAAATAAAAGTTTTCCCTGCATTTGGTTTAGGACTTAAAATAACAACTATTTTATTTTTTGAAAATTGGTTTTGATATCCTAAATTTGTTCTTAGACTTCTTAAACCTTCAAGAGTTAAATCATAGGGATCTATCTCAGATAAGAATTTAAGATTTTTAATTTTATTTTTATTCAAAGCTTCAATTTGCTGTTTCTGTATGTTACTTGTATTTAAAGTAGAAAGACAAGTAATATTAAATTTTTCTTCGATTAAATGTGGGTCTTGTATACCTGAAAAAAAGAATTTTCGAATTAAAATAATAGCTAGCGAAGTTATAGCAGCAAAAATAACTGAAATAACAAATAAAAGTACTTTTGAAATATCTGAAGGTTTCAATGGAATAAAGGCATAACTAACTATAGATAAGTCGCCAACAGTACCTACTTTTAAAAGTTCAAACTGTTGAATTTTTTCTACAAGATTTACATAAATTTGATTTTGAATTTCAACATCTCTCATTAAATTCATTGCAATTTGATCTGCGTTTGGCAAAGATTTTAATTTTTTTTCATATTTATTTTTTTCTTGTTTCAATTTTTCTAGTGTTGTATCTACATCTTTAATTTGTAAACTTTGGTCTGTATATTTTTGTTCTACTTGTCCTTTTTGTATTAATAATTGCGAAATCTGACCCTGTAAAAGGGCTATTGTATCCATTGTAATTTTAGTTTCTTGATCAAGAGCTACGTTTCCTGTTTTTGCCCTATACTCGTGAAGTAAGGTTTCTGAATTGGATAAATCCATTCGAACTTTAGGCTCATGCTTTCTCAAAAAATCGAGAGTTCTTTTAGCTTGCTCTTGCTTTTGATAAATATCTTGAACAACAGCAGATTCAGCAATTGCATTTAAAATTTTTGCAATATTTTCAGAATTTGTTCCCTGGTAAGTTAAAGATATTAAATCAGACTTTTTACCAGAACTTGACACATTTAAATTTTTTATTAATTCTTCAATTGCATTATCCATTGATAATTGTTTTATCTTAAATTTAATTCCAGGTCTCGCTTTTATTTGAGCAACATTGATTGAAATTTGATCTTTATAAAACTTGTGAATTAAACTTTCATTCATTTTTCCTGATATTAATTTATTGCCATCATTATCAAATAAATTAAATTTATTATTACCTAAGTAAACAATTGTAAAATTATCGCCCTTCATATTATCAGGAACTTGAAAATAATTAATATTTATACTTTCTCCGCCCCAAGCAAATTTTTCTAAGTTTATAAATGGTTCTGCTAATCCATCCCTAGTTAATCCTTCATCTTTATAATTAAAATAAAATAATTTTCCAATAATAGGAAAGATCTTAACTTCAGTTTTTATATCTAACTTTAGTTTTTTTATAACTGGAGCAAGAACAGCATATGATTTAATTATTGTTGATTCTTCTTCATAAGCAGACTCTTCCTGTGCTGAAACAGGGGTAATTTTACTTACTAAGTTTGAAAGAGTTGCTGAGCCTTTGTTTGAATTTAAATTAATTAATAAAGATGTTTTGTAAGATGGTTGTTTAAAAGCACTAAAAATTAAAACAAAAAAACCAAAAAACAAAGAAATAAAAATAATTTTCCATTTTTTTTCTGAGATAAAAATAAGTAATTTCTTTATATCGGTATATTGTAAATCCATCTTATATTTTGAATTTTGTGTGATAATTTCATCATTTTTCATTTTAAACCCTAATTTTAATTGCTTAATGTTTTAATTCCAACTGCACTATTAACACCTTGATTAATTGTTGTCATTGATGGTGTAACTAGACTCATGACTTCATTAAATTGAACAAGTTTAGATTTTGAAGCATAAACAATATCTTTAGGTTTTAAATAAAATTGTCCTGCTAATAAGAGTGAATCTGGAGATCGAAGATTGATAGCATAAATTTCAGGTTCATTATAATAATCACGAATTATATATGTATATTCAGGAGAAGATTGATTTGAAAAACCTTTTGAATTACCAATAACGTCTAACAACGCAAGTTTACCATTATTTATATTATAAGGGCCAGGTGCATTAACAGCTCCTAGAACAAATACCTGCGATTTAATATTACTAGGCACAGTAACAACATCACCGTCTTTTAAAATCCAATTTTCAGATGTTCCTTTGGGTGATTCTAAAGTTGTTAAATCGACTAAAACACTTACATTTCCTCTTTTAATTGTTACAGCAGTTAAATCAGAACATTCTGTTTCTACAACATTATTATTTTGATTTACTCCACAACGAATAGGTCCTCCTGTTAAAGTAATTGCATTTAATATAGTTAGAGGAGTATTTGTTATTGGAATTACTCTTGGTGTAGTAACTGCTCCGACCACAGCAACTTTTTGGCTATTGAATTCATTTATTGAAACATTAATTTGTGGATTTTTTAAAAAGATAGACAATTTCTTTGTTATTAAAACTCTAAGCTCAGGAATTGATAAACCAGATACCTTTATTTCTCCAATATAAGGATAAAAAATATTTCCATTTTGATCTACTGAAATTCCTAGAGATGATGAAATATTTGAAGGCATTGATTTTGAGGAACTGACACCATCATTTAGAGTAGGATTGGTTAAATTAGGATGATCCCAAACAACAATGCTAATGACATCTTGTGAACCAATTCGATATGTATAACCACTAGAATCTTGTGTAAATCCTTCAGGAGGTAAATAATTATTTTTTAATATTAATTTTTGTTCATTTTCTTTAGATAATTTTTCTTTTATAAGTCTAGCATTAATTTGTTGAATTTTTGGGGTAACTATATTTCCATTTTTAGCAACTTGTTCTAAAGGATCTTCCACATGCATACCTGGAGCAAAAACACATCCACTTGTTAAAATTAAATTTAATTTCAAAATAACTAAAACTCTATAACTTCTCAAAAACTCCATAACAATTATTCCTTAATTATTATTTAAATTTTTCTAGCCAATCAAGTAAACATAAATCTATTTTTTTTGCCATTTCTAAAAAAGCGGAATAGGGTTTTTGATATGGATCATAAATAATTTCATTATTCCATTTACCTATTAAGTGGACTTTTCCAAATGAAAATGGATATTTTTTTTCTATCCATTTTTTTTGATCTTCTTCCATTACAAGAATTAATTCATAATGCTTTACATGTTCTAAAGTTAATTGTTTTGCGATATGACCAGTAAGGTCTAAGTTTTTTTCTTTTGCAACTTTGATCGAATTTAAATTCGCAGGTTCTCCAATCATTGCATATATTCCTGCAGAAGAAATATTAAAATTATTTAATTTAGAATTTTTGATCATCTCCTTGAGCTTTATTTCAGCGTAGGGACTTCTACAAATATTTCCAATACATACCAATAAAACTGAATTTATTTTATTCATCTAAATTCTCTTTTTTAATTTTTAATAAATATTATTATATAATTAGTACGCGTTTTTGTTGAAAAATCCCTTGAATATTGTAAGAAATATTATTTTTATATCCAAAAAAACACTCCAGTTTTTTATATAATCCATGTCAAAATCAACTCTTTTTTGCATTTTTTCCACAGTATCTGTTTCACCACGAGAACCATTTACTTGTGCAAGTCCTGTGATACCTGGTTTAATAAGGTGCCTTTGCATATATAAAGTAACTAAATCTTTGTAATACTCATTATGACTTACTGCATGAGGTCTTGGCCCCACTATAGACATTTTTCCTTGAAGTACATTAATAAATTGCGGAAGTTCATCTAAACTTGTTCTTCTTAAAAACCCTCCAATAATAGTTAATCTTGGATCATTTTTTTGAGCTTGTTGTATAATATTTTTTTCAGTATGCATTTTCATAGATCGAAATTTATAAACATTAAATACATTTCCATAAATACCATATCTTTTTTGTTTAAAAATAATAGGGCCCTTACTGGTAACTTTAATTGCAATTGCAATACCAATCATTAAAGGAGAAATTAAAATTAATATAAAAAAGGCAAGAGATTTGTCTAAAATATCTTTTATTATAATAGATTTCCCTATGATTCTTGAATCTTCTAAATCTAAAATGGGGATATCTTCAATTTGTCCGATTGAAGAAGTAATTACATTTAAAGCGAACATATCTGGAACATATCTTTTTGGAATTGGTTTATGCCGTAACTCCCAAAGTAAATCTTTAATTTCACCATCTAGGCTTAGTGGTAAAGCAAACCAGATCTCTTCAACAGAATGTTCCTCAATCCACTTAGATAGGTCTTTTGGTTTATTGTATATAGGAACACCATTAAAACTTTTTTGTTCAAATTCATTAGATTGTTCATGATTTATAAATCCAATTACTCTATACCCTGTCCAAAGAAATTCTAAGAATCGCACATGTATTTTTTCTGCCATTTCTCCTGTACCAATAATCAAAATAGATCTTGTATTAAAACTTCTTTTTCTTAAGAATCTAAGTGCAGTCAATAAAAGTAATCTTGAAAAAATAAACATAAAAAATGAAGTAGTAACAAAAACAGAAATCCAAGTTACTTTAAAAATAAAAGTATTTTGATTAATAAGATAAACAATTGTAGAAAAAACAATAAAAAAAGAAATGTGTGCTAATATAATTTTTTTACAAATTTGAATATAATTTGCTCTTCTAAAGGGAGAATACACTCCAAAATAGGAAAGAAAAGGAAACATAAAAATTGAAACAACAATTAAATTTTTAAAAATTTGAGTAAAATTTAATACCTGATCTAAAACAATAATTGATGATAATACTTCTGAAATTGAAATAATAAGAATATCTGCTGCTATAAGAAATAGAAAAAAATAATAATAATTTTGCTTCATAAAATTTCTATACATAATACACCAAAACAATGTTGTTAATATTTTATTTCAATATCATTAGTACCACATTTTTATGTTAAAGTCCAAATTAAATAACAGTGTAAATAAATATAATTCAAAATAAGTATAAGCTTAATAATACTTACAAAAGCTCCTCATGTATAGTTAATTAACATAAAGAAAAAAAAATATATAGTTTTAAACCTATAATTTTGAAAATACTTTTTTTATTATAAAAATTAAATAATAAAATTATATTTTCTTTTTCTATTTATAACTGCACATAAAAATTTAAAAATTTAGATTATTTTTAATTCTTTTATATTTAAAACTACTTATTAATTTAAAATAATTTATTTATAAATTTATTCTACAACACAAATTATTATCTTAAATTTTATAGCTGATGATATAAAATTAACTTCCCAAAAAAGTAAGAGGCAATAAATAAATTTTTATTGCCTCTTACTTTTTTGGGATATTAAAAATGCAAGTTATGTTCTCGCATCGTACCCACGACGATTATATGAGCCTTCGCGTTTTCCTTCTTCACGTGGTCTAGCTTCATTTACAGTTAGAGGACGACCCATAAATGGTTTGCCATTTAAGTTTTCTACAGCCTTGAGGGCATCATCTTCTTGATCCATTTCAACAAAACCAAAACCTTTGCTGTGCCCAGTTTCACGATCAGTGACAACACGAGCGCTAGTAACAGCACCATAATTAGCAAAAGCTTGTGAAAGCTCAGCATCAGTACAACTAAAAGGAAGGTTTCCTACATATAACTTCTTAGCCATGAGACATGCCTCCAAGGAGCGTCCTCTTTATGAAAAGAGAATGAACGCAAAACTTCAAAATACACCAAGCAGATACACCCATTCGGTTTGATTTTTTTTAAACTTCAACCACGAATTGAGCGTGCTGGTGACATAAATACTACAAATCAAACAAGAAAAAGTCAATGTGTTTCACTTAGGTGAAGAGCTAGATGGATAAACAAGCTCCTCCGTAGAATCTTTTTCATTTAATTCCATTTGAGAGAGCTTGAATATTACTGTTTTATAATTTGGATCAGTATCATCCGCTAGGCTTAAATAAGTTTGCCATGATTTTTGAGCAGCATAAAAATTATGTCTTAAATTCTCTAATACACCATTTAAAAAATATAAGTGAGCCTGTGAAGGCGAATTTGTTATTGCTTTCATTAAAACTTCATTAGCTAAATCATATTGATTACTTTTTATTAAGCAATATGAATAATTATGCGCAATATATGGATTCATAAAGTTTAATTCGTATGCAGCATTAAAATGTTTACATGCTGAATCATAATCTTTTTGGTCATAGTCTATAATGCCATTCCAAAGCTCGATATCACCATTTTTTGGAAATAAAACAAGAGCTCTATTTAGTGTTTGTTTTGCACTTATAATATCACCCACACCTCGAAAAGACTTAATTTGCAAAACATATAAATAAGATAACTTTTCATTACACTTATCTATTCCTTTTGTAGCAACACTTAGCGATAAAGAATAAGCCTTTTTATTATAGTAATAATCACCAAGAACCATATAAATAGGAGACCACGTATTAGAATAAGTAACCAATTTTTCTAAAATTTGGATAGCTTGATTTTCATCTCCTTCTTGTAAATAAGCAATTGCTAAAATAAGAGATGCCTCCCTAAATGGAGATACTCCATAATCCTCATTTAGTGTTTTTGTCCTATTTCTTTCCAAATTATTTAAAATATTTTTATTTTTTTCAATTGCTTTTTGTGTATCACCTCTTTGAAGATCATGAATTGTACTTGCGATGACATCAAGATTACTTGGAATAGACTTAAATAATTCTGGATCTAAAAAATTATCTTCTAATAGTTTTTCTGTTTCTGTTTTAGGCTTTAAATAATTTAATATATCATATGGAGTAAATTTATCGCTTGCTAATTTTCTTTGCGAACGAATTGTAGATTCAGGATAGTAGAAAAAAGGGCTATAATAAGGTAAATTTAATAAATCTGATTCTGCTTGAAATTCAGTATAGTTATTATCTTCTAATTCCTCAATATGTTTTGAAGATGTACATGAAATAAAAAAAATAAACACAATTATCCATATAAATATTTTATTTTTTATTTTCATTTTATACCTCCCGAATCTGAAACTTGACTTACTAAGCCCATAGAAGAAGGTAAATACTCTAAAATAAACATGGATTTTTGATGGTCTTGAATATCTGCTTGAGGTGAAACATTAAAACTTCTCTTAGAATATCTAGATAAAAGGCTTGATAATAATAAATTATCACTTGATGAATTTTTTGAAATGGATAAAGCATTATATAAATATTTTTTTGCATCAGATTGAAGCTGATTTGATTTTACTAAATAAATATCTTTTTTATCTTTATTTTTATAAAGCTGTGAATAACAATCACTTATAACCAAACTCATTTTTCCTAATAGAGTACTTGTATGAGAAATAGCGCTTTCTTGATTTTTATATTTTGATAAATAATCTAATCTTTTTAATGTAAAATTTCTACTTATATCCATATTTTTTATGTTATTAAGATTTATTTCTGAAAAATTTTTATTATTATCCATTTCAAATTTTTCGTTATCAAAACTATTTAAAGCTAAAATTGCATCATTTGATAACTTTAATAAACTTAAATTGTTTGTTTTATTGTTATTTAAAAGATTTGTTATATATCTATCAAATTTAGTTTCTGAAGTATTTCTATTTTTAGATAAATAGAGTTCTGAAGTATAAATACCAATTGTTGCTCTTTCTTTAATATAAACTGAAATATTATTTTTTAACGACAAATCTTTATAAATTTTATTAGCAAATAAATACTTTTTTTGTTCCAGAAATTTATCCGCTGCGGTTAGTTCTAAAAGTCCTACTTCATTTTTATCAATATTTTTTTTACTTTCAAAATTAGCTATTTTTTCTATAATTCTAGGAACATTTTCATCTAGTTGAATTAAGCTATAAATTTCATAAGCTCTTTTTAAAGCAAATATTTTCTTTTCCAAATCTGGGTATTTATCATCATTAAACGAAGATTTATCATATAGAGTTGCGGCTAGTGTAAATTGCAACAACATGTCAGATGCACGTGCTCTCCAATAAATAATTTCATTTATTTTGCTATCATTAGGATATGTTTCAATAAAATATTCAGTAAGAGTTTGAACATGATCCCAGTTTTGAAGAAAAGCAAATTCGTGTATTGATAATAAAAGCCCATCACTAGAATTTAAATTATTTTTATAATTTTTTGACCATAATTCTAAAAATTTAGCTGAATTAACTAGCTCACCTTTTTCTTTTAAATTACTTGCATGTTCCAAAGCTAATTTATAATTATTAATTATAATTACCTTATTTATTTCATCAGAAATTTTATTTTCAGAAGAAATTTTTTCCAAAGAACCAGCCGCATCCGAAATAAATTTTTCTTTTGCACCCATTTTTACGTAAAGATTAGCAAGTGCTAATGAAACTTTATCTTTTTCCGCTTGTGACTGCTCTTTAAAATATAATGGTGGGGAAGATAGTATTTTTTCATAGCGATTTTTTGCATTTTCAAAATCATTTAATAATTCTGCACGTTTTCCACATTCAAATAAAGAAAGCCTTGCTTGAGGATCAGCAGGAAAATGAGCAATAAATCCATCGACTGCTTTTTCATATTTTTTAAATTCTATTGTATCTGTCGATGTGACATCCTCACTTTGCATTCGAGAAATATTCACCAATTGAAACCAAGATATTTTTAAATTATTTTGATCCAATGGGTGTTTAAGACTTTCTTCAGAAGCATCCCATGCCAAATTATAATCTCCAGCCATCATTAATGACTGAGCATAAGATTGAAATAAGACGCCTCTTAAATCTCCTTCAAAATTCTCTAAAATTCTTGCATGATATATTTCAGCACTTTTTAAAAAGTTACTTCTCGATTTTGTAGATACACCTAAATTATAATAGTAACTTCCTGACTGTAATGATAGATTTTGAATCATGGCACTTCTATTTTCTTCTTCCATTTCTGTCAAAAGATATCTCGATTTCCATAAAGAATCCTTTGCAATAAAAGCTGTACCATAATAAGCTATTTCATTGTATTTATTGGTATTATCTAACTTATTTAATGCAACTAATCTAGCTTTAATGAAATCTGGAAACAATCTTGTTGATAAAAAATATTTTTCAATTGGTGCGGCATATTTTTCAACATCAATAGAATATCCAGCTGCTATATAATAATAAAAAGAATTTATAATCATTTTTTTTGCAAAATCACCTGCTGCTTTATCTTGAGATAAAGTAATATAAAAATTTTGGTCTTTTCTTTCATATAAAGATAAAGCGCCAACTCTAATAACATCTTCTATTGCTATTTTAGGAAGAAGATTATTATATCTCCCTTTTTCTCTTGAAAAATCTTGCGCATATTCTGTTGCTAAAACATAATCTGCATTCCTATATGAAGACCAAATTAACCTTAATTTAATCTCACCTATTAATAAAGCATATTTATTTTCACTATAACCTATAAAATTTTTACTAAATTTTAATGCATTTTTATATGAAATATTTGCATCTGAAAAGTGAAATAATTCAAATTCAGCATCACCAAAACCAATATATGATCTAATAATTTCTTCTCTAAACTCTTCAGATTCTAATTTTATATTTATAATATTATTAAAATATTTTTTTGCAGCTTGATATTTTTCACTTTTAAGGGC
>Ga0164295_10003301_pt1 | contig 13016 bp, 8 predicted proteins | sample GEODES006metaG_FD_111798 | JGI IMG/M metagenome (GOLD analysis project Ga0164295, IMG submission 111798) | Oligotrophic lake water microbial communities from Sparkling Lake, Wisconsin, USA - GEODES006 metaG | ecosystem: Environmental > Aquatic > Freshwater > Lake | place: USA: Sparkling Lake...
CGTGCTCGACCGGCCCGGCCATGAGGCGGCGCTCAGGCGATTCATTCATGCGCGGCCGTGTGAGGTGAGCCCACCGCTGCCCGATGTCTCCTCGAGTCAAGTCCGCAGCGCAATTCGAGGCGGTGCCGCGGAGGCATTGCATTGGGTTGACCCGCGGGTTGTCGAGGCGGCGCGCGGTCTTTATGGGTGTGCGGACTCTTCGAGCGCGTCTGCGCCGAGCGTCTTCGTGCTGGGCGCAGGTGGGCGCGCGGGGCGGTCGCTCTGCGCCGCCTTTGAGACACGGGGGGTGCGGGTCGTGGGGCGTTGGTCTGGGCGGAGTGCACCGTGGCCCACGGACCTGAGCGGGGCCGAGGTTATCCTGTTGTGCGTGCCTGATTCGCAGATTGGCACGATCTGTGAAATACTTGGGCGACTGTCGGTGTGGGACCCGGGAGCCTCGGTGGTGCATTGCGCTGGGCGTTGGGGGCTTGAGCCTCTGCAGGCCCTCGCAGGTCGCGCTTCTCTGGGTGCTTGGCATCCCCTGCAATCACTCAATGCGCCAGAACGAGCGGCCTTGGTACTTATGGGTTCAATGTGTGCCGTTTCGGGCGACGAGGCAGCGGTAGACCGAGTGGTCCGGCTGACCCGCGCGCTGGGTGCTTCGCCTCGGCGAATCGCGGAAGGCGACCGCCCGCTCTGGCACACCGCGGCTGTCGTCGCCGGAAACCTGCCCGTTGTTCTCCTGGGGGCAGCGGTGCAGTTGCTTGAGTCCATCGGGCTCGACGAGCCTGCTTCGCGCGCCGCGCTCTTGAACTTGCTCCGTGGCGCTCTCACGCAGGCCGAGGTCGCGCCTGCAGCCCAAGCGTTGACCGGCCCTTTAGCGCGAGGGGACCTCGCAACAATCGAGGCGCACTTGACCGCGCTCGAAGCGCGCTGGCCGCACGTCGTCCCGGCGTATGTCGAGGTCAATCGCTTGGGCGCGGCCTTGCTCGAGTGGCCCGAGGAGCGCCGCACAGCGCTCGAAGACGCACTGACGCGGGGTGGGGGCAGATCGTGAAGGTCCGCAAGCGCATGCTCATCGCCCACGAGGACGGCCCGACGCGGCTCGCCCTGATGCGCAGCTTCGAGAGCCGCGACTGGGCCGTTCAGGGCGTGCGCACGGACGAGGGCGTGGTTGAGATGCTCGACGCCGACAAGGACTTCTCGACGCTGCTCCTTTCGTGGGAGATGCCCAAGCACGCGGCCGTGCGCGCGTTGACGAGCCTCGGTCAGCTCGCGGCTGAGGACCGGCCGGTGATCTTGGCGTTCGGGCACAAGTGGCCGCTGGTGGAGCTGCAGCGCGCGCTCCAATTTGGCGCGGACGGCGTCTTGGTCGAGCCGCTGAAGCCGGAGGTCGTCGAGGCGGAGCTCGCGGCGTGGGAGGCGACGGGCGAGACGCGGTCGCGAAAGTCTCTGCTCGACCAGCACGCTGAGGTGCTCCTGCAGGCCACAGACGAAGTCTGGGCGTGGGACGATGACGAGAACTGGCGGGGTGAGATGCAGGGGCTGTCAAGCAGCGTGCGCGACAGCCTGCGTCGCAGCCGAGGCCTCGAGACGGACGGCGAGCCGATGGACGCTGCCTATCTGCACTCGCTCGTCGAGAACGCACATCAAGCGTTGGGCCTCGCCGACAGCCGCCGCCTTCGCGCCTTGTTGAGCGAAGAGGGCTGGAACGGCTCACTCGACGAAGTCACGCGCCGCCGCCTCGCCCCGCTCCTTGGGCGCAGCAACCCGGAGGACGTGCGGGTCGACATGGAGCGCTTGCGTGCGCTCTTCGGCCCCTCGTTAGAGGGCCTCAAGGGCATGGATGTTGACCGCCTCAGGGGGTTGCTCTCGAAGCCCGAGGCGCAGGACGCGATGGACCCGGACACCATCGATCGCCTCAAGGGTCTCAAGCAGCGCGAGATGGGATGGGTGGTCGACTATGTCTGGCTGATGGATATGCGCAGCCGCTATGGGCGAGCGGCCGGCGGCGACGAAGATGTCGATACGGACCGCCTCAAGGGGCTGCGCACGGGCGGGGAGGCCAGCGAGCAAGCGCTGAGCCCCGAAGAGACCATGCGCCTGCAGCTCACGATGGCGATGATGTTCCGCGTGCGGAACGACGAGGACCGCGGTCGGCTCGTCGACCGCCTTCGCAATTCGCACGGCCAAGACGGCCGAACGGCGCTGATGCTCAAGGGCATCCTGATGGGAATGGGCGAGGACAGGACGTTGCGCCTCTTGCGCGAAAAGCTCGGCATCTCGCCCGATGGCGCGACGTCCGCCGATGTCAGCCGACTGCTCAGCAAGAACGATCTGGACCCGGCGATCTTTGGTGTGGCCGAGGTCGCGGACGATCCCGTTACGGTCGGTCTGCTGAACGAGCTGGGGATGCGGCTGCGTCGCGCGAAGCGCTGGGACGATGCCTCACACCACTACGAGCGCGCGCTCCAGATCATGCCGCGCGAGTCGAGCCTGCTCTTCAACTTCGCTCGACTCAAGCTCGACCTCGGCTTCGTGGAAGAGGCTGAGACGCTCGTGAAGCGCATGGACTCGGAGACGCTCGCTTTGCCCGCAGTCCGCACGCTACTCGTCGCGATCAGTCGTGCACGCGGCGAGGGCAGCATCGAAGACTAGGGGCTAGACCTTCTCGAAGTTGAGCCGCTCCTCGGCGGGCGTCACGCGCACGGTGTCTCCGCGCACGAACGTTTGCGCGAGCAGGCGCTCCGCAAGCGGTGACTCGACGGCGCGCGAGATCGTCTGCCGCATGGGGCGGGCGCCGAGGCGACCGTCGAAGCCGCCGTGGTCGAGCAGCCAGTCTACGGCCGCGTCGTCCACCGCGAGCGTGATGCCGCGCTCGGACTCGAGGCGCGCGGCGCGCTCACTGAGCATCAAGCGTGCCACCTTGCGGACGTCGTCTCGGCCGAGCGGTCGGAACACGACGCGCGTCTCGATGCGATTCCAGAGTTCGGGCGGCATGGCGGTGCGCGCCCGCTGCAGAACGCGCTCGTCGAGTGTGCTTGGCGCGTCAGCCGCACCCGCGAAGCCGATCCGCCTGTCGTCCTCGGCGCCGAACACCTCGGCGCCGAGGTTGCTTGTGAGCACAACGACGGTGTTCGTGAAGTCGACAACGCGGCCGTGTCCATCCGTCAGCCGGCCGTCGTCGAGGATTTGGAGCAGGATGTTCCATACCTCGCGGTGGCTCTTCTCGACCTCGTCGAAGAGCACAATCTGGTAAGGGCGCTTGCGGATCGCCTCGGTGAGCTGCCCGCCGTCGGCATGGCCGACATAGCCGGGGGGCGCGCCGATCAGGCGCGAGACGGCGTGCGCTTCGAGGAACTCGCTCATGTCGAAGCGCAGCAGCGCGTTGCTGTGCCCGAAGAGAAACTCCGCTGCGGCCTTGACCGTCTCGGTCTTGCCTACGCCCGTCGGACCCAAGAACAGGAACGAGCCAATGGGCCGCTGACCAGAGAAGCCGGCGAGGTTTCGGCGAATCGTTGTCCCGATGGCTTCGAGCGCGCGGGGCTGACCGACGATGCGCTCCGCGAGGCGCGCCTCGACCTGCAAGAAACGCTGCGGGTCATCGACGAGCAAGTGGTCGAGCGGAACCCGCGCGTCGCGGGAGATAACCTGCGCAACAATCCTTCGGCTCACCCGCTCGCCACCGCGTCGCGCCACGCTGCCCGCCAAGTCGAGGAGCGCGAGAGCGCGGTCGGGATCGCGTCGCTCGTGCAGGTACCTTCGGCCGAGCCGCACGGCGGCGTCGATGGCGTCGGGCTCGTATTGCACGCCGTGGTGTGTTGCATAGCGGTCGATGACGCCGCCCACGATCTGGAGCGTGGTCGGCACATCGGGCTCGTCGACGAAGACCGGCGAGAACCGGCGCTCGAGGGCAGGGTCCTGCTCGATGTGCGCGCGGAACTCCGCAGGCGTCGTCGCGCCGATGCACGGGAACTGCCCGCGAGCGAGCGCAGACTTGAGCTCGTTCGCTGCGTCGTGTGCGCCGTCACCCGCGCCTGCGCCGATGAGCGTGTGGAGCTCGTCGATGAAGACGATGACCGCCCCGTTCGCGTCCCTGACCTCTGCCTGAAGTCCGCGCAGGCGCTCCGCGAGGGCGCCGCGCAGGTGCGTCCCCGAGAGGATGGCGCCCACGTCGACCTGCACAACGACACGGGTCGGCTTGGTCTCCCGGGCGGCGTCGTCAGAGACGAACCGCGCGGCGATGCCCTCGGCGATCGCGGTCTTGCCGACGCCCGGCTCGCCCAGCAGGCAAGGGTTGTTGCTGCGCCGCTTGTGGATGATGTCGATACACGCCTCGATCTCAGCGTCTCGTCCGAAGACGGGATCGAGCTCTCCCGACCACGCGGCGTGGCTCAGGTTGCGACCGAGCGCAGAGAGCACGGGGAACCGCTCGACATTGAGGATATAAGGGCCTGCTACGGCCGTGTCTGCGGCGCGCGCTCCTCGCGACGTCAGGATCGCCTCGCGCTCCTGCGCGCCGAGACCGCGTCCGGGCGCCTCGACCGATTTCGGGGGCGATTGGTCCGTCGCGCGGCGACCCGACCTCTGCCGTCGATCTTCACCGCGTGCGTTGCCCGGCGTGACATCGGGCCTTCGCGGGGCGGCAGCCGAAAACGAAGATGTGGTGAAGCGGCTGGCCGTCACCGATTCCGTCTCCGCCGCCACCGCGGCCATCTCCAGCGTGTCGCGGGTCTCGTGCTCTTGGTTGCGGGTTGCAGCGAATCGGGGGAGGCCATTCGCGAGCGCGGACTTGCACTCCGAGCGCAGGGCATTGAGGTCGACGCCGGCGCGACCGAGCCAAACTGCAGCATCAGATCGTGGGGTCAACGTCAGCGCAGTCAGCACGTGCAGGCAGTTGACCTCGGCGTGGCCGCTCTCGACCGCGCACTGGGTCGCGCGCGCCAAGACCTCCTCCATGAGCGCTGGAGGCTCGGGCGCGATGACCTCGACCTGGTCAAGCAGCAACATCGGCTCTATACAGCGGCTCTTGAGGAACTCGACGGCCACATTTCGGACGGCGAACAGCGCGATCAGCGCATGGCCGGTCGAGAGGCCCTGCTCCGCCTCTCGCGCCAAGGCGTCGGCACGGGCGAACACTTTGCGGAGCTCCGCGCTCTGCGGGACTGAGGTCACGTTCTACACCCAGCGGTCTTGGGGGGCGCCTTGACAGTGCGGGAAATCGCGTGGTACCCGCCTCCCGTCTGCGGCGTCAGCGCGGCGAAACTAAATGAACACCGTGGCAAAGGAAACCCCCAAACCATGGCGGTGGTGACCCTGGGGATCGCAGGCGGGACCGGGTCGGGAAAGACTACGGTCGCCCGCGCGATCGTGGCGAAGATTGGTGCCGACCGAGTCGCGTACCTCGACCAAGACGCCTATTACCACGACCTCTCTCACTTGACGCATGAGGACCGGCGACAGGTGAACTTTGACCACCCGGCGGCGTTCGACAACGCGCTGTTGTGTGACCACGTTCGTCGTCTGCAGCGGGGTGAAGAGATCCCCAAGCCGATCTACAGCTACAAGGAGTCTGTGCGGCTCGCGGAGTCGATTCCGGTCCGCCCTGCGGACTTGATCGTCATCGAGGGCATCCTGGCGCTTGAGAACGAAGAGCTCCGCAGCCTGATGGACGTGCGCATCTTCGTCGATACCGATGATGACGTGCGCCTCATGCGGCGTCTGCGCCGGGACATCTCGGAGCGGGGCCGCACGCTCGAGCACGTGCTCGGGCAGTACGAGGCGACGGTGAGGCCGATGCACATGGCGTTTGTCGTGCCCTCGCGGCGGCATGCGGATGTCGTCATTCCGAGGGGTGGGGGCAACGTCGTGGCCATCAACATGGTGTCAGACGCACTTACGCGGCGACTCTCCTCGCCCGGCGGCGCGTGACGCACGCTCGAGCGCGCCTCGTCGAGGCGCTTGCGACCCGGCCACGGCGTGCCCTCGAGCACCCGCGACGGGCGGCCGTCTTGGTGCCGGTCATCGACGATGGGGGGCCGCTGCGCCTCTTGCTGACGCGCCGCACGGAGGACCTGCCGACCCACAAGGGACACGTCGCGTTCCCGGGCGGAGGTGTTCACGCCGATGACGCGTCTATCGAGGCGGCGGCCCTCCGGGAAGCGTTCGAAGAGGTGGGGCTGCCTGCCGCGGCGTGTGACGTCTTGGGGCTGCTCGACGATATGCCGACGGTCAACTTCAGCATGGCCGTGACGCCTGTGGTGGCGTGGGTGCGCGCGTTGCCTCCGCTGCGCGTGGACCCTCGAGAGGTCGCGCGGGTCTTCGAGCTCCCGCTTGAGGCCATGCGCGACCCGGCGAAGTGGACCGTCAAACACATGGACAGCGCGGGGCGAGGCTGGCCGGTCTACTATTTCCCCTGGGATGGTGAGGTCTTGTGGGGGCTGTCGGCCTACGTCGCGCTCGCGCTGATGGAGCTGAGCCCCCTGGGGGCGCCGTTTCAGCTGCCGCATATCGACGGCAGCAAGCTGCAGCGTGCGCTCAGCGACAGCGCCGATGACTGAAGGCCTTGAAAGCGCGCTTCTGGCCGGATAAGTTTGAGTACGCGTTGGACCGACGAGGTCGTCCACGCCCCTGTTCGTCACGGAGACGCTCGGGCCCACCGTCATGAAGACCCATTTGCGCGCTGACCACGCGCTCGGGTTTGGCCCATGTCTCTCGTCGTCAACACGAACAACGCGTCCATCGTCGCGCAGCGCAATCTCGCGCGGAGTACCGTCGCGCTCGACCGAACGATCGAGCGCCTGTCGTCGGGCTATCGCATCAACAGCGCCCGAGACGACGCCGCGGGGCTCTCGATCGCGACGCGGCTCGACACGCGGATTCGCGGGCTCGGACAGGCCGTGCGGAACACGAATGACGGCATCTCGTTTGCTCAGACGGCTGAGGCGGGACTCAACGACGTGTCGACCGGATTGATTCGGATTCGGGAGCTCGCAGTTCAAGCTGCGAACGATACGAACAGCGAGGACGATCGAGCTTCATTGCAAGCGGAGATCGATCAAATCGTCGACGAGGTCGGTCGCATCGCGAACGAGACCATGTTCAACGGGATAAAGCCGCTCGCGGGGACCAACGGCACGACCTATCTGCAGATCGGCGCGGGGCCGCGCGAAACGGTGGGCTTGGCGGCCGTCGATGCGCGCAAGGGCCAGCTTGGGCGCTACGTGCGCGTCGAGGGCAACGCCGTGCTCGTCTCCGGCAGCTTGGCCGCGGGGGCCGTGGAGATCAACGGCATCGCCCTGCGGGAGACCGTCGCGGCCGATGACACCTTCTCGTCCTCGGCGAACGCGTCGTCCGCGATCGCGATCGCGAACGCCGTTCAGACCTCTTCGCCCTACACGGGCGTGACGGCGTATGCGACGACGACGACTTATACGGGTCCGACAGCCGTGACCACCGGCACGCTCGACAGCACCGACTTCATCTCCATCAACGGTGTGGAGATCACGGGCTTCGATGTCCAGTCGTCCGACGCGGACGGCTCGCTCGTCGGCGCCATCAACGCGCGGTCAGACGAGACGGGCGTAGTCGCGAAGCTGACGGCGACTTATGGGATTCAACTCACGGCGGACGATGGCCGGAACATCACGATCGAGGCGAGCACGCCGCTCGCAGCGACGACGACGGGGCTGAGCGCCGGTGCCGGGACGACGAACGCCGGCGGCAAGGTCGTGCTGGAGTCTGACCGGCCAGTGAAGCTCATCTTCGACACGCCCGACGCCGCGAACCACTTCGGGCTGAACGGTGGACTCCCTGGAACGCTGTTGCTCGGCATTAATGGCGAGAACGCGCTGGCGTCCATCGACGTGACCTCTCGCGCCGGTGCGAACCGCGCAATCGACGTCGCGGACTCCGCGCTGCGGCAGGTCGCGCGCTATCGGTCAACGTTCGGCGCAGTGTCGAACCGCCTCGAATCGACGATCAACAACCTGTCGGCGCAGGGGGAGTATCTCTCGGCCGCTCGGTCGCGAATCATCGACGCGGACTTTGCAGCGGAGACCGCAGCGTTGGCGCGGAATTCGTTCTTGAAGAACGCGGGCATCGCGGTCCTCGCGCAGGCGAATGTGGCCCCGAGCGCCGCCTTGAATCTGCTGAACTAACGCGACTTCCGCTGCGGCCCGATGGCCATTGTGGGGTGTTGGCGCGCACGGTCGACCGGCGTATGCTCCGCGCCGCATGAACCCTGTCTCACCGTCGATGGGAGCCCGCGTACGGCGCGATGCGTACGGGAGCGCGCTGAGCGGGCGCCACGTGCTCGTGACAGCGGGTCCGACGCGAGAGCCGCTCGACCCGGCGCGGTTCTTGTCGAACGCCTCCACGGGCAAGGCCGGGTTCGCCATCGCGGCGGCGTGTGTCGAAGCGGGGGCGCGGGTGACTTTGGTACACGGTCCCGTATCGCTCACGCCGCCCCTTGGCGTGGACACTGTGGGCGTGACGACCGCGCTGGAGATGCAGGCCGCCGTCGCCGCTTGCCTGCAGTCCGCGCCGCCCGACGCCGTGGTGATGTCGGCCGCAGTGGCCGACTTTCGCCCCGCAGAGGTCTCGACGCACAAGGTCAAGAAAGCGGACGCGGCTCACACGCTGACCCTTGTTCGGAATCCCGACATCCTCGCAGGCTTGGGGGCTGCGCGTGGCGGGACCGCCCGGCCCATTCTCGTCGGCTTCGCGGCGGAGTCGGGACATCCCGTGGAATATGCGCGCGACAAACTCCGTTCGAAGCGCGTCGATCTCGTCGTGGCGAACGACATCACCGCCGAGGGCGCTGGGTTCGGCTCGGACACCAACCATGTCTGGTTTGTCGAGGCGAACGGCGTGACCGAGCTCTCGATGCGCTCGAAGCGTGCGGTCGCGGACGCCCTCGTCGAATGGCTCGCACTTCGACTTGAGGGGGCGCCATGAGCGTGGCTGAAGCGCAAGCCGAGCTGCTCGCGTGGGTCGCTGCTGCGCGCGGTGCGCTCCGATGGCACCTCGAGGGGGGCGAAGGGTCGCTCGGCGTCCCTGATGGTTTCGAGTGGTCGGCAGAGCCGCCGCCTGAGCGCGCGCCCGACCCTGCGCCTCCGCGGCCCGTTCAGCCAACGCAGCGATTTGATCCGCCACCGGTCCCCGTCGCCCGCGCGCAGCGCGACCCGGACACGCAGCGCGCGGCGCTCGCGTCGCTGCACGCGCGCCTCGACGGGTGCGTGCGCTGTCCGCTGTCGGCGACCCGTACCCGACTCCAAAATGGTCATGGCGACGTGAGCGCGCGCCTCGCGTTCGTTTCGGACTTTCCGCTGGTCGAAGGTGGAGAGGCCGCGGTCCTCCTGGAGCGCATGGTCCGCGCGATGGGGCTCTCGCCCGACCAAGTCTGGATGACCGCGCTCATGCGCTGTCGCCCCCATCCGGAGCGCGCGCCATCGGGCGATGAGGTCGCGACGTGTGCGCCCTTCGTGGTCGAGGAGCTCGCCGCCGTCGGTCCCGAGGTCATCGTTGCGCTCGGCGCACTCCCGACCCGTGCGCTGCTCAGCACGCAGGCGGGGATTCGTCATCTGCGCGGGCAATGGCAGCGCGTCCCGAGTCTGCGGGACGTGGAGCTCATGCCGACGTTCAACCCAGAGATGTTGATTCAAAACGCGGACTTGAAGCGTTGGGTGTGGGACGACCTGAAGAAGGTGATGACCCGCCTCGGAACGAGTCCGAAGAGAGCAGGCGCATGACCGAAACGTTCTTCGGACACTTCATCGGCGGTGGCTTCGTCGGCCCTTCCGCGGACGCGAGACCCTTCGTCTCCCGAAACCCCGCGGGTGACCACGCCACGGTCTTCGAGGCCCACGCGGACGCCGCAGCGATTGAGCCGGCGGTGGCTGCGGCACAGGCTGCGGCGCCCGCATGGCGTCGCCTGGGCGTCGAGGGGCGCGCGGCTGTCTTGAGGCGACTGCAAGCGGCGCTGCCGCGGCACGCCGAGGGGCTCGCGCAGGCCATCACGCTGGAGATGGGCAAGACGATCGCCGAGGCGCGCGCCGAGGTCGCGCTCCTCGGTCAGAAGATCGACGGCACGATTGGACAGATCGGCCACGAGCTCCCGCTGGCGCCGGCGGGGGCACCGGGCGAGCAGCGTTTTCACGCGCTCGGGGTCGTCGGGATCATCGGGCCGTTCAACTTCCCGCTGCACTTGATCAACACCCACTTGGTGCCGACTTTGCTGACGGGCAACACGGTCGTCGTGAAGCCGAGCGAGGTCACGCCGCTCGCGGCGCAGCGCTACGCCGCGTGGTTCGCGGACCCCGATGCAGGGGTACCGGTGGGGGTCTTCAACCTGGTACACGGCCTCGGCGATGCGGGCGCAGCGCTCGTCGCGCACCCGGCGGTGCGCGGGCTTGTCTTCACGGGGAGTTATGCGACGGGCCGACGCATTCGCGAGGCGACGTTCGACAGCCCGTGGAAGAAGGTCTGCCTCGAGCTCGGCGGCAAGAACGCCGCGGTCGTGCTCGACGACGCCGACCTCGACCAGGCCGCGCGTGAGATTGTCCTTGGGGCGCTCCTGACCACCGGGCAAAGGTGCACGGCCACATCGCGCGTCGTGGCGACGTCAGAGATCGCCGCGAAGCTGCGGGACCGCTTGGTCGCGGCCTTCGAGCGTGTCGTCCCGGGGGACCCGATGCGGGCGGAGACGTTCATGGGCCCGCTCGCGAACCGAGCCTCACACGAGCGCTTCGTCGCGGCGTGCGCGCAGGCTCGACATGAGGGACTGCGGCCGCTCGTCGAGGCCCGCACGCTCCCCGGCGGCGCCTTCGTGACGCCCGCCCTGTACGAGGCCCGCGGCGACGAGCCGACCGTGCGCGAGGAGGTCTTTGGACCTCATGTGGCGTTCGAAGTGGCGCGCGACGAGGCGGATGCCTTCGCGCGCGCGGCGGCGACGCCCTATGGCCTGAGCGCGAGCTTGTTCTCGGCCCGCGCCGAGGCGTTTGAGCGTTTCTATGACGAGGTCCCTGCGGGGGTCTTGAATTTCAACCGCAGCACAAACGGCGCCAGCGGCCTCTTGCCCTTTGGCGGTATCGGCATGAGCGGTAACTGGCACGCGGCGGGCTCCTGCGCGCCACGACTCTCCACCTATCCGGTCGCGGTCATGGCGGTGCCCCTCGGCGCGCGGACCGCGAACCCCCAACTCGACGCGCTCTCGCCCGGAGTCTGAAAATGTCCGTTCTCCTTCGCCTGATGCACCGCCAGCGCCTCGAGGAGGTCGCTGAGCGCTTCGGTCTCTTCTTCGACGAGTCGATGGAGGCGTCGTCCGTTCACTTGCCGTTCGCGCGGTTCGAGAGCGTCCGGGTCGGTGGCCGTCCGCTGGCCGCGGAGGTTGCGGCGCGGCGCGCCGTGGACGCGGGCCTCACGGTCGACGCAGATGCCGTCGTGCTCGCGATCACCGGGGACGGGGTAGAGGCCGATGAAGACGCGCTGCGCCGCTTCTTGGGTGGTCTCGCCGAGGAAGACCCCGCGGCCTTCTTCTCAGCGCCGGCGGGCGGGATTCATGTGCCCGAGGACGGCAAGCTCCCGCGCTCAGCCGCGTACTTGGAGCGTTTCTACGGCGGTCAGTTCGTGCCGCGAGAGAAGAAGTCGATCGTCGTTGACTTGCAGCGCAGTCGTGGCCCGTGGCTGCGCTCGGTTGACCCAGAGCCGATTCAGATCATCGACGCGGCGAGTCAGATCGCGTCTCTGCCTGCGGGCTTTCGTCCGGGGCCCGTTCAGGCCGCGCTCGACGCCGGGCACTTCGACGCGCACCTGCTCGCGGCGCATGATGCCGAGCTCCCGGGGACGCCCGCTTACGCCGAGGCCCGCGAGTACGCCTGCGAACTGACCGGCTTCTCCGCGCCGTGGCTGCGGCACGTGACGTACACCAACGGCGGCTCCGAGGCGAACGAGAAGGCGCTCGACATTGCGCGCCGCAACGGGACGGGCGGGCGCCGCATCATCGCGTTCGAGGGCAGCTTTCACGGCCGCACGCTGCTGCCGCTCTTCGCGACCTGGAGCCCTGAGAAGCGCGCTCGGTACCAGCTTGAGGGGTATGGCGTGGAGTTCGTGCCGTACCCGGCGGCCGAGGACCCCTACGCCAATCCGCTGCTCCCCGTGGGGTGGCGCAGCCACTGGGCGGACGCGACGGCCGATCGCGACCGTTTCCGCGGCGACGGCGATCCGCTGCTCCGCGCCGAGGTCGAGTCCCTGATCGCCGTCGAGGCCCAGATCCGCAAGGGCGACATGCTCGCGGTCCTGCTCGAACCCTACCAGTGCGAGGGCGGCGACAACGCGGCGACGCGACGATTCTATCACGGCCTGCGCGCGCTGACGCGGGCGTACGGCGTGCCGCTCATTGTCGACGAAGTTCAGGCGGGCTTCGGCCTCTCGGGCTCGTTCCTGTGGCAGCGCAACTTCTGGTTCTTGGACGCCGACGGCAAGCCCGACGGCCCCGACCTGGTGACCGGCGCAAAGCGCGCGCAAGTGGGCATCGTGCTGTCGCGCTGGCCCGATGTTCGGCCGTCTCAGGCGCACGGCGCGAGCCTCGCCCGCGGTCGAGTTCACCTGGGATTGGTGCACCCGCCGATCCTGCTCGAGGATTATGTTCGCCAGAAGCTCGATGAGCTCGTGGAGAGCTGGCCCGATATCGTCAGCCGGCCCCGCGTGTACGGCGACGCTTTCGCGATCGACATGCCGTCCGCCGCGATCCTCAAGCACATGATCGCGCAGCGCTTTTACCAAGGCTACATGGTCTACCCCGCAGGGGCGAAGACGCTGCGCTACCGGCTCAACCGCGCGATGGTCCCCGCCGACGTGGACGTCATCTTCGAGATCATCGACCGCTCGATCTCGGCGCTGGTGGCCCAAGCGGGTGGGCACATGGGCGATGACCTGGTCGTGCGCATGGATGCCTGCACCGCGCCCGCGTGGGCACCGCATCCGCCACACCCGCCGCGTCGGTCTCGCACGCCCTCGCTCTCGGCGCTGCTCGCGAA
>Ga0164295_10003302_pt1 | contig 13015 bp, 10 predicted proteins | sample GEODES006metaG_FD_111798 | JGI IMG/M metagenome (GOLD analysis project Ga0164295, IMG submission 111798) | Oligotrophic lake water microbial communities from Sparkling Lake, Wisconsin, USA - GEODES006 metaG | ecosystem: Environmental > Aquatic > Freshwater > Lake | place: USA: Sparkling Lake...
GAGAATTGTTGATTTCAGCAAGCACCTTACGTCCAGCCGACTGAGCATCTGAAGTATTAGCCGGGTTATTAATAATCGAATAATCCTCAAAGGTAGCTGCCTTAAAAAGTGCTCTCAAAGCAACAAGCTCTTCGTAATCAGCATGAAACCCAAGCATCATTTATGAGTTCCACCCTTTTTAACTAATTCTTGTATTCACCAACCATGATGTTACGATCAAACCGTCCAGATCCAACGCATACCAACCTCACAAGTTTGCAACGAAATGGCTGTAAGTACCCTCTTTTTTTATCGGGCACCTGATATAAATATGACGCTCCAATAGGTCCAAATCCATATCTGTTAGCCTTGCCAACAAACTCCTGATATCCAGACGCTTTAAGTACTATTTTCAAACGATTAAGTAATGCCCTTTTTTCTGAGGTATTAGTGCGAATTGCACCCAGCTGCTTCAGAATATGGCCAATTTCATCCGTCTTTGGATCCTCAATTGTCCCTATCATTTTTTAATCCCAAATAGTTTGCAATCATTAAATATAACGACTGAGAAGCTCATATTGAGAGCTTTATTTTTTAAAGGCTTAAATTTCATTCAAAAATTTCGTATCCACTAAAGCGTTTAAGTGGTCTGAAATTAACTCAAGAATCGTACCACTATTAATTAATAAACCGAGCCCCATATTATTTCCATGGAATAACTCTTTAAATTGGCACTGGAAATAAAGCATGTACTTTTATCCGCCGCAGCAACTTCAAAAAATAAAAATTAACCTTCCTTGCGAAGTCTATCTAATTTAATTGCATGGTGAAATGCATGCAATGTTTATGGAATTTGGATGATAACGAAATCTAAAAATGAGTTCAAAAACCTCATATAAAAAATTAATATTCATTATTCATTGAAATGCATTACTAAATTTTTTACCAGCTTTTTTTCAACTCGGTTAATTGGGCATCATCTTCAAGAACCTTATAACAACTTTCCCAGTCAACTTCCTCAATTCTTTCCCACTTAAATTCAAATGGGTGAACCGTCGGTAACGTGTCTATTTTTTGATAGGCTGCTGCATTATTATTTTTGGCAATCATAATCCAAATATCTTCAAGAGTATCGGGAATCTGCCCAAAAATACTATGGATATTTTGAAGTCTTTGCGCTAAAACCATATGAACACGATCCTCTACTGAATCTCGATATCTCAAATTTAAAATATCAACCGAGCTTCTTGGTTGACCAATACGAACAATGCGGCCTTTTCTTTGCTCTAACCGTGTAGGATTCCAAGGTAAGTCAATATTAATTAATGTACCGAGTCTTTGTAAATTTAGACCCTCTGAGGCAGCGTCTGTTCCAACTAATAAGGTTATTTCTCCAACTTGAACCATATTTTTAATCAAATCTCTTTTTTTAGTCTCGTAACTACCATTGATATAAATTCTTGAACGAGTAGCTCCTGCATAAAGCCCAATAATTTCATCTGGATAGTCTTGAGATAATTTTTCAGCAACCCACTCAGCAGTATCAAAATATTGACTAAAAAGAATGCATCCTAATTTTTTCCAACCAAAATCTTTTAGATATTTACGAATTTCAACTAATTTTGGATCCGTATTCATTTCTGCCTGCTTCAGGGATGCATAAAATTCCTCAAGATATCCTCTTTCTCCGCCAGTTAAAGGATAAAGTTTTGAGGTATTTTCCAACTCATCATCTTCAGTTGTCTCCTCGCTATCCTCACTTAGAGTTCCACCTAGCATCTTTTCGGCAGTTTTTTTTGCTGCAATAATTGAACTTCCAACTCTTCGTAATAATAAGGTTTCCATAAAACCAGAGGAAAAATTGGGCCTTTTGCCTAGCTCTTGACAAAATGCATTCGCATTATCAAATGCTTCTCTTAAATATAAAGGCAACTCTAAAGCATCATCTTCACCTTCCCCATGAAGAATCAAATCAATACGAGGAAGATAAGGCTCTTCAGTGGAAGGATCTATTTCCTCTTGAAGCCATTCGCGTGTTCTACGAACAATATGCCTGAGAATTGGGTTATGCTCTTGAAAAAAGGTGCTTCTCAATAAGTCTATTCTTGTCTTTTGTACAGATGTTAATCTTCCCCATGATTCCCCGTGAGCAATATATTGATCGTCCCGCATTTGTAGAGTTGTTCGAATGCTTCTGAAGTCACTTTTCTCATCAGCAGGTGGTAATGGGTTACGAACCCACGGATCCCATAGCTCAACGTGTGCTAATGGGGCTTCAATCTGACCTATCATGTAGTCAATCATTAATGCAACTTGATTTCTCCAGGGGCTAAAGTCATCACCTAGAACAAAATCATTGCCAGCAGCAAGAATATCTAATAAATCCCATGCTTCAATTGGATCAAGTTGAACAGGGGTTGCAGTTGCTAATAAAACACTTTTTGAGTGAGAGGCAACGGTCCTCATAAATTCAAGAAGATTATTACTTTGAGGGGGTTCATCTCGCTGATCTGGTCTTAAGTTTTTCCGCCGAGCCTTATGCGCTTCATCAAGGATGACACAGTCCCATTCAATTTCACGAAGGAAATCTGCAACCTGGGTTACAGCTGTTATTAAGCCAGCGCTCACAATGCCAGCTCTACGAGGACATTTTTTTATGCCTGATGGGCCAATGATTGGATATTCTACTCCCTGCTCATCAATCCACCGCCCACCATCCCATCGAGCAGTTGGAAAAGCTAACATAGTCCATAGTTCATTTTGCCATTGCTCTAAGAGTGGCTTGGGGGCAAGAATAAGGATTGGCCTTGTCCCTGAAAGGGCAATTAATTTTGCTACAAGACCTAATTGCAAAGTTTTCCCAAGACCAACCTGATCTGCCAAAACAAATCTAGCGCCATCTTGTCTATGATGCTTAAAAGCTAAGTCAACAAAATATTTCTGATGAGGCCATAAACCATTTGATTTTCTGTATACAGGTAATTCAACTGCTACGGATGCAGGATTATCTAACAATGCAAGCCATTCCGGAATTGTATGTACTACAACTCTTTTTGCAAGCCTTCCGATTTCTTCTATAACTGATGAGGGTAAATGGAACGAGGCAGATGCATTATTCCAAAGCTGTTCAAACTCATCAGAAATCCACTGTATTCCCTCCGGACTCTCATCAAGATACATCAATTCGTAATTTTGCTTCCAGGCACGACGTGACTCATTAACACTTCCAATCATACAAATTTTTGATCCATCGACTCGTGTAATAACACCTGCCTTGCCATGAATTAAACCAAATACCTCATCAGGAATTACTTTGATTTGTAATTTACCTTCTTTTAGGAAATGATATAGCCTTAAGAGTCGGTCCTTCATTCCCGGGGAGATGCCCGTTGGAAGATTTGCTGCCCACTCCTCCTGAATGGATTGGTTTGCAGCTCTAGTTCCAGATTGAATAGTTATAACATCAGCAGGAAGTAGTTCACTATTGCAAACTACTCTTACGATCGATCCAGGTGCCATTTTTTCAATTGCTTCACCTGCAATTTCTAGCATTGAAGAGCTGAAATAACCAGCAATACGGTCATACGAAACTGCATTATTTAAAAGCTCGGGAAGAATTCCTGATAAGCTTTTTCTTCTGGAGCTAAACCGGGTTATACCTAATGGTCCAATGTTAGACATTAGATGTTCTCAGTTTGCCTAACAATAGCCCTATGGATTCATAGTCAGAGCTCCATGCCCCAGCCTTCATATCTTGATTGATACGTTTATCTAAATACTCTAATAAGCTTATCCAAACTTTTCTCATATCCCAAAAATCAACAAACTCATCTCGTAGATATTGCTCACCCTTACTTGGATCCCCGGACCTGGATACTTGCTGTATTGCAAATAATAATTTTCCCATTGGCACATCAGAAATAGGGGAATTTCGTATACATTTAGGCCCAAGCTCTGAGGGGGATGCAATTCTCGTAGCATGATCTCGAGTCTCTCCCAACAAGTCTGAATAGTTTGGAACGTTAAAGGTTCTGGCGTAGTTTTGATAAGTACCAATTCTTTTATCATTACCAAATTCGCTTTCAATGCCTTTTAAATAAAATCTTTCAACAGGCTTTAATGAGCGCCACAATTCTGAGGTTAAGCCACCAGGAACTAAATAGTCTGCAGCAACCTGCTCGGCTTTGCGAATTAATTCGCCTAATACGGATACCTCTCCCCGCTCTCGAGGTCGGGCAATTTCTCTTTCTGCATCGACTCCTGCAATTCTTCCATAACCGGTTAAAACACTCAAGGCCGCGGCATATGCGGCAAGATGTAAATCAGCATCAGAGAAATTAGGCTCAATTTGATCCATATCTAGTGACTTCATGCTTTCTAGTTGATTTGCTATAGCTTCTCTGATTTTGGGCCATGCAGAGGCAAGGTTACCCACCTCCGTACTTATCCTTTTTCGTAGGACAAGAAGAACTGTTCCTTGAACATAGGCTCCAGTTCTTAGTCCTGTTGTAAGCTCAGTTTCAATTACCCAGGCAGCAGAAACCTTTAGTCCTGCCGACCAAAGAATCAATGCAAGATCTGCCCAGATTTCTGGGTCTTGATGCGTAAACATGACCATTTGCATCCCATTGTCAGGCATATTTTCTGTGAATCGTTTATAACAATCTCGCATACCAATGCGAAAATTATGATCACTTCCACTTAATTCTTCTTCCCTAGCGCTTAAAACTGACCATTGAGGGAAAATGCTTGGTAAAAGCTTTTCGTACCAAGCTAAAAAAAATTCACTTAGTTCACCATAGTTCACCGCATCAGCATAGGAAGGGTCAGTTATCCACAAGTCGGCAGAAAATTCTGTCTGCCTAGCATCCTCAGCATTTACATCTCCAGAAGCATTAGGAGAATCAGAGAATTTTGGAAGCATACTTTCAAGATAAGGAACTCCTCGAGATCCAAAGACAACAGTGGTATTTAATGCTTGATTTAAAAAAGTATTTTGAAGTTGGGCATTTCCAGCGTGATGATTCCATATACAAAGTTTCGAATTCCAATCTGCAAATCTACCGACTGTCAACAATGCCGTAGCCATCGTTTCCTTTAATTTATCCTTTTTTGAAAAGATTTTCTCTAAAAATAATCCTGCAAGTAATAATTGTCTGGGTAAAAAAAGTTGGTGCCAGTAAGTCCAGCCTCTTTCACGCTCAAGTCGACTAGTTTCATTTCCAGGAGAAATTGCTACTGAAGGTAAAAATCCCAAATTTAGCCAACTTTGGAATTTTTTTTCTAATATTTCAATAACAAATTTCTCTTTGTCGAAATCAGATTTTGTTGGAGATGCATATTCCCTGTGATATCTAACAGAGCCATCATCTAAAGTTTCGGGAACAGCCCATCTAATACAAAAAAGTCTTTCTTGAAATTTATCCTCACTGGAAGGAATAATTTGGCTAGCTTCCCAATGACGAAGACCTCCAGACCCACGTAAAGATTCTGCAGAAATTGGGACTCTAATTTCAGGCGATATCCAGTTTCCATCCCTATCCACAGGAGATCGTAAGCCATTACGCCATGTTGCCTCAAGCTTTGCGTCTTTTAAATCTTTGGCGGAACCACCATCAACTATTTCAATTTCGAATTTTTTAGTTTGTTTATTTGGAATTAACTTGGCATATGTTCCTGTACCAGCATCAATGACCCAATTTGAAGCTAAAGGTACCAACCATCCTGAATTAGGATCTAAGATTTCATTACAGTAAAAATACACATAACCTTTAGCACCATCAACTCTTCTTTCAACTGCATACTGAGAAATTTCATCGGCCATTTCGTTAAAAGCAATTTGTAACTCATTTGATACTCTCTCACGTAGTTCTTTGGCCCCTCCTAATACATTCATTGAAACCCAGGTAAGAAGAGCTGCAGCTGGACTGATGTCACCAGCCATTACATCACAGCCAATTCTTGCCGCCTCAAATGGAATAGAACCGCCCCCACAAAAAGGATCTGCGAGCCTGGGAGTATGGCCAAAACGTTTTTTTCCTAATTGATCCACCAACTCTGTTAATGAGAACGAAGAAGTTCCAAGATGTTCATTAATTTCAGCCCATGTATTAAATGAAGGGCCCGAGATTTCCTCAGGTCGATCACAGTATTTAAGTTTGTACTCATATGGAAGTCTGAGAAATATCTTATGAAAAACTTCTTTTTTATCCTCTCGAAAAGATGGGCGATCCTCTGAGTTCAAATGCGAGCCTGTCAACCATCTTGCTTTACCATTAACCACTTCAAAAAAAGTATCTTTCTCTGAGAGTAAGGCATGTTCAAATTCAATTTCTTTATTAGACTTATTCGTTAAATTACAAGTCCAAGTTTTGGAGGGGTCGCATCTTAAACTCCATAGCGCATCATCATCCATAGTAAGAATCTTAAGAAAAATATCTTGATCTTTTTTTAGATCCTCAGAGGAAGGCATAAGCATACCCAGTATGCTTGCTCTTACGATGATTAGCTGCTTTCTACCCCACCACTTTCCCATTCCAGTGAGAGTTTGACCAGTATTAGATCTTCTCTCCTTAAGGGCCTCTTTAGTTAACTTCGAAACAGGGAATTGTGTTTCGATAAAAGATAGTTTTTCCTGCATGGGCAATGTCATAAGTCAAATAATTTTTGTTGTATAGGCAGACTCTGATCAATTGAACCTGTTACTAGAACCTCTTCATTCAAGGTGGATAGTTTTTTTTTATTCAATAAGGCTGATGTTGATGATACTTTTTTTAATTTTGATTGACTTTTAGTTGAATCAAGTTCATTGATACTCTCTAAATCTTTATTGATAGTTTCGATTAAAGGATTTTCCGAGAGAGCAATACTTAAGTCCTTTCTCCAACCAAGACCCCTTCCTTTTTTTGGATTTTGACTAAAAGGAGCATTTGCTGTTCCATAAAGCCACCATCTTTCCTCTGGTGCGAGACCCTTCCAATTTTTAAAAACAGTATTTACAAAGCTGGAATCTAAATCCTCTAAGGCCCAGCCCAGCAAAGTTAGTTCTTTTCCAAAATGAGGGGAAAGATAATTTTGGCCAATTTGCCATGATCCAGTTTTCAACTTTGAGTCTTTCAGACGAAGATTAAAAGTAGAGCGAACATTTTCTGAAACCGCTTTCCAATTTTGACTAGAAAATACAACCTTTTCTGATGCACTATTCAAAAGATCGTCATTTTGATTTTCTGAAAAACGGAGGCATTCATAAACCGAAACTCCCGCCTCTGAGTCAACTTTGGATGGAATTATCACCAAAAAATGATGATTTCCCTCATCAGGATCATATCCAAAGGTGTTTTTTAACTTCATTGATGAACTCATTGACTAATTTCATTAGATTTTGCTGGAATAGACAAAAGCTCTAATGCCTTTGCTAATTCGCTGCCTAAATCAAAATGTGTTTTAGTTATATTAATACTAATAACGGACTGAGGAGTCAAATCTTGGAGAAACTTAACAATGTCTTTTATTTCAGAAATTTCTTTTTTTAATAAGCCGGACATCATTAATTCCGAGGCATCTGTTGACCCTTTCGTTGCTGAAATCTGAATTTCAGAAACCTTTGCGTTACAGCTTTGTAATTTGTCTAGCATATCAAAAACATCGGCAGTAACATCGGCACTCAAATTACGTAGCCATGTGGCAGGTATGTTGGGCAATACTTTGAAAGCCTCACCCCTTGCTGGGATTGAAAATATATTTACATTTTGAGAACTATGAACGCCATTTTTACCAACTGCATTAACCACTTTGCAAGAGTCAGGTAATTCAAATACACCGTTATAAATTACACCGTCAGTATTAACATCTATGTCATCTAAAGAATATTTAATTTCAGTGCCTAGCGGAAATCCTTTTAATTCACATTTTCGAGTAGCTCCCGATTCAATTAGATTGTGTTTTATAACAATTTGATTCAACCATATTACTGGATCACCCGTTTCGTGATCACCAGTTGAGTCAACAACGAGGAAGGAAACCTCCATAGCACTAGTTTTAAGGAAGCGTTTATCGTGCTTGGATGAAGATGTTGAAACCGATGATCCCTCCTTAAAGTACACAATATCCCCTCGCACAGGTATGGTGTTCAATGTAACTTCTTGAGTAACAGGATCTCTATTCTCGCTAAGACGAATACTTGTTTTTTCTTTTGCGTGCGGACCTTTATGCACAAACCCACTATAAGATTTCCATTGCCCGCGATTTTCCATCTCGGTTTTTAATGTTTCAAGGCCGTTTTTAGTATGCCACTGCCAATCTGTATTCATTGCAGCTCGATTTTTTATTTCAGACCACTTTTCCTCAGACTGTCCGGGTAACCAAAGCATATCCTCAGCAAGCTGACGAAAAGTACCGTCTGGGCTAACGTCATCTGTATATTTATAGTTATCAGCTAAGCAAGATATTATTTGATCTTCGCCCTTAAACTCATTAGCTCTGTAAGTTAACTGAATTGGTACCTGCGTAAGGGAAGTGCTTATTGGATATAAAATATTACTAAAGCAATCTTTTATCGCCAAGTAAAAATTTGAACGATATTTGTCCCTCAAATCACTAGCCTGTATAAACTGTGGATCAGTTGCCGGAACATCGTCTGATTTTAATTTTTGCTCTGCTTTTTCTATTGCATACAAATATGCCGCTCTGTCAAGAACACTTTCATATGTTTGATCTTGCCCAGTTAAAAATAAAACACGATTTTTAAATGACTGGCCATTAAAAAATCTCGTTATATCGTCTGCGCTTTCTCTGGTGGGCTTAAAAATCACAAGAGTAATATCGCTTACGTTTAAATTGACGTCGCCAAGCGCGGGCATCACGTGCAAAGATTGATATAGTTTTTTATTTAATGGTTTAAATATCTCTTCAAGTTTTTCACTCAATACTTTTTCACGAATTTCTAGTGGTGCGTCTGATTTAATTCTGTTTATAAGTGCAATTAGATTTTGAACATCTCTAAAATAAAGAAGGCCCTCAGCAGATCTATGAAGGTATGTACAGCTCTCCTCTAAAAGTGGAATGACTTTATACAGTGTTTCTAAATCTCTTGTGGGATCAATTAGCTGATAAATAATTTCATTTTTAGACAGCCCTAGAATGGGACTTGTTGCTGTTGATAAGGATGATAAATAAAGGGTTCTTGCCATTGAAGTGGCAACTTTATAGCCGCCAATCGAATCAAGATTTTGAGCTGCACTATTTCCGGAGGAGTCCTCCACATCAGCAGATATTGCTGGTTCAAGGTTGGAATTTACTTTTTCAAGTTCCCCTATCATTTCTGTACTAAATTGAAAATCACCTGAGCTAATAAGAAACATTTTCCTTGCTTTATCAGAGCTCCAGGCACCAGCAACAATGATCCTCATCATGCGAATTAATGCACGGGTTTGTTGAAATCCTTGGTTTTCTTTAAACCTAGCATATAGATCACGAATTCCAGGATGAAATGGGTAGCTATCTTCTATTGCCTGCCTAAAAGAAGCTGGGTCTTTGTCTGTGTAGCCCATTGATCTAGCCTTTTCAAGCAAACCAGCAAATTCTGTTGCAACTTCTTTAACTTCAATTAAATCAGGTTCATTTTCAAAAAGGCGCTTACGTAAAATTTTATAAAATTCATCAGTATTAATTTGTACTGGTTCTAAAACTCTAGCAAACCGATCAATCTCTTGACCTGTATCCTGTGCGGCCTTCTCAAAGGCGCTATTAATTGCTAAGCCACCAGATGCATGCGCATTCGAACTAAGATCAGAAAATACTGCTACACAATTTTTAAGCCTGGAGCTTGAAACAGCATTTAAAAGATTTGCTATTGCAATCGTTGTTATACCTGCTAAGGTAGTTTCTCCAACTGTTTTTCCGGCAGCTCCCTCTAGGTAAGGAGCCAATTCATCAAATAGAAGAATTGTTGGTTTACCTTCAAGCAACTCAACCCAGTCTTCCTGTGATGGCGGCTGAGGCGGAGAAATCATTTGGCCAAAAAGCTGCAAATTTCCAATCTGCTCAGCAACCTCTCCCCATAAACAGTTATTCATTTTCATTCGACCACTTATTACAATGACTCTGGCGACACCTTCGAATGACGACTGTGTAAACAACTTTTTACGAAACTCAGGAAACTCAGCAAGAAGACCCAGAGTAATCATACTGTGAGTTTTTCCTCCGCCCATAGACTGACTAAGTCTAAAAACAGACTCAGTACCATTCCCAGAAAGTCGATCAAACGAATTTTTAACCAACATATTCATGCCGGCAGTGAAAAAAGTTTCATCAAAAAATAAAGCAGGTCCTATTTCCTTATTTTTTAAGGAAAGAATATCGTGAACAGTGTCACGCTGGGCAGCATCAAATACATTAGATTTTGGTTTACAGAGCTCAAATATAGTTTTCATTGAATTAAATCTTTTAAATAGATATTGGATAAAAAAATCTAAGCAGGAACCTCAAGATGATCATAAGTTTGCTTTTTAGAATGCTTTACTGCTTCACCATTAAAACAACGTCTACATTTTTCGCATACGCCAGTAATATCGTCCGACATATTTAAAGGGCAAATTATTTTCATATTAACCTTAGGTAATTTTTCTGGGGGCTTGTACTTATCATAAAAAACTACCGACATACCTTTTAGAGCTATGGGTGATGGATTTTCATTTATGTCACATTGGTAGCTAAAAAAATAATTTCCCGATTTTTTCTTTAGCCCTTGAAAATCTAAAAGACGATCCTTGGAATAAGCATCGATACTAAAGTGAATATAGACATTTGGGGCCTCTTTAATTTGCGCAGCTAATACAGGCAGTCGAGTTACGACCCAAATAGGCATCTCGGGCATTAACTTTGCAAAGTAATTGATCATTTGAACTGACTCTACAAAAAGATCTCCACCGCCATTCCATCTTATGAATGTAGGGGGAGATTTCATGGCTAAGAGCTCTTTTTTTAATCTCAACGCGGAGCCCTTTGGATCCGCTTTGACCGTGTTGTAAATTCTGTATTGTCTTTTTAATGCATCAGGCCATGAAGCTCCCCCACGAGCAAAATAACAAGTCCGAACACATAACTTACTTGGGCTACAAGTTTCTGCTATTGGGAAGTTTAAGCACAGGCCTGTTACTTTATTAGAAGATAGCATTGATTCGCCATCTGCCAAGGAAGCATGCTCTTTACTAAATGATTTTTTTGATCTTTTTATTAGCTTTGATACCGTAGGAAGGCTTGAATTCATGCAATTAATGTTGTGAGCTTATGTTAAAAAAAATAAAAACCTATGAAAATCCCTTAAACAGCCTAATGATCAACGGTTTACTATAAACTAACATGCTAATCAATTAAGTAGCTCAACATATGAGCTTTTCATTAATTAATCTTTATTTACCCGAAATTATGACTATTCGATTAAATGGTACAACCATAATCCAACTATCTTAAGAGATCAAATTATTGAACTCTTTTAAATCGGTAATTCCAGCCCAATCTTTCCATGCTTCAACAATCATAACCATTGCCAAGGTATCTAGTTCGCAGTATCTGAGTAACGCATTTTTTATTCGCTTTCTATCTTGATCAGTAAGGTCTTCAAATTGAAGTCTTCCAAATGCCATTGCAGCTAAAAGAGAATGTGGGCCTTAATGGGCATATTCCTGGAAGTTGGGGTAGGATCGCTCTAGTTGGGTCAGGGAAAGTACAAATTGGACCAAAAATAAAAACTGTCTCACGTAAAAAAATAAAGCTTCGTCGTAATGGTAAGACTTGATTTTGATCCAAGCGGGCCCCCTCTATTTAAGGTTCACTCAGATAATTGGTGGGTAAAAGTACTGGGCATGCTGCAACATAATTGGGCATTAATTGAAACTAGCAATAAAAAGACTACTGTCTACTTTTTTCATGATCTAGGGACCCAAAAAAGTTTCTCTACACAATATAGGTTTTATCAATTAAAAAATCGCTCTGCAGTGATTGACTCCCTAGTATTTGAAAACATCCACGAAGCTGAATTAGGATTACATCAAAATAGCTTTATGCGACTTAAAGATAATCATGGGCCATGGGACGGTGAGCAGCCAAATAAAAACTTCTACGATGCGCGAGAAGCTGAGGAAGGTATTTACTCAAAAGCAGGGTATTGGCGCAATTAACAGCAAATAAATTATTTAATCCTAGGCGGATGAATACCTTAGGCACAACTCAATTAATGCATCTTTGTTTGGTACCCAGATAAATGCATTTTGTCCATACTCATCGGCTAAGGTTTCTGCTTGCTTAAGCGTAAGGTCTAGGGCTAGAACACTGGGTTCTGGCTCCCACTGCTCCTTAGCATCCTTTCCTATAGCGTCTAGTGTCGCTATACCCATCTCTTTAAGTCTTTGGCGAAGTTGCATTTGAGCCAGTTCATTGTCTTGTTTTGTTTTTACTTCACTGTAGGGATTGTATGCTGTCAATAGACTTGCCGTACGAGCATTCTCATTATTCATTAGTCTTACAAGTTCAAGATTAATAGTACCAACTTGCAAACAAATTTCTTTTCCTTGATCCAATATGATGTAATGCGCTTCACGATAGGCGCGGATTAATTCCGGTGAAATAGTTCTCATAAGCTTGTTTAGCCAATTAGCAGATCGGCTTTTTACTCCCTCCTCCTATAGTCCTCGTACCGAAAGCCAAACTCTGCCATCTTTTGGCCAAGTTGCTTCACCATAGCGTCTTTGATCAGTAACTTTTTATTGGAATTCTCAGGCGTCAGCTCATAGCCTTCGATCATAAGTAACGGTAAGGTCTTCCCCTTCTTCTCATAAGTCTCTACAACGATGGGGGGTGCGCTTACTTTTTGGTTCACTTCGTCGGAGAACAGTTGATCAAAGAAGTTAACACCATTTTTGGGAATCAGCAGCTTTTCCACGAGCTGGTAAAAGGTATCGAGCAAGGCTTGATCGATGGTGCACTCATGGTGCATTGCCCATTCATCGATCTCTTCGAGGGTCTTCTCTTGATTAGGGTA
>Ga0164295_10003303_pt1 | contig 13005 bp, 10 predicted proteins | sample GEODES006metaG_FD_111798 | JGI IMG/M metagenome (GOLD analysis project Ga0164295, IMG submission 111798) | Oligotrophic lake water microbial communities from Sparkling Lake, Wisconsin, USA - GEODES006 metaG | ecosystem: Environmental > Aquatic > Freshwater > Lake | place: USA: Sparkling Lake...
CTCGGTGACTGTCCAGTGACGGCCGTCGCATATCTACTGTAGCTATCTCATCTGCGTTCACTTCGTACATCTCTCTCGGCCTGTGAGAGGCCGCTGCGGTGAGAGAGACGCTCGCACCGGTTCGTACCACCTCCGTGAGGCATCGACGTTACCGTATACCGTATGATACTATGTTATCTGAAACATATTAAGGTTCTCTACATTGGAACACTCAATACACAAATTGGGAATACATTGGTGATTCTCTAGCCGGGCGACTAAGCCGCGGCGGCGCGCGCCCGCGGCAGCGGCTCACCGCACACATTTCTTGACATTTTGGGGAGAGTGACAGCAATGTCGGTGCATGGTCCGATCGTCGTGTCGAGCTCTAGAAAAGTACGCGAGTGAAAGGTCGTGTGAAACAGCCTCATTTATCTATTCCTGGCATGTCCTGGTGTTACATGTACATGTAGAGCTTGAAGCGTGTCCTTGTGGGGTTCATGTCGCGCTGAGATGACGGACCTTTGAAGGGACCTTCTTCGCTCTCTACCGTGAACATCGCCGTGAACGGACGGTGACGGACCTTTTACGATGGCCCAAAAACAGGGCTCACGGACGACGAGCGAGCGATCGCGCTCGACGTCGCTTGGGAAAGGGCCGGGGCATCATGGATAGAAACGTCTTCGGCGTGGCGATACTAGGCCAGTCGGGTGTGGGCAAGTCATCTTTGATCAAGCGGATGGTCTCGCACCGCTTCGACAACATGCCAACGCTCAATGAGCAGTTCATGGGCAATAAGTTGGATGGGCGGCACGTTATGGCAATCACCATGCCGGCGCCCTTCACCGCCGCCTCTGCCAAGGGCGCATCGCGGCAGGTGCTGCTGCAGATCGAGGATCAGCTCGGGGATAGCGGACCAGACGTGCTCATCGACCGGTGCCTGGCGAATCTCTGGAAGGATGTTGCCCGAACGAATGCAAGCGCAGCCGAAGGCCGGGGCAGCTCGTTAGGTGGCCCCTTGGGCGCCGTGGACGACGAGATGGAAGATCCAACGGAGCAGTGGGGGAAAACACCGTCTGCTGCCATGGCCGACGAGCACACCAAGCGTCTCGCGTTGGAGGCAGCCGACCTGAACCTGCTGGCCAACCTCCCGCCTGCGAACTCACGACTACCCGATCCGCCAAAGCGGCACCCGTTGTCAGAGTCGGTGCTCGAGCAGCAGCGGCGGGATGCGATGCGCCCCGCGATCAACGATGCGGGTGTGACCAGCGCCCTGAGCGTGCCGTCGGGGATGCACGGGTTTGTAGTCGTCCTCGATTTGGGCGATCCACAATCGCTTCACGCCGCCGAACGTCTGTGCGAGAAGCTCCTCACGCGCGTCAAGTTTGACCGGATGCGGAGGCAGCCGTGCCCGATCATCATCATGCTCGTAGGTAACAAGTGTGACCGTTGGAGCCGAGGCCGGCGGCACGACGAGGTGGACATGCGGTCCGTGTGGCGGCTGCTCGAGCATGGAATCGCGAGTGGCCTCCTCCTCAGCCAGATGCGCCGCCAGCGCGTCGACACGGTCCTTCGAAAGCTCTGCGACGACGTGATCAAAACGCACAAGGCAACCGAAGCTGCCGCCAAAATGAGCGCATTTTTCAGCGTCGCCGGTAGCGTCTCGCGCTTCACGCAGGAGACCGGGATGAGCGAGCAAGAGTACCTGCTCGTCGAGAAGCTGCACGCGGCTCTCGATCCCATTCGTGGCATGTCCGTCCATATGGGCGAGGCGGCGCTGCTCCACGCCATCTATGCGCTGCTCAACACGCCCTATTTCGACGCCGGCTGTATGCCACCGACTGAGATCTGGGAGCGTATCATGGCGTGCCCTTGCATCACGATCAAATACATCGAGCTCTCGTGCAAGACCAACCACAATGTCCACTCTTTCGAGCGTGTCCTCATGCGTGCCCTCCGCCAGCTCGTCACGAATGACCGGAAGGGCGTGAATCGCGCCGTAGAGGGCGCGATCCCCTTCATGACGCACGTCGGCTCCTTTTTGAGCTCGACGTTCGCGCAACTCAACCCGGAGCACTGTGCCAAGGCGCGCAAGCCGAAAGAGGAGCCTGCATTGGCTGCAAGCTAAAACCCCGGCCCCTCGGTAAACACAGCGAAACTTAACATTGCATGAATCGCATATTCTAGATACGTGTTGCAAGCAACGGAAAACGCGGCATTAATATATAATAATGATTAGGCCGATTGCGATTCCCCGATCGTCGAGTTCGCGCGTTTTCCGTTTAGCAGTCGCCGTTCGATATACGCATTGCGTAGATTCGATTGTTGGATGATCGCGGCGACGAGCCGAGCGATAACACGGAGATACATGATAATGACCTAACCCGACCCGCACGGGCACACGTGTCTCGTGTGCCCGCACGACACCGGCCATGCGCGGCATGCAAACTGCATGCGAGATGTGACGAGACGCACACACACAAGAGAGAAAGAGAGAGCTGTGCTCTGCACCGGCGTCTGAAACTCTTCTCTCTTCTCTCTCCTAGTCCGTAAGCGCGCTAGCGCGGGTGAGCGCGGTCGACAACTTGGCGGCGCGCGGCGTCAGTCGACTTCCTCGACCGTGGGCCCATCACCCTCGGGTGCGCTCGCGCCGGCTGCGCTGGGGGGCGCGCCGCTGGCCGCACCGGCGGCGTTCGCCTTCTGCAGCAGCGGGAAGGCAATCTCTTCGAGTTTCTTTCGCTGCTCGTCGTACTCGTCCTTCTCGGCTGCCTGGTTGTCCTCGAGCCATTTGAGGGCGTCGTCGATGGCCGTCTTGAGCGTCGCATAGTCGGTCTCGCCGAGAGGCTTCTCCAGGCCGGTGAGCGAGTTTTTGAGCGAGAAGACGTATGATTCGAGCGCGTTGCGTGCCTCCACCTTGGCCGCGTACTGCGCGTCCTGCTCCTTGAACTTCTCGGCCTCTTGCACCATCCGGTCAATCTCCTCATCGGAGAGACGGCCCTTCTCCGCCTTGATCGTAATCGCCGCCTTCTTGCCCGTCGACTTCTCCGCGGCCTCCACCTGCAAGATCCCATTCGCGTCCACGTTGAAAGTGACCTCGATCTGCGGCTGGCCTCGCGGCATCGGGGGGATGTTGTTCAGGTCAAACTTGCCCAAAAGGTTGTTATCTTTGGTGAAACGGCGCTCGCCCTCGTACACCTGGATGTTGACCCCCGGCTGGTTGTCCGCATAGGTCGAAAAGGTCTGTGACTTGCGGACAGGGATCGTCGTGCCGCGCGGGATGAGGTCGGTCATCACGCCTCCCGCCGTCTCAATACCCAAAGAGAGCGGCGTCACGTCGAGCAGCAAGAGGTCCTTGGTGGCCTCGGCGGCGGCGCCTGAGAGGACGCCGCCCTGCACGGCGGCTCCGTACGCGACGGCCTCGTCGGGGTTGATGCCCTTGATGGGCTCCTTGCCGTTGAAGAATTCCTGTAGCAGCTGCTGCACCTTCGGGATCCTGGTCGAGCCGCCGACCAGCACGATCTCGTGCACGTCCGACCGGTCCACCTTTGCGTCCTGGAGCACCTGGATCACCGGCTGCATCGTCTTCTTGAAGAGATCGATGTTGAGCTCCTCGAAGCGCGCGCGGCTCATCGTCTCACGCAGGTCCACTCCGTCCTTGAGGGCCTCGAGCTCGATCGTCGCCGACGTCTGCGTCGAGAGAGAACGCTTGAGGCCCTCGCACGCACGCCGGAGCCGTTGGAGTGCTCGCTTATCGCCCGAGATGTCGAGCTTCGTCTTGCGCTCAAAGGTCTTCGCGAAGTGGCTCATGAGCCGCTGGTCAAAGTCCTCGCCCCCCAGGTGCGTGTCGCCCGCCGTCGCCTTCACCTCAAACACGCCCTCGTCGATCGTGAGCAGCGTCACGTCAAACGTGCCTCCTCCCAAGTCATACACGAGCACATTACGCTCTCCCTTGATCTTCGAGTCGAGGCCGTACGCAATCGCGGCGGCGGTGGGCTCGTTGATCACGCGCAGCACGCGCAGCCCCGCGATCGTGCCCGCATCCTTGGTCGCCTGCCGCTGCGCGTCGTTGAAGTACGCTGGCACCGTCACGACCGCATACTTGACAGCAGTGCCTAGGTAGTCCTCGGCGATCGCCTTCATCTTAGCGAGCACCATCGACGAAATCTCCTCGGGCGAGAATTGTTTGCGCCCGCCCGCGGTGACCACCACCTTGGGCTTGCCCTCGACGTCCACCACCTCGAATGGCCAATGCTTCATGTCCTCCTGCACGGTCTGGTCAGCGAACTTGCGACCGATCAGCCGCTTGGCGTCGTAGACCGTGTTCTCCGGGTTGGCGGACGCCTGGTTCTTGGCGGCATCGCCGATGAGCCGCTGGTCGTCCGCCGTCCACGCTACGTACGATGGCGTGATCCGGTTGCCCTGGTCATTGGCGATGATCTCCACGCGCCCATTCTTCCAGACGCCGACGCAGCTGTACGTCGTGCCCAGGTCGATACCAATGCAATGGCCCTCCACCTTCTCGTCCGCGCCGCCGCGGTAGCGGAAGAGCGATTTGCGCGCGCGCTTGCGGTTTATCAGCGCGCCGCGCGCCTCACCCTCACACCGCTGCGTCACAGAGCGCAGCGGCTCGCATGGCAGCGTCGGCCGTGCGGAGGTGCCACCTCCGCGGGCACCTCGCTGGTGCTGCGAGACGTCGAATTGGCGAGCGCCAATCACGGTCGTGCTCGCCAGCCACACCATCAGCGCCGCCACACCATGGAATGCGCGACCGTGTGCACACGCCACCATTTATAATCGGCTGTGCTCGCTGCCACGTCCTTCTCGACGTCGGTGATCGAGGTCTCGATGCGGAGACGAAACGATTCGAGGATGCGCTCTCTTTAGGCGGATTACTGTGTGGCGGGGATTTACCCATGACCTCCGCGTGCAAATATCTAAAAGCGCTTTCGTGGGCACTGTCAATGTGGACGGTCTCATTGTGCGTCGCGATTGCTCTTCAGCCGACGCCAACGCGACCTCGGACGTTAGGGTTAGGGACGTGCGCGGAGGCACGCTGCTCCGCACCTCGCTTGAGCGAGTCACTAGCCGTCACCACCTCTAAGGCTGTGATTGGCCTCGCCGCGCCGCCCATTGTGAGCGCGAGTCTCTTCTCGCTCGCGACGACAGGGTGGGGGCTGCGTGGAGAGCTGCCTGGCACTCTCGAGGGAGTTGCGTACACGGTTGTCGCTGGCTTTTCGCTGCTTTCGATCTTTTCTCGAGCCAACACCGGCCAATCCTTGCAACAGGCCGAGATTGCGGCCGCGAAAGCGGAGATGGGTGTCCTCGAGGCACAGATGGCGACAGCGGAGCGGAAGCGGTTGAGCGCAGCCAAAGCGAAGCAGCTGGAGGCAGGACCTGCAACTCTGCTCGGGGCCGCAGAGTCCGCTTGCCTTGTCGCCGCCGCTGCCAGCGTGTTGGTCTTCGCGACGGAGCTGGCGACGCACGGCTCATTGCCAAGCTCATTGCCCGACACGGACAGCGTTTGCTGGCAGTAGCTTAGGCACTATTGGGTGGGTAGAGGGCTATCACGGCCCAGTTGCGCAGAATTTCGAACCCTCCGTGCAGCTTGGGAAGTGACGGAGAAAAACGATCATTTTGTACGAAAAAATGAAACTTCCGCTTGGTGGTGCATCTGATCTTAGAATCACTCGATGTAGCTACGTAGTGCTCCCTTAAACCCTAGCCGGTGGAGGGTGTCCTCGAGAATATTAAACCAAATTCTCCATAATGCATAATTGGCCATCGTCGGCCGTATGCGCATGCGATGAAAACGTCGACAGTGAATTTTTTAATTCAACTCAGACACGGTCTCGTGCTCTCGGCCATCGTCACCGCCTGCGCGTATCGCGTCACTCATCGCTCGCTCATGCTCATGCCACGCAAGCACGCGCGGGTGAGCGCGCAGCTTGCTCCAGTCGACGTCACGCAGCGCGAGCCCCTCGAGTGAGCGCGCGCGCGAGAGCGCCACGTAGATCTGGCCGCACTCAAAGACATGACGCAGGTTCATCTCGACGCGGTCGAGGCTCATCCCCTGTGACTTGTGCACTGAGATGGACCAGCCGAGCGCGAGGGGTAGTTGGACACGGCTTGCAACCACGCGCCCCGCCTGCGTCAGCTGGAAGGACTCGGGACGTATGATGCGCTCCACACCATTGAGGAAGCGACACATTGGGTGCTGGCAGCTGCCTACCATGCGCACCACGACGGCGCGCGCGCCGTTGACAAGGCCGGCGGGAGGGTCGATCGTCTTGAGCAGCAGCACCTGCCAAATAGGGGACATCCGGGACCATCAGTCCCATTCCATCAGTCCCGTTCCATCGCACACAGTCGCATTCATGGTTGATCCGTCGCAATCACGCGCAATCAGCCGTCCTCACCTGAGCTCCGAGCTTGAGCTTAATCTCCGGGCAATCAGCCGTCCTCACCTGAGCTCCGACTTTGAGCTTAATCTCCGGGCAATCAGGCGTCCTCACCTGAGCTCCGAGCTTGAGCTTAATCTCCGGCGGCGCGACGCACGCCGACCGAAGGAGCCCGAGGGCACTCTCATCGAGCGATTGGTCGCGCGCTGTGAAGGTCATCTGGCTGCCTGGCAGCTTCGCGAGCTGTGCGTCGTTGATGGCTTGGCACTCGGCCTTATGCGTGCACAGCTTCGTGGCGACGATGCCGAGCGCTGTGTCGAGCAGCTCGCGCCTCTCGCACGGAGCGAGCACGGCACGCACTTCCGGTGGGCAGCGGCCGAACCGGATTGCGTTGAGAGCAGCCACGAATTCCGTGTCCGACTGCGCCGGAAGGCTTGAGTAAGTCCATCTCAGAAGGTGATCAGGGGTACTCGGAGGCCATCAGTAGTGCTCAGAGGCAATCAGGAGTACTCAGAGGCCATCACCTGTCGGAAGACTTGAGTGAGCTGATGTACGCGCTGCACACAGAGGGGCCAGGCGCGCGCCTCGAAGGCAAACTTGAGCGGCGTGGCCGACGGACCTCCCTTAGTCACAGGCGGCAGTTGGAAAAAGTCGCCGACGAGGACGAGCTGCAGCCCTCCGAACGGCCGTGGATCGGCGCGGACTGCGCGTGCGATGCTCTCGAGCGTCAGCCAGAGGCCATCCAAGGCAATCCGAGGCAGTCAGAAGACGCCTTGTTCCTCACCTGCGCGTGCGATGCTCTCGAGTGAGTCGAAGAGGTCGCCGTCGAGCATGCTCACCTCATCGATGATCAGACACGTAGCCGCTCGCCACAGCGCGCCGCGCTTACGCCTCGCCTGCTCGATCAGATCAGGCAGGGGCCGCTCGGTGCCACCAAGCCCAGCCCAGTGATGGATGGTCACGCCGCTGATCTGGCACGCAGCGATCCCGGTCGAGGCTGTGACGAAGGTGGTCGCTGACGGCAGCTTGGAGACAATTTGGCACAACAGGAACGACTTTCCAACGCCCGCGCCGCCGGTGAGGAAGACCTGATGAGGGGCGCAATCAATGATGATGGGTGCTCTCACAGTGGATCAGTGGCACGCAGTGTTCGATGCCCCGCCGATGAGGCAGACCGATTTGCCGCCGAGTACGTCGCGCATGACAGCCTGCTGCTCCGTGGTGAGCTTCTGAGCCGTAGCGGGTGAGAGCGCCACCAGCGGTGATGGCGCGTGCCCCGCCGTGCGTGCCGACTGCAGCGGGCGAGCCGCCGCCATTTGCGCCGCTTTCGCCTCCGAGGCTGCCTGCAATGGTGAGCGCCCCGGTTCGCGGCCCTTTTTCGGCTGCAGCCTCGCGGCAGCGGTAGGGCTCATACAATTGGGTGATAACGGTGCAAGCACTCGTTTCGTCGGTGCCGGCACGGGCGGTGGCGGTTGCTGCGACGTCCTGGCAGCCGCTGCCGCCGGGTCGGCGATTCCACGCAGCCAGCCCACCATGGCGTTGGGCTCGGCTTGACACATGATCTGAAGGTTGCGCTGCGTGAGCATGATCGTAGCTTTTCCCTCGCTCGCAGCATGCCTCGCCAGCACGCGCACACCGCCGGCGATGGCAAACTCCTGCTGCGTCTTCTCCTCACGTCCGATGACGAGCACCTTCCGGCCATGCGAGGCAGCCGAGTCGGTCTCTGCGACACAGTAGCTGAGAGCTGTCGCCGTGTGCCTCTTCGAATGCAGCGTTCTGCCTGTGCGAGGGCATACCTGCACGACGTTGATGTCCACCGGGTCGAGGCGCATGAGCGCTCGTGTAGAGTGGCACACACGGAATGATTTCGCGGGATTTGAACGAGCGCCCCACTGTGGGCGCGCCCGCGCCCGGCGCGTTCGAAACGGTTACACTTTTGGATGACCCCACAAGAGTCGGGTGCTATGTCGACGTGAGTTTGGAACGCCATACAATGCGTGTTGTTTGCTCGTTTGAACCCGCCTACCCGCGAGACAATGCCTCGAGATCATTTCAAAATTCAAATCGCCCGCACGTGACAACCTACACCATATAGCCTAACCCCTGTCAACCCCACAATTACAAGTACATCGCTCTGCCCTTTAATAATGCCGCGTGAGATGCCGAAAATCTATCCATAGGCCCACGAGGCGTCGGGCGCTGTGACGAGCGATCATGTAATCCACTCCGATTTGGCTTGAAGGCCGACGTCCACTCCACTGCTCGGCCGGCCGCCCATCTCGCGCGCGCTGCGGATCTGAGCGACTGCGCAGGGAGATTCGAAGCCGTGCTCACCAGCATGGCCGAGGAGAACCGTGAGAAGCCCCCGCGCGCCTTTCCAGATATCTGGCCGTCCATGCAAAAGAAACAAGCCGCCAAGGAAGTAGTGATTGACGATAATGCCTTCTCTGCCGAGGCGCTCCGCTTTAGGATCGGTGATAGAGTCAACGTGACTCTGAGCGAAGGACCAGTGCGCAAGGCTGAGGTTCGCTTCAACGGGCGCATCGAAGACATTGGACCGGGCTTCTTTATTGGCGTTGCTTACGACGAGCCAGTTGGCAAGAACGACGGCTCGGTATTCGGTAAGCGCTTCTTCGAGTGCAAACAAGGGAAGGGCGGCTTCGTGAGGCCCAATCTCGTCACCCAGGACTTCGAACACAAAGCTCCCGAGGCCGATCCGATGGTGAAGCTCGCAGCAGAGGCAGAGGCAAGGAAGCTTGTTCGCAAGGGGAAAAAAGGAGATTTAGCAGTGAATCCAGAGGGTGAGAGCGCTCACGATGCGAGCAAGGACGAAGACCTCAAGCAAGGGGCAAAGAGCGCGGACAAGAAGGATGATTCCAGTGCGCCACGATGGGCTGAGAAGGCCCTGGCGATACGCAGGCTGGCTGTGCGCGAGGAGGCTAAGGCTCGAGGCCTCGACGTCGAAGCGGTCCTCGAGGCGTGGGACCGTCGAAATGAAGCTCGGGTGAACGTGAGGGCGCTATCTGCAGACCCCTTGGATAGTGACAAGCTGATTGCGGCGGCCAACTACTGCACGGTCTCGGGCGACGGGCTCAGGACGTCCATCGTGCGGCAGCTCGGCTCCTTTGTCATCTTCTCCTACGACCACGAGGGCAACAAGCGGTCCACGGGTGGAGATGACGTGGCGTGCGCCGTGCGCGGTACGTCCGTCGTGCGCGCGCGGCTCATCGACAACAGAGACGGCTCATACACGTGCAAGTACCGCGCGTGGGTGTCCGGCAACTACAGTGTGGGGATCTGGCTCAATGGCGAGCAGATCGCCGGATCGCCCTTCCCGCTCAAGGTGCTTTCAACCAAGGCGGACGCGGCACAGTGCGAGTGCCGCGGCAAAGGTCTGAAGATGGCAGTCTCGCGCGAGCCGGTCTCTTTCGAGGTCGACTTTGTCGACGCCTTCGGTCAGGTTTGCTACGCAGAAGAGCTCGACGTGTACGTCGAGCTGCTCCGCGTGCCGCCTGGTGGGGTCGCGCTGTTGCATCAGAGACCTGACGGCGCGCAGACGAGCAGAGGAGCAGACGACGGCGTCGCGCCTTTTCGCGCTCGTCGCAAGCCCCTCAACATTACCATCGAAAAGCCTGAGACTTTCGTCTTCGACGAGAAGCCCAACGAAACGAAGGTGGAAGCGGTTGATGACTATCACCTTCCAAGGAGAAAAGGAGGCCAATCTGGCCAACCTCAAAAGCAGGCCAAGCCGGTCCAAAAAGCTGGCCAACCTGCGGAGCCGGCCGCCGCAGCGCCGGCTCTTGGGCCTGCTCCCGAGCCGGCAGCAGTGGTCGCAGAGGTCGCCATGGCGCCGGAGGTCCCGAAGTATGTCCGCCTTGAGGCTGTTGAGAGGCAGCAGCACTTGCAGCTGTGGGCTCGGCGGCGTTCAACAGACTCCAGAGGCCCCGGCACGTACCCGGGCGACTTCGTGTTGGCCAGCAAAAAATCAAGCAGGCGCATGGCGGCTGCGGCCGAGAGCGACTCCCACGCAACTCACGGCAAGCATGCGAAAAAGGATCTCACTGGGGTGCTGCAGCAGTCCTTCGAGTACGAGCTGCGAAGCGACCCGCAGGGCGTGGGCTTCGCCTACGGCGGCCTCTCGCCGGGCACGCTGCACGCACACGGGCAGCTCGTGCGCACGCACACCGTGTACTTCTCGGTGGGCCTCGCCGGCGTCTACCGTCTGCATGTGGGCCTGCGGCAGCAGTCGGTGGAGCTGCCCGGCTCACCCTTTGAGCTCATCGTTGCGCCCGGCCCGGCGTACGCCCCATCGACAAAGCTGCCCAAGGAAATGCTGCCGCTGTGCGGCATCGTGGGCGAAACCTGGCGCGAAATGACGTTCTTCGCACACGACAAGATTGGCAACCAGTGCGTCAATGGCGGCGCGCCCGTAAAGATGGAGATAGAACCAATGTCAGAAGATGTCGAGTGCAGCGCCAACGACAACAACGACGGAAGCTACACGTTCAAGTGGCGCTCCACGAAGTCGGGCACGTTCTCGGTTTCAGTGTCGATCGAAGGCACGGCCGTGTCGGGTTCACCGGCGACGCTCACGATGCTCGCCGGCAACCTCGACGTAAGCAACTGCGAAGTGCGCGGGCCCGGCCTTTCGCGCGCAACGGCGGGCAAGCCGGCGGCGCTGCGCATCAAGTGTTGCGATAAGTTCCGCAACCAGGCCACGCCGTCGACCAAGCTCACGTTTGGGATTGCGCTCTCAGCCGTCGAGAGCGATCGCGAGCGCTCCAAGGAGAAGCGCAAGAACAATGCCGAAAAAGGCGAGGGACAAAGTGGCCCCGAGGATGAAGTCATCAAGAAGCCCGTTGCGCGCAAAGGCAAGGACGAGAAGGATGAGGATTCGCGTTCACGTAAGATGCGTTCGATGGCGGACGCGCTCACGCCGCTCGTCTATGGCGAGGACAAGGACTGGTTCGGCTTCTGGGCTGACGGCGAGTACGAGATCCGCTACAAGGCGTCCAAGGCAGGTGACCACCAGCTGCACCTTTGGGCCGACCCCGAGGGGGCGAGCCAGCCGGGGCGTCCCGTGCGTGAGCTGCTGCCCGGCTCTCCATTCACCGTGCACGTGCGCGAGAATCGGCCCGACCCCGCCAGAAGCTCGATGAACCCGCAGGTCGAGGAGAAGAAGGCCATGTTTGCGGGAGAGAAGCTCATGATGAAGCCGCAGCTGCGCGACCAGTTTGGAAACCCGTCGTCCGCGCCACCCGGCGCGGTGGCCGCGACGCTCATCGATCCCAACGGGTCGCAGACCGTATTGCAGGTGAAGCCCAACCAGAAGGTGCTCGGCTCATACGATGTGGCGCACGAGTCGACGACCAAAGGCCAGTACACCGTGCACGTGACGCTCGATGGCAAGCCGATCGAAGGCTCGCCCGCCAAATTCGTCGTGCAGCCCTCGGTACCCACAGCGGTCCGCTCGCGGATCTCGCCGCCTGAGGAGCAGCCGATGACGCACCATCCGTGCGAGCTGAAGCTGACGGCCGTGGACAAGCTGGGCAATACGCTCGACCGCGGCGGTGCGCGCGTAGATGCTAGGGTGCTCGGTCCGAACGCGTCGAATTGCCACGTCGAGGACAAGAAGGACGGCACCTACTTGCTCGTCTTCACCGCCGGAGCGGTCGGCGAGTACCGCGTGATCGCGCGACTGGACAACGTTGAGATGCCCGCGCTGCCCTTGCAGTTCATAGAGGGGACCAAGCCCACGACGGCGCCCCCGCCCGTTGTGACGCCTCCGGCCGAGGCGCCTGATAAGCAGGAGCAGCAGGAGCAGGAGCAGCAGCAGAGGCAGAAGAAACAACAGGAGCCCACGGAAAAGGAATCCAAAGGGGGTGGCAGCTTCAAAAAGCCCGGTGGCAAGAACGCCAAGGAAGCGAGCAAGAGGTTGGCTGCGAATGCACCTGCGAGTGCGCCGGCTGTGGCCGAGGCAGAGTCGTCTCTGCCGCAGCCAGCGCCTCTGCTGCAGCCGGCTGGGGCCGAGGCACCGGGTGCCGTGGATGCTGCCGCTGAGGCGGCAGTGCCGACTGGCGGCGCTGCTGCAGAGCCTGCAGAGGCAGCGGTCGACAAGGACGGTGCGAACCAGAGCAAGTCGACCCCGAGCAAAAAGCCGCCGAAGGCCGGCAAGCCCAAAACCCCGAGCCTGAAGACGTCGCAGCCGAGCAAGGAGGGCGCACTGGCAGCTGACTCGGCTCGTTCTGCTTTGGCAGACACTGCTCGTTCCGTCGCCAGCTCCGCGAAGAGCATCAGCAGCAAGAAAGGCGGGAAGCCTCAGCCCAAGGGCTCGCCGCGCTCCCCGCGCTCCCCGCGCTCGCCGCGCTCGCCGCGCTCGCCGCGCCCAACGGCGACTGACGCGCACATTTAGTTTTACGTGCGCGAAATTTATGCTTTAGATCGCGCACAGCGCGGTGCTGGCTGTGAATACCACTGTACGTGTGAATGCGTCAACTTTGGTGATTGCGTCCGGGCTTCTCCCCACGCGGACGCCGGCTCGCAAAACCCGATCATCGATGGTCTCCGTCTACCTCTACGTGCCCAACCTCATCGGCTACCTGCGCTTGGCCCTCGCATTCCTCGGCTA
>Ga0164295_10003307_pt1 | contig 12996 bp, 3 predicted proteins | sample GEODES006metaG_FD_111798 | JGI IMG/M metagenome (GOLD analysis project Ga0164295, IMG submission 111798) | Oligotrophic lake water microbial communities from Sparkling Lake, Wisconsin, USA - GEODES006 metaG | ecosystem: Environmental > Aquatic > Freshwater > Lake | place: USA: Sparkling Lake...
CCCCCCCCCACAACCCAAACTCGTTAAAAACGAAAAAAAATTACAAATATTTTGACTAACAACCTGGCAAAAAAAAAAAAAAAAGAACAAAAGGGGGGGGGGGGGGGGGGGGGGGGGGGGGGGCACAAAAACAACGCAGCACACCACTACGCTTTCTGCCTCTTCGATGGAGTTTCCGACCCAGACCCCCCGGGGGGCTTCTGTCCTTGAAGGGGTCGTTTAGCGTGTTCGCTGGGGAACGCAGCGGGCTTGGACGCAGGCTTGCTTTTGGAGGCACTGGCCTTTGCCTTGGACCCCCCTCCTGGCTGCAGTTTGCAGTTTGGAATCAACCCCGCCTTCATCTTTGCCAAGTCCATTTCCATTTCCGCCCTCATCCGATCCAGATCCAGTTCCATTTCCTTCCTCCGCATCTTCAGCTCTTCCTCCTTCAGTTGTTGCATAGGGTCTTTCTCTGGTACTTCACACACCTTAACACCAGACACCCGTGCCACTGCCCGCCGGGCCACAGACCAGGGTAACTTTCCCTGGTCATACATCTCTATTTGGACCTTCAGGTCTTCCATCCGCAACATTGTAAAGCACGGCCGGGTGCTTTCCAAGGCAAGTAGGGAAGCAATGAGCGACCAAGCCTGCTTCGTTAGTTTAGACAACAGGCGTTCGATGTCATCTGGTGTCAACGCCAAACATCTCATCACTTCTTCGGCGGGAATACCGTGTGTCTCACCCCCCTTCTTCTTTGCTTTCTCAGCCTCGCTGTCGCTGTCGCTGTCGCTGTCGCTGTCGCTGTCACTGTCACTGTCACTGTCGCTGTTGCTATCGCTGCCACTATCTCCCCAGAGTTTCTCCCCTTCCGTTTCAGCTCCAGCTCCAGCTCCAGCCCCTGCCATGGGCTCTGCCCCAACACCAGTTTCAACTCCTGGTGCCGGTACCTCCTTGATAAGCACATCTGTTACAGAGGGCGCAGTGCCGTGCCCAATGTCTGGACGCAGGATAGAAGATGCACCCTGGCCCCTGCCCAGCCTCAAGCGTCTGAGGAACTCCTCTTCCCCAAGTAGCTGGGGTTGCTTCCCCACCCGTTTCAACGCCTTGGTGTTGTGACCCAGGTTTGCAGTGTGCAAGGGTTGCATGTGGGCAGGCATTTTAGGGCGGTACCTGTCCCGTGCCCTCCACCGTGGCGCAGCCCTGGTTTTGGTGTTGACGCCGTAGGACAGGGACCGCCCCTTTGCGATCTTGCGCAGGAGTTCCTCCCTGGCCAGACACGCAGACGCGTCCTCGTATTTGGCATTCCATGCCAACCGGATGGCCCTGCCGTTGCTTTCGTCCCACACCGCCTCCACCAGGGCCGTGAAGTGGTCCGCGACCCCCCTGCATGTTAACTCCTTTACTTGCGTGGTTGTGCCCTCGGTCTGGGCGTGGCTCATGTCTGGCGCCAACATGGACAGGGGGAACCTGGAGGCGATGGTCATCAACCGCGCGTTGTCCATTTTGTTTTCGGTGTACTTTGCGTCCACTGACACGGCGGCCACCGCAGCGGGTTCCATGAACGCGGGCATGACCGCAATGCGCTGGGACATGGCCAGGGGCGCGGGCTGGGTGGAGATGGCCCGCACCCCGCCCGGCAACCCGTCCACAAACGGGTCGCCGCTGTTCATGCGGTCCGCCATCGCCTCCGCCTCCCTGTTGCCCGTGGATTGTTGGCACATGCCCTCGGACACCCGGACCGCGTTTGCGGTGGCCACCGACACGTGCTGGGCCCGGGTGTTGGCCATGCGCAGGGCGCCCATGTTGGTCAAACCCCCAAACTGGGTGGCGTCCACACGGGGCAACATGGGCAAAATGGGGTCCGCCATGGCCCCAATGGCCAAGGTGTGGGCCCGGTCCGCCGCCTGGTCCAGCATCACCGTCCGCATCATGGCCGCCGCCGCGGACACAATGGACTCCCCATGGGAGTTCAGGGTGTAAAACCTGGCGTGCAGCAACAAACTGGTGTCCGTGCCCACCGTCACAAACTCGGTGCGAATGCCCTTGTGGGCGTCCATGGACCCGGCGTCCATGTGGTACCAGGGCTTGCACACCATGATCTGCTTCCCCGTGGACACCACGTTCATCACCCCAAACTGGTACTTCTCGTGGGACAGGATGTTGATTTTGGGGACGACCAGGTTCACCAGGGGAGGGGGTCCCGAGACGCGCCTCCGCGACCCCTTGTACTCCTGGGTCTCCAGGGTGTACGGCACGAACCCCAGGGCCAGCATGCACTTCACACAGTCCGACTTGACCGCCTCCAGCTCCTTGACCATCTCCTTCAACAATTCCGGGGGAAACAAGTCCTCGTCGGGCCTGCTCTCGTTCTTGAACTCCGCTTTCAAGGACCCGATGCCATCTGTTAGGGCCTTCCACGTTGCATAGTTCACTGGGTTGTGAGTAATCAAGTTCACCAGGTCCCGCACATACGCATCGGGGTACCAACTGATGGACACGTTGGTGCCGGGAGCCACAATGGACCCCACCCTTCGCTCCGCCAACAGCTTCTGGGGGGCAACCAACCGCTCCGCCCCACCCCCCATGTATGGACGCACTCTGGACGTCATGGCAGAAACAATGCTGTGTAGTGTGCCCACGTACCCTTCACTAACCCCTTCCACCATATGTTATACACAACACACGGAAGTGGGGTGGCACAAACTCCCACCCCCACTCCAACCCCATGGTTCCCCAGATTGGTGTTCAAATGAATACCCCACCCCACATCACAACCCAACTACCGTACTCCGTATGGACACCTCCGAGTGCGAGACCCCGGCCCCGGCCCCGGCCCCGGCCCCGGCCCCGGCCCCGGCCCCGGCCCCGGCCCCAGCCCCAGCCCCAGCCCCGGCCCCGGTGCTACCACCCCTAACTGGGCTGTCGCCCATTGTGCTGACCTTCGACCCCATACACCGAATGAAGGTCCCGGACACGAGAAAGGGCACCGTGCAGTCAGAACGGGACCAAATCATTTCATCTCTTCTTCGGGGCAGGGACACCATGGAGGCAGGGTTCAAGACCTGCAAGAAAGCCATGAAGCCTCGCAGCATCATCAAGTCTACCACCTTGCACGCAGACCCAAGTGTCATGAACGACCCTACCACGTTGCAGGCAATTTTTGAAGAGGGTGCCCGCTCCACCAACCCCAGTTTGCTGCCCTGGACATACACGGGTGCCCAGCTGCCCGAACTAACCCACTACTGTGTGCCCGAGATGAAAGGGCTGGAGACTCCCACCACTGCCCCCATGATCATTGGGTGCACCACCCAAGGGTTTCTGGTCGTGTTCTACCCCGCCAAGTCGTGTTACCTGGCCTTCCCCGTCCACCTGGCCGTGGACCTGTCCCTGGAAGTGGGCATCCACATCTTATCCCTTACCCCAGCCATGTTGAAGCAGGGCACCATTAGGGCGGAGGTGCTAAAGGACACCCTGCACATCACCATCCCGGGCACCGTCATGCAGGTGGACGTCCACAAAAACGCTTCCGCGGGCCTGGAATACGCGACCTTGACGCAGAACATGTTACAGACCCAGTCTCCCGACCCCGTACCACAGCAACCCCCCATGGGCCTGGGACCAGGCACCGTGATCACCCGCACCTGGAAGCTGTCAAAGACCCTGGACGACACCCTGTCGTCCGTGATCGTGTCTCCCTTGAATGCCCAGCACCACCTGGACATGTGCTGCGCCATCGTGGTGCACTTCGTGCGCACCATCGGGGACCCAGACGCGTCCCACGGCCCCATGTTCCACCAGCCCCTGGGCCCAGAGGGGGCCACGGTGTTCACGGTGCCCACCTCTGCGGAGGGGTCTCGGGTCGTGCTCAAGGCCCAGGCCAGTCTGGCCACACTCAAGGCCCAAACCCTGGAAACGTGCAGAGCCCTGGAGGCCCAATTGACGGAGCCCGACCTGGACCCCGCCACCTACCTGGAGGAGGGCCTACTGCCCTTGGCCAACACCACGGAGAGGTTGCTTAACTGGCGCAAGGACATGGACGTTGTCACTTCCCACGCCAGGGACATGGAGGTGTCCCTTGCCAATGTGCCCATCATGCCCACGGACGCCATGTTCCACGCACCCTGCCAACACGCGCTGCGCCAGGCAGAGGTGTGGGAAACGTGGGAGGCGGCCTACAAGCAGGACCCAGAAGACCCCAAGGGCACCATGCTCCGGGACTTGAACGAGGACCCCAGAAGCATGGTGGCGCCAGTGCTCATTGTCACCACCTGGGGAAACAAACCGGGCCAGGCGGTGGTAATAAAGACCTCCACCGCGGACCGGGTGTCCGTGTTTTTCAGGTCGGGTCTGGTGGTCCACATTCCCGTGGACAGGGACATTTCCAACATTGTGCCCTGTGACGAATGGAACCTGGTGCTCATCGCGAGGGGCGTCATCAACTTCATCAACGTCAACCCGGAGAAGTGTCCCCTGGTTACACCTCCGCCCGGCACACCCAGCCACGCCTCTTCCATGTTCCCCGCCTGTGTGCGGGAGGCCATCGTCGCCCATGCCAAGAACACCAAGGTGTTGCCCATGTCCCTGCATGCCCTCTACGCCTGTGCCGCCTCAAGGGGACAGGCCGTGGACGCAGAGGACAACGTGTACAAGATATGGCCCGCAGTGCAGGCCATGGCACCTTTGGATGCGAGCGTGGAAACTGCAACCACCATGGCCACCACCTTTGCCAGAGCCTGGTTGGAGGCACGATATGGCTCCCCTTCGGCGTCTGACATGGACGTGGACCAAGGCCACCCTGCCACAACGGCACCCCCATTTCGAAAGGAAGCAGCCACAGAAGACAGGAAGAAACGGCTCATGTGTGTTGAGGGGAACGAGACAGAGCCCATGGGTGTACCCACAAGGGAGGACCTACCCCACGACGAGGCCGGGGCCGGGGCCGGGGCTGGAGACGATGATTCGCCTTTGACCATGGACGAAGCCTTGGCAGAAGACAACCCTGTGGTTCAGACAGTTAGGGCTTGGTGGGATGGACTTACGGGAGGCGAGGAAGTGCCCATTCAAATTTGCCCCGCTGCAAAGGCGTACAAAATTGCCAGATGGCAATACGGCTCAGGCGCCATTTCGTTCAACGCCTCCACCGCCTTTTTTGGGTCGGGGGGACTGCAGCTGTTTGTGAGCGAGGATGACCACATCAAACTGCAGTACGCACCCATCACGGGCAGCCCCTCTGATTGGACAGTGGACGAAACGAAAGATGTCATTGGCTCCCACAACGACGTGCACATCACCAACGCCCAGGACATGTTCTTCGACCCTATCATGAAGGTCTTGTTCGTCCGCAAGCTCGCCACCAACACCCTAATTCCCGTGGTGTTTGCAGACCAAATGGGGCTTCCCCCCAACCCCGACACCACCAGCTTGCTTGGGACAGCCTTCCAACCCATATTCCCCATGCTGCGCAAGGAGGCGTTCTCCATGTCCCTGGCCGCAACCATGCTGCACCCCAAAGCGGGAGCCACCACCACCCAGTTTGCGGTTCCCCACAAAGACCCCATGTGTGTGTGCCACGTTTCGGTGCCCCACTGTGTCTCCGCCTTGCCAGGGGTGTAGACCCCCCCCCCCTTCCCCACCTCTTCTCACACCGCGCGGCGGTTTCCCCGTCTGTGTGTGTGTATACACCATTTTTCCCGCTGAACCGTGGAGTGGATGAGGGGTGGGGAGAGGGTGGGGTGCAGTATGAACAAGTGGGGAAAGGGAGGGTGGGGTGCGCATCCACACCCCTGCACACTTTTTCATGCCCCCCTCAGACCTTCCTGCAGTGGAATGGTCATTGATAGCTCAAACCAGAGCAGAGGGTCTGCAATTTGGGGTACAGCGCGAGTCAGCCCTAAAACGCACTCCCGCCGTCACCTCCGCCGCTACCACTGTCAATGGAAAACCTGTGCCGGGAGGCTTGTACGACCAGCGCATGGGCACCTACAACAACTCCATCAAATGCCACGGGTGTCCTCCCGTTCTGAGGGTGCAGTCCGCCGACTGCCCGGGTCACATTGGCCACATCGACCTGGGCTTTCAAGTGTTCACCCCTGCTGTGGTGGCCATGCGCCTCATACCCGTGTTTGCGCGCATGCTGTGTCACTCCTGCGGCAACCTACCATTCTGGACACGGGACATGACTCGGCTGTGGGCTGTTGCGGTGCGTTGGCACGGACCCACCCCGAAAGTTGAGGACCTCTTGGAGGTGGTCACCAAGGTGCACGAGCAGGACATCATGGCCATGAAAGAGGTTCCCCCACACATAAAACGCATCGCCTGCAGATTGCTGACCAACACCAAGGACTCCCTGTTGAGTGAGGCCCACCGTGTCCGCGCACAACTCCGGAATCAAGACCAGGACCAGGACCAGGAAGACCCCGAGTCCAAAGACCCCGACCTGGTTGGGGATCAAGCCCCAACCAAGTCCAAGTCCCGCGGCAAGGGCAAGGGCAAGGGCAAGGGCAAGCCCGGGGTCCTACGCAAGAGGGTTGTACGAAACAAATCCAGCTCAGACACCAACGACGAGGTCGCGACCCCTGGAAACCCCGTGGCCCTGCCAGGAATTAGTGTGCACGATGTCAAGGTGGCCATGGTGGTAGTGGGCCCACTCCTGAAACGCACACAAATGCTGTGTCGAGCTGCTACACCCCTGTGCTTCGACCCCATGACCGTGTGCACCGAGGGCAGCGCCGTGCGGAAGGTCGCCTCTGACCTGGCCCGGGACTGCACCACGTGTGCCACCTGTCGCGCACCCCAACCCACGTACACCTTTGAGGGCAACACGGAGTTGAAGATGCACTGGCCACTGGATGCCAAGGCCCACTTGCATGACCTGCGTCTGGACTATGAACACACCCGGTTGGGGCTAACGGCGGTGTTGCCCCCACGGGTCTTCCGGGACCGCTGGAGGGTGGGCGCCCAATGGGAAAAACAATTTCTGTATGACCTAACCATGGGCACCTGGGCCCCGGGGGGTTGTAGCCCCACCACGACACCCCTCACCCCCCAAGAAGAGGCCTGCACCACCTTCACCGCCTACATGCACGAGCACGTAATTGCGTCCCTGTGTGGCCTGGAACCGGGGTGGACCCCGGGGGGTGACGACGCCCCATGGGTGGACGGCGCCACGCCCACGCCCACGGGCCTGTCCTACGACTGCCTCACCACCTCCACCATCGGGGTGATGGGCATCAGCATTCGGCCCCCCTCCCGCATCAATGGCCGGGAAACCATGCACCCCCTCACCGCCCACTACGCCACCATTTTGAACACCCTGAGGCACATCCGGAGACGGGTGCCGGAGCTGGGCAAGGCCCTGGACGCGGTCCCCGTCCGACACCACAACATCAGGACCCTGCTGTACGGCACCTCCAGCGCCCGGGCCCCCGGCAGGGGCAAGGCTGCCTCCAGAGGGGGGCCGCCCCGGGCCCTCATACCCGCCTTGGTGGCCCTCATCAAGAACAACGCCCCCCACCTGCCGCCCTCCTCTGGGGCCCCAGGGGCCTCGGACGCAGGCGCCAGCGACACAGCGGCCATGTGCAGCACCGCCACCTCGGCCGCGGCCCTGATCAACAAAAAGACGGGGTTCGCCAGCGCGTGGAAGCGCCGCAGAATGGGGCAGAGCGCCAGGGGGGTCATGGCCCCCGACTGCACCATCCCCCCCGACTGCGTGGTCATTCCCCAAAAGGTGGCGGTGGAGATCTCCATTCCCGTCACCGTGACCTCCCTGAACATCACCGCCCTGCAGGCAGCGGTGGACAGGGGCCTGGCCACCGAGGACACCATCAACGAGGGACCCGGGGTGCACTCCATCACCTTTGCCAATGGCGTCACCCAGTACATGCCGGACGCGGTGCCCATGCACAAGCAAACCAAGGCGTGGAAGCGGTCCGTGGCCAGGGGGCGGTCCCTGGACAGCGTGTTCTTGCCCCCCGGCCCCCGGGTGCGCCTCAGGCCCGGGGACGTCGTGCACCGCCAGGGCCAAAATGGGGACACGGCCCTCCTGATCCGATACCCCTCCCTGCACAAGTTCAACCTGAAGGCGGTCCGCATCTTCATTTGCCCCGTGGTGTTGAACTGGAAAACGGTGGTGTCCCACATGATGGCCGCCTTCAGCTTGGCGGGGGACTACGACGGCGACGCGGCCGTGCTCCTGTTCCTGCAGGACGCCATGGCCATCTACGAGGCCCAGCTGCTCATGGCCTGCACCACCAACGCCCTCAACTCCGGCACGGGCGCCGCCATGTTTGGGCTGGTCCTGGACCACGCCGTGCGGGCCCACCAGTGCACCGCCGACACCAAGTTCCTGGACCGGACCTTCATGCGCACCGTGACCCACATGCTGGCCACCCACGAGGCCGCGGACGTGCACACCAAGTACCTGGACCAGGGGGAGTGCACGCCCTACACGGCCCCACCCCCGCCCGCCTTCATCATCACCGCCACCGGGGCCATTGTGAAGGCCTGGGCCGCCGCCAAAGCCGCCTGGGACTTCCACGCCTCCGCCTGGACCACGGCCACCACGGGGTTTGGGCCCAACAGCGTGGCCCACTGCCCCCCCGGGTTCCCCGTGGTCCTCCGGCTGGGCCACGCCAGGGGCCCCAGGCCCAGGGAGGAGGCCTGGGCCACCATGCACGCTGCCTGGGAACGGGTTCGCCGGTGCGAGGTGCCCCCGGGCTGCCCCCCCTCCTCCCCCCTCCTCCCCTTCTTCGCCCACCTTGCCGCCAACCCCTCCTTCAACCCCTGCGCCCGCCCCCTGCCCCGTCTCCAGGACCACACCCCCATGTGGTCTGGCAGGGCTGCGGTGCAGGCGGCCCTGCCTTTGGCCCTCCGCAACCACTTCTGCCACCCCCCAGGCATTCTGGAGGCAGTGGCCCGGTCAGGGGACCTGCCCCCAGGCCCCGTGTTCGCGCGCGGCCAGTTCGTGAGCGGCCAGCTGACCAAAGCCACCGTGGGGCCCTTCCCCACCAGCATCGTCCGCACCGCCATGGACACCATGTCCCCCCGGGTGGGTATGCTGTTCCTCACCCGCCTGTACCGGGTCACCACCCAGTGCCTGCACACCATGCCCAACTCCCTGGACTACACGGACTACACCCAGGTGGCCGCCGCGGCTCGGACGCCCAAACTGGTCCTGCCCCACCCTGCGGGGGTGCTGCGAGGGCTTGCGGACGCAGCCGCGGCTGCGTCCCTGCCCCAACCCTCCACCGCAGAGTTTTACGGGGCCCTGTTCCAGACCTGTGGCACAGCCACGGACAAGGCGCTGGGAGCCGCCACGGAGCAGGCCCTGGCTGCCTGCGCCCCCTGGTCTGGCCTCAAGGACACCCAGCAGGGCAAGGGTGGCACGGAGCACGTGCGGGCCACCGCCGTGTGTGTGGGCATGACCAAGGCGGGGCTGGTGGCCACCAGCCCCCACGGGTCCCTCACGCACTCCCACAGGTGCTCCATGTTCCAGTCCTTCTCTGCCGCCCACCACACGCCCGCGGTCGTGGGCATCGTCATGTCCTCCTTCCTGCAGGGCGTTCAGCCCGAGGAGGCGCTCATGCACAACAGCGAAGGCAGCTTCAGCGGGGTCCTGACCCAGCTGGCGGTACCCAAAAGCGGCAGGGACCAGAAGGACCTCTGCAACGCGGCGGGGGGTTTGTTCTGCGGCCCCAACGGCATCGTGATTCGCTACGACTCCACCGCCCCCCAGGGCGTCCGGTTGGTGTCCTTCCAGGCGGGCGGCTCGGGGTACAGCGGCACCGAAACCACCATGGTACCTCGCCCCACCCGGGCCTCCCTGCACAAGTGCACCCTGTCCCAGGACGGCTGGACGCCGGAGGCCTTGGCCGCCCTGAGACAGGAGGCCCGGGTGGCCCACGCTGCCGCAGACTGGATCCAAGCCTTTGCCCGACAGCCCCGGAGGCCCCTGCCCCCCACCCTGCCCATTCCTACCGACCTACCTGGCCTCATAACCACCCATGCCGATGCCTGCACTCGGGGAGCCCATCCGGTGACCCCAGGCCGTCGCCCAGTTCCGGGCTCCACCCAGTGGGCCGTCAACCGGGCTGGGGTCCTGCACGCGGTCCTGGGCGCCGCTAGGGCCGTGTCTCACACCGCACCCCCGGGCCCAAGAGGGTCCCCGACCCTAAACCAAGGGTTGTACCTAGTGACCCTGCCCGACCCAGACTGCCCCTTGGCCCTGAACGGCATCCACGGCATCTTCCCCTGTGTGTTGTTGTGCTCCATGACCGCAGAGGCCCTGGACCGGGTCTACGGCGTGTGGGACGTGTCCATGGTGCGCGCCATCTGCGACGGCATCGTGGCCCACTTTGAGGCCCACTGCCGGGTGGTGCAAGGGGACGCCATCGGCACCGAGGCCGTCCAAACCCTGAACGAGTGCATCACCCAGGACACACTGAGGGCCTTCCAGGCCGCGGGCGTGGACAGCAACACCATCAACAAGGACCGCGACCCGTTGCGCAGAGCGTTCATGTACCCCTCCAAGGTGTCTGAGACAGACGTGGCCGAGGCGAACCTCTACTTCTGTGTGCACGGCCCGGGGGCACCCCAGGTTCGGGACTTGCTGTGGGGTCTGGGCCGGGGACGGGACACTCTGCCCTCCCTGCCAGACGAAAATTTTGAGGGCGTGGAGTCCCCGGACCTGGAGGTGGCCATGCAGGCCGCCCGTCGAGTGCTGCCCGCCATCCGGAGGGCCATGGTGTACACCACGTTAGCGTCCCTGGTGTTGGACCTGCAGCCCGCATTCCTGTGCAGGGGCCACGGGGACGGCACTGTCCCGGGCGCCCCTGGGTGGTTCACAGACTGGGCGGAGGAGGCCACGGGCGCCACCCTAACCCATGCCACGCATGCATGGAGGCAGGCCACGACCTCTGACCCAGGTCTGGGGGGTGCCCAGGGAGACGTCGTGGTGGCAACTACCTCCAAGGACACCCTCACCCTGGCCAACTGCGATTTGGACACCTTTGTGGGTGTCCTGCGCCGGGTCCTGGACTCCAAGTATGGCCCAGTGCAAGGCCTGGGCTTGGTCACTGTGGCCTCCAAGGACCCCCGCCCCAGACAGTTCCACGTGGTTGTGGTGCGGTGCACACGGGCCGAGGACCCCCCACCTAGCATAGCACGGAAAGGTGTCGCCACTGACTTAGAGTACGCTGCACAAACACAAGACCGGAGACGGACAAGAGAACGGGCACAAGCACGCCTAGTACATCGGGTACATATGGGAGCTAGGGCTAAAACTGGGGCAGCGGCAGCTGGGACCAGGGCTGGAGCTGGAGCTGGAGCTGGAGCTGGAGCTGAACACGAAGAGCACGAAGAGAACGAAGAGAACGAGGACAAGGAGGAGGAGGAGGAGGAGGAGGAGGAGGACGATGAAGCCGGGTTTTTTGACGAGGCACTCGAGGCACCCGAGGCACCCGAGGCGCACCACCTTGAAGCCATCAAGGCAGAGACGGGCCCGCAGACCAGCAAGACCTACAAACACAAGAAGGTGTCGACGACGGAAAGGGTGGGATGGGGACTCGGAGGCCGCAGCCTGTTTCTGCCCTGCCTCCCTGCAACGGTCTCCGGGTTGTTGAGTACGTGGGTGTCGGGGGTACCGGGGGTCACCCAGGTGACCCTCAACAAGCCCGAGAGCGAGGCCAGGGGCAGACCCGTGTTTACCACCAGGGGTGGCACAGTGCACGCAGTGGTGTCCCTAAAAACCCCAAGGGACTCCACGGGGGTGCCATACCTTGGGTTCAACCACGCCACGGCTCGCATGCGGGTGTTGGCCATGGTGGACACCTCAACCCTGGCCATTATGGAAACCAGGATGGCAGCGGAGGCCATGGGCATCGAGTGCGCCAACTTGGTCGGCAACGCCAACTTGAACGACCGCCCCGGCAGCAAGAAGCTGGACTCCAAGCACATGCAGGTGCTGCACGACTTCATGTTTGACAACGGCTCCTGGGGCTCCATTGGGTCCATACCCATGTCAGGCAAAATAGTGCAGAACGCGTCCAGGGAAAAGGCTCTACCGCGACTGGTCACCGCGGGCTTCAATGGAACCATTGACCATGGCAAAGAAACTACCGCGGCCCTGGCCTTGGGCAACTCCATGGTGGTCGGCACGGGGTCCATAGACATGTTGATGAACATGCCCCAGGCCTACGCCCAGGCGTACAGCCCGGACCAACCCTGGGCCCTGCAGTGCGAGATTGCCACCATCCAAAACGCCAACGCCAACCCCCGGGCACAGGACATCACACCCACCAATCAGCGCACACCCATGGGCGCGTGGGAACACCCCCAATGGTCCCCAAATGGGAAATTCTCTCCCATGGCAGACGTGACACCATCCGGCACCCCATGGGCTGCCCCAGCGTCTCCGACAGCCATGCAGTTTGACGAAGACAGGAACGGGAACGGGGACCAATTTTACACCCCCTTGTACAGTTCCATGGTTGCCTCAGGGGCATTCATGGGAGACAAAGGCGCACCCTCCCCTTACCCATCCATGACTTCACCTGCTTACTTACCCACCTCACCTGCTTACTCACCCACCTCTCCTGCCTATTCGCCCACCTCCCCCGCTTACTCGCCCACCTCCCCCGCTTACTCACCCACATCTCCTGCCTATTCGCCTACCTCCCCTGCTTATTCTCCCACCTCTCCTACGTACTCACCCACCTCCCCTGCGTACTCACCCACCTCTCCTGCGTACTCACCCACCTCCCCTGCGTACTCGCCCGCATTTCCAACATATTTACCAACCTCCCCCGCTTACTTGACCCCAAGTGCACACACTTCCCACGTAACTATGCACGCATGATTGTAGCTTTGTAACTCTTTCTTTGTCAACCCCAATTTAAAATATTTGTGATACACCACCATGCATTTCATGTGCCAAGGAATTGATACACACTAGGTAGGGAAAGGGGGGGGGGGGGGAGAGGAGGAGGAAGGGGAAGAGGAGGGAGAAGTCACAACCAC
>Ga0164295_10003308_pt1 | contig 12996 bp, 14 predicted proteins | sample GEODES006metaG_FD_111798 | JGI IMG/M metagenome (GOLD analysis project Ga0164295, IMG submission 111798) | Oligotrophic lake water microbial communities from Sparkling Lake, Wisconsin, USA - GEODES006 metaG | ecosystem: Environmental > Aquatic > Freshwater > Lake | place: USA: Sparkling Lake...
CTTCGTGTTCCTCTTGATAAGTTGGATAAATATTTCTTAAACGTTTAAGTTATAAATTGATATAAATTTTATATTATAAATATAATATAAAATTATATGACATCATTTGTTTTTATTACAGCATATTTTGAATTAAATAAATCACGTAATGAATTTTATTTTAATGAGTTTAAAAAATTAATAGATAGTCATTTTGAAATAATATTATTTTTGGATAAGAAATTAGAATATAAATTAGAAGAATATTCTAAATATTCTAATTTAAAAGTGTATATCTTAGAGTGGAATGATTTATATTTAAATAAAACTATTCCAGATATTCAAAATTTAGAAATTCCATGTAATAATCCAAAGGATAATATTAATTATTTGATATTAATGAGTTCTAAAACATATATTGTAAAATTGGCATTATCTTATACAAATGCCGAAACATTAGTTTGGATAGATTTTGGTGGATTAAAATTAACAGATAATTTAAATCATTTTAAAAGAAACTTTGAAAAATTAAAAAAATATGATAAGATTTTAATGCCTGGTGGAAACTTTCCAAAAAAAGTATTATACGATGAAATGTTATTTAGAACAACATATTGGCGTTTTTTAGGAACATTATTTATTTGTCCACGTCATTTAGTGATTCCATTTGATGATGCTCAAACAAAAGAAGTATTAAAGCTATCGTTATCACGTAAAATTACTTGGGAAATAAATTATTGGGCAAATGTAGAATATCATACAAATTTAATTCAATTCTATAGAGCAAATCATGATAATTCAATGTATGGAATGAATGATAAAAGAATTATGTTATTAGGAATAATAGATGATGAAAATATGATAATAGATGAATATATGGACGAATTAAGAAAAATATGTGATGCATATTGTATAACAAATTTTACGAATACTATGGAATTAGAATTTTTAGATAAAGTAAATGAATTTAATAGATGGAATATACCGTCAATATATCACAATAGTACCTCAACGAAAAAGAAAGAACAAGTATTAAAAAATGGAATAGAATTCTGTAATCAATTAGGATGGCATTTAGAAGATACATATGGATTATTATTAGAAGGAGATAAAATTGTTGTTATAAAATCATTTGATAAAGAAAAATTAATAAATGATAAATATAATATTCATAATTATTATGAACCATCAAATAGTTTAAATTTAGTGAAATTAAGTAGTCATAATATGAATCCTATAAATATATCTTATTTAAATAAAAAAGATATATATATTAAACTATTGGATTAATGATTTTTCTTTAAAAAATATTTTTAAATCATTTAAAAAATCAACAACTGTATCTTCATATGATTTAAATAATTCTTTATACATAAATTCTCCTTCAGCAAGAGTATCTGTAGCAAATTTAATTTCCTCTTCTGAATTTCCATATGCTATTCCATAATTATGAATTTTATTATTTCTATAAAATAAACGTGTTTTAAAATATTCTTCTTTAGATACATCTTTTAATGGATAAATAATTGTTATACATCCACATGCAATTGCATAAATTGTAAATGCACAATGTGGATCATAACAGTAAAAATATTTACATTCATTAAATAAATTTACAATTGTATCATCTACATCATTTAAACTATCAATTTGGATACTATCATTTGGATGAATAAAATTTATATTAGTATGGAAGTAAAATCCTTTTTTAATTACAAAACATGTTTTATTTCTTTCTTTATTTTTATTATAATAATTATTTTTATAATAGGGAAAACATAATTGTTTAAAAGATTTATGTAATGGTTTTTCCCACATATAATGTAATATATTTTTATCAAATATTATATTAGAATATGTTTTATCTTCAATAAAAAATTGAACTATTATCGAATATTTAGTAATTAAGGGTGTAAAAAAACGTTCTATTGCCCAATCTGGATAAAATACAATTGTATAATCATCATATACTAAATTAATTAATTCATCTTGTGTTATATAATTATTACAAAAGTTGTTCTCTATATTTTTTTGATCTCTATCATACATTTTCGCATAGAAGATTGAATGATTTAAATCATTAATTATTTTTGCTAGATTATACAAAACTATGTTTCCACCACCAGATAATGTAAATGGCCAACAATAAATGATAATTTGAATTTTTTTTACGTTATTCATTAATATGCAAAATATAGATATTTTATTTTATTAACGTAAATGTAGTAATATTATGATCAACAATATTTGAATCAAGAGTATTTAAGAAATTTGATTCATTATTTTTTGATGATATTGTTAAACATTTAAAAGAATTATTAATTAATCTAATACATCCTTCAACAGAACTTTTAACTATCTCAATTTGTTTAACTTTTAATTTATCAACATATTTTTGACATTCTTTTAATATATGAGGTTCAATATACAAAGTATCATATTCTATTCTATTTTCACAATTAGAATATAAACATAGTTCAATTTTATGATCAATTGATCCAACTACTTTTCTATTTAAATCAACAGAATATATTTCTCCAATTAAAGAATTATATGTTGGCATTATAATAAAATCAATATCTTTCATAATTAATGCAATTCTTAACTTATCAATATTTTCATAAGGTATATGATTACCTCTTAAATTTTGTGTAATAACTTCATGAGAAAATGTTCCTTTGCCAAATAAATATCCAATTTTTATATCTTTTACATATTTTTCTAAAAACTTTACTTGAATATTTTTAGAAATTTCTATTATTTTTAAATAAATTGGATCTTTATATAATTCTAAAATTTCTTTTTCAATTTCTCTTTTTGTTATTAATTTTAAGAAATCATTTCTGATATTCAAATAATCAAATGGATTATCCTTAAATTTCATTTCTGCAATATTTTCAGATAATCCAAGTCTCATACTTATCATCATTAGAAGACTTTCTTCATTTTTTTTGTCTTTACATATTTCAGCAATTTCCTTATCTTGTTCAATTGTATATTTTGAAATAACACTTTCATTAATTATTATATTTACACCATTTTTTAATATAATATTAATTACTGAGTCATACATTCTAATTATTTTACGAATATTATCTAATGTATCAAATGATTTACAAATTTGTTCATCCAATATCTTTAATAAATTTTTAGTAGTTTCAATATCAATACATGCATCAGTTATACTAACTCCTTTTTTCATATCAGATGATATTTTTTGATTTCCTTTATTGATATTTGATTCTAACATTATTCCACGAATTGGATATTTATTTTTTAATCTTAATTTTTTTAAATATAGAGCAACTAATATTTGTCTGTTATATTCTTTTTGAGAATTTCCATGAGAACAATCAACTATTATACCAGTTTTAATATTTTCAGTTTCTAATTTTTTACATATTTTTTCAATACATTCTTCATTATAATTTGGTTCATCTCCACCTCGTAAAATTAAATGACTATCTTTATTTCCTTTTGTTATTACATGACTTGCAACACCTTTTTCATCAATTCCTAAAAAATTATGAGAAAAACTTGCTGATACAATTCCATCAATTGCTTTTTCATAATCTCCAGAAGTTAAATTTTTAAATCCAATAGGCATTGATAATCCAGATGCTAATTGACGATGGATTTGACTTTCACTTGTTCTTGCGCCAATCGCACCCCATGAAACTAAATCAGATAAATATTGAGGAGTTATTGTATCTAAAAATTCACAACCTATTGGAATTTCTAATTTAGTAATTTCTAAGAGTAATTTACGAGCTAATTCTAATCCCTTATTAATATTAAACGTATCATTTAAATCTGGATCATAAATAAATCCTTTCCAACCAACACGAGATCTTGGTTTTTCAAAATAAACTCTCATAACAATATATAAATTTTTACTAACTTCTTTTATTTTTTGTAATTCCTTTGCATATTGGATTGCTAAATCATAATCATGAATAGAACATGGCCCAACAATTACAATTAATCTTTTATCATAACCACTTAAAATAGCTTGTATATCTAATCTTGATTTTTCTATAAATAATGTATCTGTTACTGTTGGCATATATTTATTAATTAGGACATTTGGTGTTACTATTTCTTTTATTTCGGAGATATTTATATTTGTAAACATTAATAATAATATTTTCATAGTTTTAAATACATAATTATAATAATGTAATGGAAACGCTTTTGAAACAATTAATGGATAATATGTATGAAATAAGAGCGACATTAGATAAAGTTGAGAAAAAGTTAAGTAATCTAGAAGAAAGATTAACTAATTTAGAAGAAAAAATAAACATACAACAATATACAGCACCTATTAAAAAACCATTTAGACTTGTTTATACTGATGTTAATTATATAATATAATTTTACATTGTTAATTTTCTTTTTTTTAAAATTTCTGATCGTATATAAATTAATTTACTAGGTCTTCTATAATTATTAACAGCAATTATAGATCCTTTCTTTTGATCTTCTGATAACATTGAATATTCCATTATTAGTGTAAAATTATTATTTTTTGCGTATTGTGATATATATTCGTATGAATTTATTAATGAATTAAATTTCCCTAAAATTTCATTATAATTTAGGTGGGAAGATTCTAATTCGACTATATAAAATAAACTCATTATTTAATCTAAAATATATTTTAATTTTATTATAAATAAAAAATAATAACAATAACAATAGAATGAAAATATTAATAACAGGTGGTAATGGTAATATATCAAAAATAATAAAAAATAAATTATCATATCTGTATGATATAACAAATTTAGGAAGAACAGAATTAAATATATTGTCATATGAAGATATTAAAAATTATTTAGAAACAAATGAATTTGATATATTGATTCATACAGCAATTATAGGAGGTAGACGGACAAAAGATGATCCAGAAGATACAGTTGAAAAAAATGTAGAAATGTTTGATAATTTGATGAAATTTTCGGATAAATTTAAAATAATAATTAATTTTGATTCGGCAGCAATTTATGATCGTTCAACAGATATATTAAATAGATCTGAAAATGAATTAAAAACAATTCCTGAAGACAAATATGGAAAGTCAAAATATTTAATATATAAAAAGTCATTAGAATATAAAAATGTTTATAATTTAAGATTATTTAATATATTTCATGCAAATGAAGAAAAGGATAGATTTATTAAAGCATGTTTTATTGCAAGAAATGATAATACAATTTTAACAATAAATGAAGATAAATATTTTGATTTTTTCTATGAATTAGATTTTATTAAAGTTATAAAATATTATATTCAAAATTATCCTAATTTAGAAAAAACTGTAAATCTTTGTTATGAAAAGAAATATAAGTTATCAGAAATAGCAAAATTAATAATAAATGATAGTAATAAGATTAAAATAATTAAACCAATATCAATAAATAATTATACTGGTAATAATAATTTATTAAAGAAATATAATATTGAATTTTTAGGATTAGAAGAAAGTTTAGAAATGTATTTTAAAGAGAATTAATACATAAATATAAAAATATATATTTATATATTTATGTCAAAAAAAATATGGTATGCACCCAATCAAAAAGAAGCATATGGATCTGCTGAAATAAATGCTGTGATTGATTGTTTGAATGATGGGTGGTTAGCAGGAAATGGACCTAAAACAATTCAATTTGAACAAGAAGTTTCAAAATTATTTGGAAAGAAATATGGATTATTTGTAAATAGTGGATCAAGTGCAATTCTTCTTGGTTTAAGTGCTCTTAATTTAGAGAAAGGATCAGAAGTTATTACACCAGCATGTACATTTGCAACTTCAGTCGCACCAATTCTCCAATGTGGATTAAAACCAGTATTTTGTGATGTTGAATTGGGAACATATGTTCCATCTCCTGAGCAAGTATGTGAGAAGATTACAGAAAAAACAAAATTAATATTATTACCAAATTTAATAGGATCTAAACCAGATTGGGTAGAAATTAGAAAACGAACTAATTTAATTTTATTTGAAGATTCTGCCGATACAATAACATATACACCAGAAACTGATATTTCTATTACAAGTTTTTATTCTAGTCATTTAATAACAGCAGCGGGATCTGGAGGAATGGTTATGTTTAATAATGAAAAATATTTAAATAAGGCATTAATGTTTAGAGATTGGGGAAGAATTGGTGATAATACAGAAGAAATTATTCCAAGATTTAAATATAATATTGATGGAATTCCTTATGATTATAAATTTTTATATGAAGTAGTTGGTTATAATTTTAAATCTTCAGAAATGAATGCAGCATTTGGATTAGTTCAAGTATCAAGATTGGAAGAAATTAGAAAAATACGAAAAACTATATTTAATAGATATTTCGAAAATTTAAAAGATGTAAAACAAATTTTATTACCAAATAATAAATATAATAGTGATTGGTTAGCGATTGCATTAATGACTAAAGATAGAATGCAACTTTTAACTTTTTTAGAAGAGAATAATATTCAAACAAGAGTATGCTTTGCTGGAAACATAACAAGACATCCCGCATATAGAGAATATTTACAAGTGTTTCCAAATTCAGATCTTATAATGGCAGAAGGATTTTTATTAGGAGCACATCATGGAATGACAATAGAAGATGTTGATTATGTATGCGACAAAATAAAGGAATTTTTAAAATTATAGTTATATGAGGCCTTGTTATTGTTGTAATAAATTTAGTAATAATAAAATTTTAGAATTAGAATTATCTTTGGTAAATAGTATTGAATTAGATAATAAATTAGAAATTTATAAATGCGATGATTGCTATTTTTATTATAATAGTTCTAAAAATGTTCAAGATGATTATGATAATTATTATAAAACAAATAATAATTATAAATTAAAGGAAATTATTGATGATAAAGACAAAAAATGTGCCGATTATTTAATAAAAAAATTAGATTCAAATATACATAATATTATTGATTATGGTGCAGGAAACTGTATATTAGCAAAATTACTATCAGAGAAATTTAATGTAGATACTTATGATATTGGAGAATCAAATATTAATAAAAAATATAATTGTATAGTATTATCTCATGTATTGGAACATATATATGATATTGATAGTTTTATTTTAAATTTAATACCAATTATAAATGATAATGGATATATTTATATTGAAATTCCAAATGCTGAATATTATGATGAATTAAGAAATTTTGGTATATTACAAGAAATAAATGTAGAACATATTAATTATTTTTCAAAATACGCATTAAGTAAATTGATGATTAAACATAATTTTATTCCAATTTCTATAGAAGATGATTATTATCTAAATAATAATTCAAAATATTATGTTATTCGAGGTATATTTAAAATGTTAAATAATAATAAGTCATTTGAAAATTATATAAATAATGGTATTAATGAATTGGAATTATTAAATATATCAGAAAATAGAGATGTTTATATATATGGATGTGGACAACTTTTATATAAAATTTTAAATAAAATAAAAGAAAAATGTAATATCATTAATATTATTGATGATAATACATGTTTTATTAATAAGAAAATAAATAATATTTATATAATTAATTTTAATGAATTTGAACAAAAAGTTAAAAGTAATGATAATGTTATGATAATAACTAAAATTTATTCCGATTTAATAAAAAAAAAATTAAAAAATATTAATAAAAAAATTAATATTATTCCATTATTTAATTAAACAATTTTAACAATCATTTCTCTCTTAAAATCTTCTCTATCCATAAATGGTTCCATATCTTCAAATGGTCTATTTGTAAAAGATCCATCTTCATTTTTAATCGCACTCATCTTTGGATATCTTCCTTGAATACATGTAAAAACTTCAAATATAATTGTATCTTTATAATTTAAAAATTCATCTATTGAATTTTCAAGTTCTTCTTCTTTTACTGCACTAACATATTTGATTCCATATGCATTTGCTATTTTTTGAGTATCTGGAAAAGACAAACCACTATTTAAATCTACACCATTTTTCTTATTAAAATAATTTGTTTGTGTAATATCAATTGCTCCATATGCACCATTATTAAATACAAATATTTTAATTGGCATCTTATATTGAATAATAGTTTGTAATTCTTGAATATTTAATTGAAATGAACCTTCACCTAAAAAAGTTATAATATTTTTATTTTTATTTGCAACATAACATCCAATACTTGCAGGTAATTCAAAACCCATATCTCCTTGACTACTTGAAATAAATAAATCATTTTCTTTTATATTAATCATATGCCAAACACATGATGTTAATGTTCCAGAAGACATTATAAATGCTGAATTTGATGGACATATATTAAAAAAATATTTCAATACATTATATGGATTAATTAATTTTGATTTATTAATTGGAATCTCAAATTTCCATTTCTGTTTCCAATGATTACATTTGGTAATCCACTCATCATAACATATACTTGAAAAATTAAAATTATCAAAAAAATCATTTAAATCTAAATTTAATTTAATTGTATATTCTAAATTTTCTTTATTTAATTCATTTTGATCTATATCGATATAAACTATTTTTGCTTCTCTCGCAAACCATTTTGTATTATAACCAACGATTGGTTGACTAAATCTACAACCTAAGGAAATAATTAAATCTGAATTTTGCATTATGAAATTACCTGTTCTATCGCCATAAATTCCAATTTTACCACCAAATAATTTATCATCTGTATTTAATAAGTCTGTACCAAACCATGTACAAATCATTGGAATATTATAATTTTTTATAAATTTTCTAAATTTATCTTGACAATTTGCAAGTTTAATACCATTTCCAGCTAGTATGACTGGTCTTTTTGATTTTTCTAATAATGAATAAATATTTTCAAGAATAATATATGGAATTTTTTTCTCAGTATTATGATTAATTATGATATCACTTGTATCTATTAACATTCCTTGAATATTTAGTGGTATTGATAACCAAACAGGTCCAGGTCTTCCGGTTGTTAACGCTATTATTGTTTTGGATAAAACATCATTAATTTCATTTATGTTCAATATTTCATGACTATATTTTGTCATTGATTTAACAATACATGAAATTGTTGAATCAGAAAATCCATAATTACGTATATTATTTGTTTTTGATTGAATTATGTCTACACTATTTATTTGGCCAGATATAAATAAAATAGGTACACTATCATGATATGCTACCAAACATGGTGATATTGCATTTGTTGCAGCACAACCAGATGTTGTACAAACAATTGATGGTTTATTATTTGTTTTACTATAACCAACCGCAGCATATCCACATGCTTGTTCATGATGTTGATAATATACATCAAAATTTCCTTTACCAAAAGAATCATTTAAATGCATTGCAAATCCTCCAGTAATTGAAAAAACAGTATTAATATTGTTTTTTTCTAAAAAATTAGTTATATAATCACTTACTTTTATTTTCATAATTGAATATATTATTTTTAATCTCTTAAATATATAAATTCAAGTTATAATAATATAAAAATATATTATTATAATCATATTATAATGCCCCAAACAATTATTGATGCAAAACAAATACCACAAGATAAAAAAGTAGTTATTGATTTTTATGCCGACTGGTGTGGCCCTTGTAAAAAAATGGCACCTATTTTTATAGAATTATCAGAAAAATATCCCGATATTGTTTTCTTAAAAATAGATGTTGAAGTTGGTGATCTTGCAGAAGCATTTGATGTAAAAGCTTTACCAACATTTCTATTTTTAAAAAATGGAAATATTATTACAAGAATTCAAGGTGCAAATGTAGATGCACTTAAAAAAGAATTAAATAAGTTAAATTAGATATTTATTTATAAAATATATAATATGGATTATATATTTAATGAAAAAGAATCAACACCATTATGTGAAATAATGGGTAGAAATAGAAGTGATAAAGGTAATTTAAATATTACAAATTCTTGGCATAATTATACAACATTTTATTATAGTATATTTAAAAATATTAAAGATAAATCATTGAGAATATTTGAATTAGGTCTAGGATCAAATAATGTAAATATACCTCAGAATATGGGAGCAAATGGGAGACCTGGCGCTTCTCTATATGGTTGGAATGAATTTTTTCTAAATTCTAAAATATTTGGAGCTGATATTGATAGTAGTATATTATTTAATACAGATAAAATTAAAACTTTTTTTTGTGATCAAACTGATCCATTAATAATTAAATATATGTGGATTGAACCCGAATTAGAAGAAAATTTTGATATTATTCTTGATGATGGATTACATAGTTTTAATTCAAATGTTTGTTTCTTTGAGAATAGTATTCATAAATTAAATAAAAATGGATACTATATTATAGAAGATGTTACAAATCATGAAATGCATTTATTTGAAAGTAAAATTAAAGAATGGGAAATTAAACATCAAGATTTAATATTTAATATAATCAGAATACCATCTACTAGGAATAATTATGATAATAACTTAATATGTGTATATAAAAAATAATATTACAATAAACCAAATAAACTATCTAACTCTAATATTTTATCATTATTAATAATATAATCAAATTTTTGATTATCTAATTCTGTTTCCGATATATGATTTTGAATTATTTTTAATTTTTCTAAATCATTTCCTGATTCATTTAAATATCGTTTCATAGTTCTTTCTTTTGATTCTATTCTGAAAACTTTGCCTCCTTTTTCAATAATATAATCATATTCATTTTTAAACCGAACATCACATATGATTATTAAACATTCATCACATCTCCTACGAAATGTTTCAATTTGAATATCTAATCCACGTACCCAAATATTTTGATGATATTTGTTTCTGCCATTTTCAGTTCCATATTGTTGTAATTTATTTCTTGTTTCATATGTTTTCTTATCATATAATTCATCATATGTTAACGTTAAATCTCGCGCATACAATTCATTCTTCATTAAATCTCCAAATCCAATTATTAAAATATTATACTTATTTTTAAAATATGGATATAATACTTTTTCAGCAATGTAGTTTTTTCCAGATCCCATCTTTCCCGATAATCCAATAATTTTCATTTAATAATTTATAAATATTTATTTATCTTTATCTATCTCTTTATCCATTCCTTTATCTTTAATACTTGGTAATTCAACATTTTGATTATTTCCAATTAATCTATCAACACTTCTCTTAACATAATTTAATGGTGTTTTTAATATGTTATATGTATCTTCAATAAAAATAATATGTTCATCCATTTTATTACAAGATGAATCTACTTTCTGTAATTTTATATTCATTTCATCTACTTTTTTATCTAAATTAATAATAAGTTTTTCTATATTATTTAATTGACTCTTTATTTCATCCATATTATATACTTAATTATTAAATTTATCTAATAATAATAACAAACCTCCAATTACACTAAGATTTTTTAATAAATTAATTTTTTGTTTTTCAAATGGATTTAGATGAAATAATAATGATGCTAAAATTGTAAATCCAATTAATCCTAATACAGAATAATATGCATATAATTTATTTTTGTTTGTCAATGAAGAATATAAGATTAATGATGCTCCAACCAATTCTAATAAAACAACTATTACAATAGCTAATGTATATAAGAAGAATGGTAAATCTAAATTAACTTTACTTTTTAATAATTCTGCAGTTCCATTAATATTAAATATTTTTCCATATCCAGAATTAATAAATAATAGTAATATCAATAATGAGACAATAAATAAGGTATTCATAATATATATTATTAATATATATTATTTTTATAAAAGAATAGGCTACTCAATGTTAACCTTCGCACGTTGCCGTGCTTTTTTGCGAGGAGTGGGGATTGAACCCACGCAGATTGCTCTAAAGGATCTTAAGACCTTCGCCTTAACCACTCGGCCATCCTCGCTCGCACATAAATGTGCTGTTTTGTCTGGAACGGGATTCGAACCCGTGCGAAATTAATCAGTAGATCTTAAGACTACCACCTTTACCACTCGGTCATCCAGACACTTTTATTATATTTATCAATCAAAAAGTTTATTTTTCAATTTTTTATTCCCTAAGCAATTTAATGAGAAGCCGACATTTAGATAAATCGAAACATTCTCTACATTCTTATAATTTCTATTCCTTATATATTTTATTTTATATAAAAGATTCTTATTATAACAAGAATGAGTTATATATTTTTTTACGAAAATTATGATATTTATAAGACAGAACAGTTATGTGCCTCACTGTATAGATTAATGGAGACAATATTAATTGCCAAACACTTAAAGAAAATTCTTGTTTTACCAAATTTTTATTTTACACCTAGAAATAATGAGTTAATAAATAGTACAAATAATTTATGTATTGATAGAATGGAATTAATAGATATATCAAATATTTTACAAATGGATAAAATAAAAGAAATATGTGAATGTATTAGTTTAGCAGAATATATGAAATTAAAAGTTGAATCAACAATTATAAGTAAACCGCGCGATGATATTCCATTAGTAAAAAAGAAGTATCATACAGTATATGGTATTTTAGAAATTGATAAACAGATTGAGATTGACTACAGTTCTTTAGATCTTTTAAATTTTGCGAATAGATATGAGTCTTGTAGACATTTAATAATTCATAATTACAATAGAATGGGAAATCCATTATGGTGTAAGAGTAATACAATAAATTATTATAAAATTCGTAATAGTATTAAATTCAATGAATATTATTATACAAAGGCAAACCCAATACTGGATTTTGATAATACTCTTATGGTTCATTGGCGAAGAGGAGATTTTAAATTATCTCAAGGTGATACAGAAGAAACAATTGCATATTATAAAAAGTATAATGAATTAAGTTCAGTAGATAATTTATCAAAGAATATTTTATATAGATGTTTAGAGAATAATTTAAAGTCTGTATTTTTATTAACAAATGAAACGAATGATGATGAATTAAATAAATTAACAACTATTTTGGATGGA
>Ga0164295_10003310_pt1 | contig 12995 bp, 10 predicted proteins | sample GEODES006metaG_FD_111798 | JGI IMG/M metagenome (GOLD analysis project Ga0164295, IMG submission 111798) | Oligotrophic lake water microbial communities from Sparkling Lake, Wisconsin, USA - GEODES006 metaG | ecosystem: Environmental > Aquatic > Freshwater > Lake | place: USA: Sparkling Lake...
ATGTCATAGTAAACACCCCACCACTGACAAAAAGCAACCCGAAAGCGAACAAATGTTCGACATTATCGAAAATATGTTCTACTCTTAACCCATGAGCGAAAAATCCAATGTTTCCGAGCTTCCAGATACCCCTGGCCCACACGGCCTTACCGGGCGCCAGCTCAAGATCCTCGAAGCGATCAAGACAGCCGTAGACACCCAGGGCTATCCCCCAACTATGCGCGAACTAGGCGTTGCTGCCGGGTTAACCTCAACGGCCAGTGTTTCCTACCAACTTGAGTCCCTTGAGAAGAAAGGCTTCATCCGCCGCGATGCCACCCGTGGCCGCGCCATTGAAGTTCTTATGCCAGATGAGAAAACAGCAGAGAATTCTCCTTCAGTAGATAAGACCAAATACATCCCGCTGGTAGGTCGCATCGCAGCCGGTGGCCCAATTACGGCTGAACAGGAGATCGAAGAGACTTTCCCACTACCTGAATCCTTAGTTGGTAGCGGTGAGCTCTTCATGCTTCGCGTAGTCGGTGAATCAATGATCGATGCCGCTATCTGCGACGGAGACTATGTAGTAATCCGCTCTCAACAGGATTGCAACAATGGCGAAATCGTCGCTGCCATGATCGATGGTGAAGCAACCGTTAAAACATTCTCACGCAAGAACGGCCAGATCTGGCTACTACCAGCCAATGACAACTTCGCACCCATCGATGGAAATAATTGCGAGATCTTGGGCAAGGTAACAGCTGTGATGCGGAGTGTTCGGTAGTTAAGTTTTACTAGTTCTTGTCGGTCTAAATGGATACCTTTAGGGCATGGCCCAACTTACACCAGCCGAACTTCAAGAAATAAATAGGTTCTTAGACGCAGGAAAGCCCCTGCCCGAAAAATACCGTTTTCTGTTATTTGAGGATAAACGCGAAGTTGAGATTGTCTGGAACGGAAAAACCAACGAAGTTACGAATGCAGTGCTCCCCTTTCAAGTAATTGAACAGGTTGATGAGCCTCGTGCCGAAGTAGATACTAAGTTGCAAATGAGCATGTTTGATATAGATGAGCGAGGTCGTCAGCTTAAAGGCTGGCAAAACAAACTTATTTGGGGTGAAAATAAATTAATTCTTTCGTCTTTGAAAAACGGACCATTGAGAGATGAGATCGAAAAGCAAGGTGGCATAAAACTAATTTACATCGATCCACCTTTTGATGTTGGCGCAGATTTTTCTATGGACATAGAAATTGGCGACGAAGCATTCACCAAAAAGCCAAACATTCTTGAGGAAATTGCTTTCCGTGACACATGGGGCAAAGGCCAAGATTCTTTCCTTACGATGATTTATGAACGACTTATATTAATGCGTGATCTACTGGCCGAGGATGGAAGTATCTACGTCCATTGCGATTGGCGGCTGACCGGACCATTAAGACTTGTTCTGGACGAAGTTTTTGGAAAGGAGAATTTTGTAAATGAAATCATTTGGCAGGGAGTGCCCGGTGGCTCTATGTCCAAAGGAAAATTTATCAAAACACATGACACGATTCTTTTCTATAGAAAAAATAAAGAGAAGTATGTTTGGAATGTTCAATTTACCGAAATGGGTGATGCCGCAAGAGCTCATTACAGAAACAAAGATGAAAAAGGAATATACAGATGGGCCTCTGTTGTCGCGCCAGGAAAAAGAGGCTATGTATACGACTTAGGCTTTGGTGAAACGCTTCCTAGCAACGGGTACAGAATGCCTTTAAGCACTGCATTAGAAATGATAGAAAATGGTTTATTAAAGGTAGAAGATGGAAAAGTCCCAGTTATGAAGCGGTACTTAATGAATGATGGTGAAGTGCCCGCAAAGGACGTGTGGACTGAAATAAAAGCTTTGCAGAACAACGAAAACTTGGACTACCCGACGCAAAAACCAGAGAAATTACTTGAAAGAATTATCGCAAGTGCTTCAAACGAAAATGATTTAATTGCAGATTTTTTTGTTGGTTCAGGAACGACTCCTTCAGTGGCAGAAAAACTCGGACGAAAATGGATTGCAAGTGACCTAGGTAAATTCTCAATTCACTCCACAAGGAAACGGATGATTAGTGTTCAACGAGAACTGAAGGATTCTGGTAGAAACTTTAGAGCATTTGAGATTTTGAATTTAGGAAAGTATGAACGACAGCACTACATAGGCGCAAACGAGAACCTTCGACTTGAGGAACAGCAAAAACAGGTTGAGTCACGCGAAAGAGAATTCGTCGAACTTATTTTGAAAGCATATAAAGCTGATTTTGCTGAGGGATTTAAAACCTTCCAAGGCAAGAAAGCTTCGCGCCTAGTTGCCGTAGGACCAGTGAATGTCCCTGTGTCTCGATTGTTCGTTGAGGAAGTAATTCTTGAATGCCGTCAAAAGCACATCACCAAAGTAGACATTTTAGGTTTCGAATTTGAAATGGGACTTTTCCCAAATGTTCTTGACGATGCGCGATCTAAAGGAATTGATATCTCTCCCAAGCATATTCCAGCAGAGGTATTTGATAAACGAGCAGTAGACAAGGGCCAGGTGGTATTTCATGATGTGGCTGCAATTGAGATTAAGCCACTTGTAAATAGAAATAGCATCACCATCGAATTGACTGACTTTTCGGTGTTTTATTCACAGGACTCTGTAGCCCGTGCTGAAGAAACTTTAAAGGATAAGGGGAGCAAAATTGTTGTTGAAAGAGGACAAATTGTTAAGGTTTCTAAAGATAAAGACGGAATTATTAAACGAGACCAATTGACCAAAGTTTGGACCGATTGGATTGACTACTGGGCGGTGGACTTTAATTTCGAAAACAAGCGAGAGATTATTCGAGTTAAGAATGATGCGAGTGATGAATGGGAAGAAATCTGGACTGGCGATTACATCTTTGAGAATGAGTGGCAATCCTTTAGAACTAAGAAGGATCGATCACTCGAGCTCGCGAGTGTGGCACATGAGTGCCCTACGGGCAGTCGCAAAGTTGCTGTCAAGGTTGTAGACATCTTCGGCAATGACACCATGACCATCGTTGAAGTTACTGTTGGTGGCAAGAAGTAATGGCTCTGCAATCAAACGCCGAGCCTGGATCTTGTCAGAGTATGTATCTAGATACGTTTAGCTCATGGCACAACTAACTCCTGCAGAGCTTCAAGAAGTGAGCCGCTTCTTAGAGGCTGGAAAGCCCCTGCCCGATAAATACCGTTTTCTACTATTCGAGGACAAGCGTGAGATTGAACTTGTCTGGAACGGCAAGACCAACGAAGTGACCAATGCCGTTCTGCCATTTCAAGTAATAGAACAAGTAGATGAGCCAAGAGCTGAAACAGACACTAAACTCCAATTGAACATGTTCGATGTTGATGAGCGCGGCCGCCAACTCAAGGGATGGCAGAACAAACTTATCTGGGGTGACAACAAGTTAATTCTATCTTCCCTTAAGAATGGGCCATTGAGAGAAGAAATTGAAAAACAAGGTGGAATAAAACTGATTTATATAGATCCACCATTTGACGTTGGAGCTGATTTCTCAATGGACATTGAAATTGGTGATGACTCCTTTACAAAAAAGGCAAATATTCTTGAGGAAATTGCATATCGAGATACTTGGGGTAAAGGATCAGATTCCTTTATCTCCATGATCTATGAACGTTTGATTTTAATGAGAGATCTTCTTTCGGATGACGGAAGTATCTATATCCATTGTGATTGGCGCGTTAGTTCATTCATTAGAAACTGTTGCGACGAAATTTTTGGTAAAAATCAATTTGTAAACGAAATCATTTGGCGAAGGTCCTTTGCTCACAATGATCCATCAAAATGTGGAAATATTCACGACACAATTTTCTATTACTCAAAAAGCGCTAAAAGGACTTGGAATAAGGTATTTCAAAAGCCCAGCAAAGAGTATGTTGAGCAATTTTTTGACCAGTTTGATGAAGTAAGAAAGGAAAGATACAACCGGGTTCCTCTCGACGCTCCAAGACACGGAGATGGCGGCAATTTGGTTTATGAATGGAGGGGGGTCTTTCCGGCACAAGGCCGAACCTGGGCAGTTCTAAAAACCCAAATGGAAGAGTACGACCGCCAAGGAAGAATCCACTACCCCCAAAACAAGGATGGTAAGCCACGTCTAAAACGTTATGAGAGTGAGTATGAAGGCTCTTCGTTACAAGACATGTGGACCGATCTAAATAAGATCCATAATCAGTCGAGCGAGCAATTACATTATCCAACTCAAAAACCAGAAGCGTTGCTTGACCGAATCATTTCAGCATCAAGCAATCCAGGTGATCTTGTCGCCGATTTCTTCTGCGGATCCGGCACCACGGCAGCTGTAGCTGAAAAACTTGGACGAAAATGGATTGCCAGCGACCTGGGTAAATTCGCTATTCACACCACTAGAAAACGCCTGATAGCTGTCCAACGAGACTTGAAGGCTACTGACAAGGAATTTAGAGCTTTCGAAATACTCAATCTCGGAAAGTATGAACGCCAGCATTACATCGGCATGAATGAAAATCTGCGTCAAGAAGAACAGCAAAGGCAAGTTGAGGCTCGCGATCAGGAATTCGTATCTCTAATCTTGAATGCCTATAAGGCAGATAATGTCGATGGGTTCAAGACTTTTCAAGGAAAGAAAGCTGGACGTCTGGTAGCAGTTGGCCCAGTTAACGTGCCTGTCTCTCGATTGTACGTCGAGGAAATAATTCTTGAATGCCGTCAAAAACATATCACTAAAGTTGACATTCTTGGGTTCGAATTTGAGATGGGACTTTTTCCAAATGTTCTTGATGATGCAAGATCGAAGGGAATAGACATTTCCCCAAAACATATCCCTGCCGAGGTCTTTGACAAAAGAGCAGTAGACAAGGGCCAAGTTGTATTTCATGACGTGGCTGCAATTGAGATCAAACCGATAATCAAGAAGAACAGCATTGCTATCGAGCTAACTGATTTCTCAGTTTTTTACTCTCAGGATTCAGTTGCTGGTGCTGAAGCAAACTTGAAGGATAAAGGGAGCAAGATCGTTGTTGAAAAAGGCCAGATTGTTAAAGTATCAAAAGATAAAGATGGAATCGTCACTCGTGAGCAACTGACCAAAGTCTGGACCGATTGGATTGACTACTGGGCCGTAGATTTTAATTATGAAAACAAAAGAGAAATAATAAGAGTGAAAAACGAAGCAAGTAATACATGGGAAGAGATTTGGACGGGCGACTATATTTTTGAGAATGAATGGCAATCATTTAGGACAAAAAGGGATCGTTCGCTCGAGTTAACTAGCGTCGCCCATGAATGCCCAAATGGTTCTCGTAAAATTGCCGTAAAGGTTGTTGACATATTCGGCAATGACACAATGACTATCGTCGATGTGACTATTGGAGGAAAAAAGTAATGGCTCTTCATCCAAATTTCCCAGCTTCGCCCTTTGTGGTCCTGGACCCTGCAGTGCGCTGGTTCCCGGCAGATGAGACCTTGAGGGAAACGGGTGCTGATAAATTAATGCCTCCTCTTGTGCCTGAGCTTCGCAAGAAAGTTAAAGAGTGGCGCGATAGTGGATACGTGGGTGCTACCGAGACAAGTAAATCTCTTCTTACATGGTGGTTCAAAACCGATCACCTGATGCCGCAGAGTGACGGCAGTTTTAGTGATTTCCAGTATTACTTTGCTCAGCGCGAGGCCTTAGAAACCATCATCTACCTATACGACGTAGTTGGGGCAAAAGATAAGTTCGATTTGATGCGATTTGATAGTTCGGGAAAAGTTTCTGCAGGTTTCTTCGATGAAACTTGGCGCCGTTATGTCATAAAAATGGCTACTGGGTCCGGAAAGACAAAAGTGCTAAGTCTTGTTTTGGTGTGGAGTTTCTTCCATAAGCTCTACGAACCTGAGTCAGCACTCTCTCGAAATTTTCTTGTGATCGCTCCAAACATTATTGTTCTCGATCGAATCTATAAGGACTTCCAAGGCTTGCGGATATTTTTGAAGGATGATCCAACAATCCCGGATAATGGTATCGGTGGACGTGCGTGGAGAGATGATTTTCAACTAACTCTTCACCTCCAAGATGAAGTCCATATCACCCACCCAACGGGAAATATTTTTCTAACCAATATCCACCGTGTCTACTCAGGTGCAGATATTCAAGCATCACCAGATGATGTTGACGCTATGGATTACTTCCTTGGAAAGCGTCCAACTGGGGCCACAAATGATTCCAAAGTAGATCTCGGAATGATCGTGCGAGATATAGATGAACTGATGGTGTTAAACGACGAGGCGCACCACATTCACGATGCAGGAATGGCTTGGTTCAAATCGATTGAAGACATTCATAATCGACTTCTGCAAAAAGGTGGGGCGCTGTCAATGCAAGTAGATGTGACGGCGACGCCTAAACATACAAACGGCGCGATTTTTGTTCAGACTGTTGCTGACTATCCCCTCGTAGAAGCCATATCACAAAATGTTGTGAAACATCCCGTGCTTCCTGATGCCGCAAGCCGTGCGAAATTAGTTGAACACCAAAGCTCTAAATTTACCGAAAAATATGAAGACTATTTAAACCTTGGTGTAATCCAATGGCGTAAATCTTATGAAGAACACGAAAAGATGGGGAAGAAGTCAATTCTCTTCGTAATGACCGATGACACCCGCAACTGTGATGATGTGGCTGAATTCCTTGAAAGTAAATACCAAGACCTGAAGGGAGCGGTGTTAGTGATTCATACTAAGAACAATGGTGAAATTTCCGAGGCTGCCTCAGGCAAGAACAGAGAGGAGATGGATTTGCTTCGCGAACAGGCAAACTCCATCGACAGCCTGGATAGTCCCTACAAAGCAATTATTTCAGTAATGGTTCTTAAAGAAGGTTGGGATGTCCGTAACGTTACGACAATTGTTGGCTTACGTGCTTACGCTTCACAGAGCAATATCCTGCCTGAGCAAACACTAGGTCGTGGACTGCGGAAAATGTACTCAGGTGAAATCGAAGAGTATGTGAGTGTCGTGGGAACAGACGCCTTTATGGATTTCATTGAGTCCATTCAAGCTGAAGGTATAATTCTTGAGAAGAAACCTATGGGCCCAGATACAGCAGCTAATGCGCCAATCATCATCGAGATTGATAATGAGAACGTTAAGAAAGATATCGAGAAACTAGACATAGAGATTCCAATTCTGACCACGAGAGTGTTTAGAGAGTATAAGAATTTGAGTCATTTAGATCCAAGTAAGCTGCCTCATGTCAAAGTTCCGTATAGGGATTTCACTGAGGAAGAACAACGAGAGATCGTATTCAAAGACATTACCACTGGAGAAATCACAGACACAACCCTCTTGGACACTGTTGGGATTGCAGATTATCGAAGCGTGATTGGTTATTTTGCTCAGACCATCATGAGAGAAATGCGTTTAGTCTCCGGTTACGATGTGTTGCATCCAAAAGTGAAGAGTTTTGTAGCGGAATACCTTTTTGATAAGGCTGTCGAATTAGAAGATGCCAATACCTTACGCAATCTATCTGAGCTAATCGCAATAAAAACAATTCTAGAAACTTTCAAGAAAGCTATAAACGAATTGACAGTTCAAGACAAGGGCGATGCCGAGATTCGCGATTACATAAAATTGCGTCAAACTCGTCCGTTTGTTGTGAAAGATCAGGGTTATTTAGTCCCAAAGAAGAGTGTCTTCAATCGAATCGTTGGGGATAGTCATTTGGAATTGCTTTTCGCTCGTTTTCTAGAGGATGCTGATGACGTCACTTCCTACGCCAAAAATTTCAACGCAGTCAACTTTAAAATTGATTACATCAATGCCAGTGGAGATATTTCAAACTATATTCCAGACTTCATAGTAAAGTCCGATAAAGGTGACGTCTTTATCGTCGAAACCAAAGGCCATGAGGACCTTGACGACCCGCTGAAATTAGCGCGGTTGAGTCAGTGGTGTGATGACATCAATGGACTGCAAACCAAGGTCAAGTATGACTTTGTTTATGTAGACGAAGAAGGATTTCACAAATACAAACCGTCTAGCCTCAAGGAGCTTGTTGGGTCATTTAGAGAGTTTAAATAGGCTAGTACCAGTAATTTGAAAAGCTATACCTTGGAGTAGCAAGAAAAATAAAACTGAAAACTTTCAATTTGTGCTTTGCTGAGATTAATCGACGCTCTCTTCGAGTTCCCGCTGGCGAGCTCGCAAACTTCCGACAGATTCTCCGTTAAATAACCAATATTCAGGTCCCTGTACAGAGCTCCAGTTGTAGCCACACTTCTTTAGCGCTTCGAGGGCTGCGGTGGTCAAACTGTGTTTCTCCCCCGCAAAAACTACCCAGCTATCCTCTTCAACTGTTGCAATCAAATTTAAATCTTTTACAAAATTCAGTGTCGCTCCGATTGGGATACCTGCAGAGGAAAACCTAAATCGTCTCGCGTTGTTCCCCACGGTTCGAAGTGCTTGCGCATCCTCGGCTGTGGCTACTAACTCGTTCTTTGGGGTCACGTCTTCGAGAGCAAGAACTTCAAGGATTGCGCGTACTTTATACGGATCCATTTTGAAGAATTCTCTATTTGGGCGAACTCGAAAATCTCCGAACGCTGTGTGTAGAGCACGTTCAATTCTTCGGTTATCGTCAACACGAGCTGCGTAGTAGCACTGGAACGGAAGCGCAACACTCGTGTTATCAAGTTGAACAACTCGTTCAGAAACTAGATTCTCGGTTAAACCGATTTTGATATAACCAGGCATTGCCTCGTTGGTGAGGATATAGACATAACTCATGAAATTAGTTCCCATTTCTCTAAGTACTCATCCATCCAACCATTTGGAGCAGACTTCACAGTGGTGCCAAAGTTATTCTTAAGCAACCTATATTTATGCTCTAATCTCTTGCTTCCATCCTTCATAGGCTTCTTCATATATGCGCGGTCTGAATCTATTAGAACTTGCGATACTTTTTTTGCTGGTATAACAAAGATTCTCTGCGGGCTTGAATTGAGTTCCACAAAGCAATAGAACATATTATTGTCATCGTGTTTCAGGTCTTTCTCTGACACACTCCACTCTGACTTATCTACCTTCGTTGTGGTCTTTACCTGAATATACGAAGCCTCTCCGCCGTTTACTGGATTAACCAAGATGTCTGCCTTAAACGCATTGAATGGTGAGAGTGAGGACAGAATTCCTCTTTGCAGGAGCCGCGACAAAACAAGGTACTCCCCAGCTGCGCCAATTAAGTTTTTATCCTTCGTCATATCTTCACCCCAATAATTCCCATTTTTCTAGGTACTGCTCCATCCACCCATCTGGGGCGGAATCAAACTTGTCTTTATATTGATTTTGTATCCGTCGCATTTTTGTATAGTTGCGCTGTTGACCTTTAGCACCTGGCGTTGCGAGCCAATGTTTCATTTCATCAGTTACAACAGTGGCCACAATCGCCGATGGAACAACATAAACATCACTATCGATATCTCCAAGAGCCACGAAACAATAGAAAATGTTTGGGTCTACAATTTTTTCGTGCTTTTCACTCATATGCCAGCCGTTATTAATGTTCTTGCCAGTTATTGTTTTAACCTGAATTAGACGTGGAGGCTTCCCATCAAGGTGGTTAACCAAGATATCTACTTTGGCGGCGCCAGGTGGTGCCTGAGCTGCTAAATATTGGCGGTTCAGCAGACGAGATAAAACTAGGTGTTCACCTGCAGACCCAACCAATTGTGTATCCCGCTTCATCTGTTCACCTTACTAAAAATCTCCACCTTTGCCCAGATTGTGACTAGTTTGATTTCATATTTTGTACAATTTGAGATGCGACCAATCTCTGAAACAACCTTGGGCTACTCGATAATTGAGCATTTACTAGGCTTAATACGCGCGGTAGTGTGACTCATTATTAGTCCGAAAACCTTACTTCCGTGAACTCTTAAGGAGAAACATGAGTGGAATCCTTTTTCGCAAAAACGGTGGTGACTGGACTTCACCTGAAGGTTCAGGATATGCAAGCGAAAACCAACTTCAAGCTTTAATTTCGGACTTTCCAGAATTGTTACCTGGTGTTAGCGCAGATTCTTACGTGTGTCGTGAATTTGTAACTGATTCTGGTCCGATAGATAACTTAATCATTAATGCCAAAGACGGATCCCTCACTCTGGTGGAATGTAAATTGGCACGAAATCCTGAAGTCCGCAGAAAAATTATCGGTCAGATAATTGATTATGCTGCAAGTTTGAGCACGCTTTCATTTGAGGATTTTCATCAACGATGGAAGGACAGGGGTGGCGTTGACCTGACATCGATAGAGACAACGAAAGGTCCACTTTCTCTTAGTGTGACCACAAATCTTGAGTTGTCACAATTTACGTTGCTTCTTGCTGTTGACGAGATTAATGAGCCGCTAAAACAAATGGTGGTTTACTTCAACAAGAAAACGGATGCAACAACTCGCGTTGCACTTATTGAACTAGCCAGACACTCAGTGGGTGAGATGGAAATTTTGATTCCACAGACATTTGGTTATGAAGCTCTCAAGCCTCAAGTAGATGCCTACGAGCAACGTAATCCGTGGACCAAAGAGGAGTTTGCTGCTTGGCTACTAACAAATGAGCCAAATTCACTTGCCAAGTTTGAGGCAGTGATGAAAACGCTAGAGGATGCAGGATACAAATGGGGTGGAACTAAATCAGAGACACCATCAGGCGCTATCTGCGTTAAAACGAGTAACGGCTTTAGATATCCACTTGTATTTCACACCTTCAGTAAAGCAACAGTAGAGGCAAGATTCGTTGATTTCAAGAAAGAACCTTTTGTTGATGATTTAGTTTCTCTTTTTGAGAACATTGAGGGATTCAACCTTGGTGCTATTCGCGCTAATGGCTATGGTGCAAAACCAAAGATCGAAGTTTCACGCTTTGACGACCAAAAGGTAGCTGATGCAATTCTTGCTTTCTGTAACCAAGTCGCAAAAGCTTAAGTACTAGGGCGTACTAAGCCACGTCCATAATTCATTTTTGATCTCATTGTTTGTGAGTGCTCGTTCCAACTCTTGGCCTCTACCTGTATCTGTAATCTGCTGAATGATACGCAAGATGGGATCATTAGGGTTTAAGCCAAAACTCCTTGCAATTCCTGGAAACTCTGCTGGCTCAACAGTGTGGTGAAACTCGTAATCACCTTCGTTTTCATTTCTTGCATAAAGCTCGAACTCAAAAAATAGTTTGCCATCTAGATTCAAAGATGCGTATAGAACTGGCTTGCCTTCATCTCCTATGATCGAAATCTGTGACATAGGGCAATACCTCCCTTGTTGATTAATCTTTAGATCTAGCTCTTTCTAAATTTCAAAGTGGAGATCATTCTGAGTTTGGCTTAGTCATCTTGGCTATCAGAGAGAGTGCTTCATCTTCGGTGAATCCCCCAGTCATCAGGGATTTGTATATTTCATGGAGTCGGACAGCAGACTCCTCTAGGGCCGATAAACCCTCAAAACCTTGTAAGTTCTCCATACCCAAGAAGTTATCAGTGACCACTGACAATTCTCCAAGTGGTGGCGTGCGATATGTCCCGGAAGCTTTCTGAGCGGGTGCCGGGCGCCCGAAATTAATTCGCAACCTAAGTGCTTGTCTGAGGAAGTTCGCTCTGATTGAATCAATCTATGGGAATTTTCAAGAAAGGTGAATCGGCCGATTCAGAAAGCTTCAAAAAAGCAAAAGAAGAAAAGAAAGAGGCGGCTAAGGAACTTCTAAGAGCAGAGTTTGGTAAAGCGAAAAAGGCTGTTAATGCTCAAATTGGGGCTGTCAAACAATCACTCAGTGATGAGTACCAAGGTATTCGGCCCGACGAACTATACGAAACAGCTCTGAGGGTTGGAGCAAAGAGTAAATTCTCAATAGTGCATACAGACAAGGCAAGTCGCTCTATCACCTTCCAAACTCATCAAGGTGAACAGCATTGGGACGGTGTGATTTCTTGTTTTGCTGCTGATGGTAAAAATGGTGCAGTACTCACTGTTGTTGGGCGAGCACCCCAAGGAATCTCGCAAAGTGGGCTTGTAACTCTCAATTACGTCAAAGCAAGTTTTGCGGCAGCAGAAATTGCGAAGATTGACGCGATCAAAGGAAAATTTAAAATTTCCATGAGGAAAGAGTTGAACCGTGAAATTGCCGAGGTTCCAACAATGCCTGAATCAAAGGTTGAACCATCAGCCACAGTTGAAAATTTATCGAGTCAGATTCTTCAGCTCAAAGAGCTACATGACTCAGGCGTGCTTAGTGCCGAAGAGTTTGAAAAAGCGAAAGCCAAATTGCTGGGCTAAATGTAGAAAGGCAAAGTACGTGCTTTAAGTAAGCAAATATCCTGATTGAACTCTAAATATCTTGTAATACTTAATTCGATAGCCCATAATTAGGTTCTTAAAGTCTACCCACTTGCGAGGTTTAGATGTCTAACCAAGAAATTGCTGCGTTCAGCGACGAAGCTCTAATAGATATGTTAAAAGCTAGTGATGGTGCTTTCCAGAAGTTAGATATATTCAACGAACTTGCTGACCGTCATTGGAGCAAAAATGAATTGGATAAGGCAGCCTCATATTTAGAGCAGCTAATTGCTGAATACGATGGAAAAATAGAAACAGGCACTTTAGTTAATGCTCGATACAAGCAAGCGTTGTGGTATTTTCGGGCTGAAGACCACGAAGTCGCATATGCCTACGCTATTAAGGGTACGACTCAATGGCAGGCGGATCACGATAGTGATTTCTATTATCTATCGTGGGCGAAGTGTGCAATTGTTGAACTTAGAAGTGGAATGGAATTGGGCTTTATCTCTGTTGTCCCCGAGAAGGCTGAATCACTTCTTGAAATCTCAAAGATGTTAAAGCTGAACAACTATATTCAGATGACATACATGATTATCGCTGAAGCTTATTTCGAACTTCAGCAAGATGATAAATGCGAAGAGTATCTAAAACTTGCCGAAGAGTCTGATGAAGTA
>Ga0164295_10003312_pt1 | contig 12990 bp, 11 predicted proteins | sample GEODES006metaG_FD_111798 | JGI IMG/M metagenome (GOLD analysis project Ga0164295, IMG submission 111798) | Oligotrophic lake water microbial communities from Sparkling Lake, Wisconsin, USA - GEODES006 metaG | ecosystem: Environmental > Aquatic > Freshwater > Lake | place: USA: Sparkling Lake...
CGGATCCTTAGCCGCCGCGGAGATTCGCCCCGAAAAAAGCCTCCGAAAAAGCTCCTCTGAGGCACGGCGGCGGGCGAGGCTCACGTGGGAGCCCGATCAGACAGCCGCCTTGCCGATCGCGTGGTATGCGAATCCGCGGGCCTTCATCTCCCGGGGTGGGTAGAGATTGCGGCCGTCGAAAATCACCTTCTCCTTCATGCGGGCGGCCATCGCGTCGAAGTCGGGCCGCCGGAAGTCGCCCCACTCGGTCACGATCGCGAGGCACTCGGCACCATCGAGCGCCTCGAGGCTTCCACCCGCATAGGTGAGCCGCTGGCCATAGATCGCCCGCACGTTGTCCAGCGCTTCGGGGTCGTAGACGCTCACGTGGGCGTTCCCCGCGAGCAGCCGCTCGATGAGGTCGATCGCCGGGGCATCGCGGACGTCGTCGGTGCGGGGCTTGAAGGCCAGGCCCCAGATGGCGATCCGCCGACCGACGAGTTTGCCGCCGAAGTGGGCGTCGATCTTCTGCCCCAGCACCTGTTTCTGGGCGAGGTTCGTCTCGTGCACGGCCGTGAGGATCCGCGGTGCCAGCCCCCTGCTCCGGGCCATCGACGCCAGCGCCTGCACGTCCTTGGGGAAGCAGCTGCCTCCGTAGCCGGCCCCGGGAAACAGAAAGGCGAAGCCGATCCGGCTGTCGTGGCCGATGCCCCGCCGGACATCGTCGATGTCGGCCTCCATGCGTTCGCAGAGGTTGGCCACCTCGTTGATGAAGCTGATCTTGGTCGCCAAGAGGGCGTTGGCGACGTACTTCGTCATCTCCGAACTCTCGGGAGACATCACGAGAAACGGATTCTCCGTCCGCAGGAACGGGGCGTAGAGCGACCGCAGGATCTCCCCCACCTCGGCCGACCGCACGCCCACCACGACCCGGTCGGGCTTCTGGAAATCCTCGATCGCAGCCCCCTCCTTGAGGAACTCGGGGTTGCTTGCCACGCGGCAGTCGCGGCCGAGGGCGGCTTTCAGCCGCCGTTCGATTCCCTCGCACGTGCCCACCGGCACCGTGCTCTTGGTCACGACCACGGCATGCTGATCGAGGTGCGGCGCGATCGACTCGACCACCTTCCAGAGCGCCGAGAGGTCGGCCGAGCCATCGGCGGCTGGCGGCGTGCCGACGGCGAGGAACACGACCTCCGCCCCGCCAATGGCCGCGGCGGTATCCGTCGTGAACTTCAGCCGGCCGGCGCGGGCGTTCCGCTCCACGAGTTCCTCGAGCCCCGGCTCGTAGATCGGCACCTCGCCCTGGTTGAGCCGGGCGATCTTGTCTGCATTGATGTCGAGGCAGGTCACCGCATTGCCACTGTCGGCGAAGCAGGTGCCCGTCACCAGCCCGACGTACCCCGTGCCCACCACTCCGATTCGCATCGCACCCCCCCCCGGCTTCCTAAGGTGAACTCAGCTCACGCCGACTCGGTCGGGGCATCCGGCGGCGGGGCGTCGGCCTCCTCCTGCTCGCTCGGCGGCACGGGGACCACGGCGGCGAGCGTGTCGCCGTCGTCGACCCGCATGATCCGCACGCCCTGCGTGTTTCGGCCCATCGGCCGGATTTCGCGGACATTGACCCGTTGGATCTTGCCCCGGGCCGTCATCATCAGCACCTGATCCTCTTCACGGACCGACACGATCGACACGACCTCGCCATTACGGGCGGTGGCCTTGATGTCGCGGATGCCCTTCCCACCGCGGCGTTGCGTGCGATACCGCGCGCCGCTGGAGTTCCCGTCGCCGTCGGCATCCTCGCCCGCTGCGTCCGTGACCTCCGGCTCCACCGCGGCCTCGTCGCCATCCTCACCGGGCGCGGGCCCGGCTACGGGCGTGCCCACGCCGAATGGCGTCCGCTTGCCGTACCCATGCTCGCAGACCGTGAGCAGCGTCGCTTCGGGGTCCGCCACCACCATGCCTACCAGCCGGTCGCCGGCGCCGAGTTTGATGCCCCGCACGCCGCTGGTGTCGCGGCCCATCGGCCGCGCATCCGATTCGGGAAACCGGATCGCCATGCCCTTGGCCGTGGAGAGGACCAGTTCGTCGCCCGGCTTCGTGATCACCGCGTCGACGAGTTCGTCGCCGTCGCGAAGCTTGACGGCAATCAGGCCCTTCGTCCGCCGGCGGCGGTACTGCTCTAGGGCCGTCTTCTTCACCACGCCGCTCCGGGTGGCGAGCATCAGGAACTGATTGGAGTCCTCGAACCCGCCCACCGCGCGGCAGTCGGCCACCTTCTCGCCCGGCTCGAACTCGAGCAGGTTGACCAGGGCCCGACCCTTCGCATCCCGGGCGAGTTCGGGCAGCTCGAACACCCGCATCGAGAACACCTTCCCGAGCGTGGTGAACACGAGCAGCCAGTCGTGGGTGCTGGCCACGAACAGGTGCTCGATCGGATCCTCCTCGTCGGAGCGGGCCCCGGTGAGCCCCTTCCCGCCGCGCCGCTGGGCCCGGTAGGTGTCGGCCGGCGTCCGCTTCACGTAGCCGGCGCGGCTGATCGTGACCACCATCGTGGCCTCCGTGATCAGCTCGGCCATGTCGCGAATGTCGCCTGCTTCGCCGCTGATCTCTGTTCGTCGCTCGTCGCCGTGCTTGGATTCCACGTCGACGAGTTCCTGGCGGATCAGCGCCTTGATGGTGGCCTCGCTCGACAGGATTCGGCGGAACTCGCCGATCTTCGAAAGCAGCTCGCGATGCTCGCCGCCGAGTTTCTCCTGCTCGAGGTTCACCAACTGGCCGAGTGTGAGCCGGAGGATGGCGTCGGCCTGCACGGGTGAGAGGCCGTAGGTCTCGCTCGCGCCCCGCTCGTCCTGGAGCACGGCGAAGCCCTCGGCCCCGAGGGCCCGCTCGAGCAGGGCTGCCGGGGCCTGGAGCTGGCAGAGCCGCTCCTTCGCCTCGGCCTGCGACTTCGAACTGCGGATGATCTTGATCACCTCATCGATGTTGGCCAGAGCGACGAGCAGTCCTTCGAGCGTGTGCTTGCGGCTGCGGGCCTTGGCGAGGAGGTGCTGGGTGCGGCGGCGGATCACAACCATTCGATGCCGCAGGAACTCCTCCAGCATGTTCTTGAACGACAGGATCCGCGGCTTCCCGTCGACCAGTGCCAGAAAGATCAGCGAGAACGACGTCTGGAGCGAGGAAAACTGATAGAGCTGGTTGAGCACCACGTCGGGATCGGCGTCCCGCTTCAGCTCCAGGATCAGGCGGACAGGATCGTTGAGATCGCTCTCGTTGCGGATCGCGGAGATGCCCTTGATGCGATCGTCGTTGACGAGTTCGGCGATCTTCTCCTCGATCGCGTCGCGGGTCTGCTGGTAGGGGATCTCGGTGACGACGATCCGGTTGCGGTTCTTGCCAAACTCCTCGACATGCGCCCGGGCCCGAAGGGTGATGGTGCTGCGGCCGGTGAGGTAGCCGCGAACCAGGGCTTCGCGGCCCATCACGATGCCGCCGGTCGGGAAGTCGGGGCCGGGCACGATCTGGAGCAGTTCGGCCATCGACACGGCGGGGTTGTCGATCAGGGCCACGAGGGCGCGGCAGACTTCGGCGAGGTTGTGCGGCGGGATGCTCGTCGCCATGCCCACGGCGATGCCGCCGGCGCCGTTGACGAGCAGGTTGGGAAACCGGCTCGGCAGCACCACCGGTTCCGTGTTCCGCTCGTCGTACGACGGCACGTAATCGACCGTGTCGAGTTCGAGATCGTCGAGCATCAGGGCCGCGATCGGCGAGAGGCGGGCCTCGGTGTATCGCATCGCGGCGGCCGGCAGGCCGGCGATCGAACCAAAGTTGCCCTGCTTGTCCACCAGCACGTGCCGCATGTTCCATTCCTGGGCCATGCGGACGAGGGTCGGATAGATCACGCTCTCGCCGTGGGGGTGGTAGTTGCCGCTGGTGTCGCCGGAAATCTTCGCGCACTTCACCCGCGACGCACCGGGGGAGAGATTGAGGTCGTGCATGGCGACCAGGATCCGCCGCTGCGAAGGCTTGAGACCGTCCCGCACGTCGGGCAGGGCCCGCGACACGATCACGCTCATGGCATACGTCAGATAGCTGTCTTTCAGCTCCTGTTCGATCGGCAACTCGATGAGCCGCCCGCCGGAAATGTCACGGAGGCCGTCCGCTGGGGGACGCTCGCCGGCATCTTCCTCGTCGCCTGCCGCCGGATTCTGTTCGTCTGCCAAGAAACGTGCCTCCGACCACTTGCGGACCCGCTGCGACCTCCTCTGGAAGGCCTGCGGCGTTGCTTGAACATACCTGTCCCCGGGGGGCGGTCAACCGGCTTGAATCGCGGAAAAACCGGCACTTCCCGAGCCCGGTTGTCGGCTTGACCCGCTTTGGGCCGCCCCCCTACCCTCCCGCCCCGTTCCGGAGCGCCGCGGGACGGCTCCATCCCGGTTTCGCCCAGTGGCCCCCGAGCGGGACATCGTCATGCCGATCACGCGATCATCAGCGCTGGCCGTCGCCCTCGTCGCGGCACTCGTGCTGCTGCCGAACCTCGGCGGTTCACCCCTCTGGGACGATGACGAACCCCGAAACGCCGCCTGCTCGCTGGCGATGCATGCCTCAGGTGACTGGGTCGTACCGACGTTCAACGGGAGGCTGCGGGTCGAGAAGCCGGTGCTCGTCAACTGGCTCCACCTCGCCGGCTTCGCCGTGGCCGGGGTCAACGAAACAGGCGCGCGGCTCGCGTCGGCCCTGCTCACCATCGGATCCTGCCTGCTCACGGGGCTGATCGCCGGCGCCATCTTCCGGCCCGATGTCGGGCTGTGGTCGGGCCTCGTGATGGCAACCTGCCTCTGGACTGGAGTCTCGGGACGAGCGGCCACCCCCGATGCGCCGCTGGCGTTCTGCACCACCTTGGCTCTGTGGCTCTTCGTCCGCGCGGCGAGGGTGCCCGAGGGCGACGGCATCGGCTGGCGAAACGGGCCGGTACGGATGTCCGCCCTCAACGCCGCCGCCGTGGGGGTGGCCTGCGGGCTCGGCGTGATGACCAAGGGGCCGGTCGGTCTCGTCGTGCCGCTGCTGGGACTCGGCAGCTTCTGTTGGTGGCAGGCCTGGCTCGATCCGGGACGTCGCGGCTCGCTCCTCGGCCGCCTCGCCTCGTCAGGCATGGAGGCCTGCCGCAGCCTGCGGGTCGCCATCATCCTCGGAGCGGCCCTCGCCGTGGCCCTGCCGTGGTATGCCCTGGTCACCGTGCGAACCGACGGCGAATGGCTGCGCGAGTTCTTGCTCGTGCACAACGTCCGCCGGTTTGCCGCCCCGATGGAGGGCCACTCGGGCTCGGCATTCTTCTACTACCCGCTGGTCATTCTCGTCGGCATGTTTCCCTGGTCGATGGCGTCGGCACTGGTCGCTCGGCACGCTGCCGTCACCGCCCGCGAGACCGTCGGCACGCGACTGGTGATCTGCTGGCTGGCGGCATGGCTGGTTCCGTTCTCCCTCGCCGGCACGAAGCTCCCCGGCTACGTCTGGCCCGCCTACCCGGCGGTGGCCGCGGCCGTGGGCCTGTTCGTGGCCGACTGGATTCGCCGGCCATCCCGGGCGACCGATGGCTGGATGCGGGTGGCATGGGCCTTCCTCGCGGTCTCCGGGATCGCCATCGCCATCGGACTTCCGCTCGCAACGCGGCGAATCGCCCCCGGCGCGGAATGGCTGGGGCTGATCGGCCTGGTACCCGTGGTCGGCGCCGGGCTGGCCTGGGGCTGCCAGTCGCTCTCGTCGCGGATCGCCGCCTCCGGGGCCTGGGCCGCGACCGCCTGCGGCACCGTCGCACTCCTGCTGGCAGCCGGCCCGGCGGGCATCGCCCACGTCGGCGGCACCCGGCAGCTCGTCTCGTCTTTGACCCAGGCAGGTGCAGCCGTCCCGATCGCCTCCTTCGGCGCGCCGGCCAGCGCCGTCTTCTATGCGGGCCGCCTCACGCCCTGCGGCTCCGTCGAGGAGTTGGCCGAGCCTGCTGCGGCGGCGACCTTCATCAGCGAGCACCCCGGAGCCCATCTGGTCGTCGACGCCCGCTACGAGGAGCAGGTGTCTGCGGCACTGCCGCGCGACTATGGCGTGCTGCGGGCCGCCACGTCGTTCCCGACCTCGCAGCAAGTCTTGCTCATCGGTCCGCGGCGACACGGGGCCGAACCGCCGGCCCGACTGGCCGCCGAAGAAGCAGCCCCGCGACGCTGACCCCTCTCCCCTCACCTTCGTCTCATCGTTCATCCCTGAACCAGCAGGAACCGCGTCGATGTCTTGGAACCGCCCCATCCTCCTCGTGCTCCTCGGCTCTCTGGCGACGCTCGCGATGGCGACCGTTCCCGCACCCCTCTGGGACGAGGACGAGGCCCGCTTCGCCGCGATCGCCCGCACGATGGTCGAAACGGGCGACTGGGTGGTGCCCACGTTCAACGGTACGCTCGCGGTCGACAAGCCGGTGCTGATGCACTGGTGCATGGCCGCGTGCATGAAGGTCTTCGGCGTCAACGAGTTCGCCGCGCGGCTGCCGTCGGTGATCGCCACGCTGCTCACGGCCCTGGCCCTGCTGCGGGCGGGCCGGCGGTGGTTCGATGACACGACCGGCGTGGTGGCAGCCCTGGCCTACGTCGGCTGCCTTCTGGTCTCGATCGAGGCGCATGCCGCGACGCCTGATTCCATTCTCACGGCGCTCACCGCCTGGGCCACGCTGATGGTGGCCGAGGCGATCATGCCGGGTGCCGACGGGAAGCTGACACGGATGCGGATCGCCACCGCGCTGGCAGCAGGCCTGGCGCTAGGCCTCGCGGTGGTCTGCAAGGGACCGGTCGGATTCGTGGGGCCGCTGGCGGTGCTCGCCCCCTGGGCGTGGTGGCTCGCGGTTGACCGCCGGCTCCTGGCCACACCGACCGGCGGGCCGCTGCCGATGAGGATCGCTCGCGTCACCCTGCCGGCGGTTGGCGATGCGCTCTCCGCCCTGCGGCCCGTCGCGATGATCTGCGGCGTGATTCTCGCCGCGGCCCCCTGGTACACGGCGGTCGGCATGCGCACGGACGGCGAGTGGATCAAAGGATTCTTCTTCGTGCACAACGTAGGCCGCTTCATGGCGCCCATGGAAAAGCACGGGGGCGGGGCGCTGTTTCATCCGTTGGCCATGCTCGTCGGCTTCTATCCTTGGTCGTGCTTCCTGCCCTTCGCCGCGGTGGTGGCCGCCTGGCGGGTCGCGACGCGGACCATCGAGGGCCCGGCTGGCCGGGCGATCCTGCTGCTGCTCGTGTGGCTGACGGTCTGGGTCGGCGCGTTCTCGGCCGCCGCGACCAAACTCCCCAACTACGTCCTGCCCGCCTACCCGGCGGCGGCATTCCTCGTCGCTGCGATCGGCGTGGATGCGGCCCGCCGCGCGGCGACGGCTGGCTGGCCGCACCCCCGCTGGATGGCCACCGGCCTGGCGTCGCTCGCCTTCGGCGGCGTGGCCACCGCGGCAACGGTCCTGATCGCCGCGCGATACGGCCTGCCCGGCGCGGAACCAGCCGCCCTCCTGGCGCTCGTTCCGCTGGCCGGCGCGGCCGTCTGCGCGGCGTTTGCGACGCGTCGTCCGCTGACCGCCCTGACCGCGTTCACGGTCACGGGCCTGATCTACGCGGCCCTCGCCGTGGGGCCGGCGCAGGCCTGGCTCGCCCGCGCCAACACGCTGCCCGGGTTCGTGCAAACGGTTCAGGCGGGCCGCGACGAACCCGTCCGGATCGGCACCTACCTGCTGTCGAGCCCAAACGTCGTGTTCTACGCCGACCAGCGGGTGACGCAGATCGGCGACGGCCAGCTCGACGCGGTCGCCGCCTTCCTTGCGGCGGGCCCCGATGCCGTGCTCCTCGTGCCCGAGCAGCATTTCGCCGCCATCGAATCGCGGCTGCCGCCGGGAGTTGGCATCGTGAATCGCACGCGACCGGTGTTCCGCAGCCACGACATCGTCGCCGTCGGACACCGAATCCCCACCGCAGTGCGAACTGCCGCCGTCGATGAGGAGCCGAACCGATGAACGACTTTTCCTCCATGGCCGCGGCGCCCGCCGCGGAGGCCCGTCCTGACATTCTCTCGCGATCGCCCCGCCGATCCGCCCGCGGGCTGCTGTCCGTCGTTATCCCCTGCCACAACGAGCAGGAGGTCATCGACGCCACGCACGCGCGGCTCACCGAGGTGCTGCCGGGAGCGGGGATGGACGTCGAGATCATCTACATCGACGACGGCAGTCGCGATGCCACGCTCGAGCGGCTCGAGGCGATTGCGGCCCGTGATCCGCGAGTGCAGGTGATCGAACTCGCCCGCAACTTCGGCCAGCAGGCGGCCATGTCGGCCGGCCTGGCTGCCGCCAGGGGTGATGCCATCGTCATCACCGACGCCGACCTTCAGGATCCACCCGAAGTGATCCTGGAAATGGTGCTGAGGTGGCGGGAGGGTGTCGACGTCGCCTACGGACGGCGGCGATCTCGGGAAGGTGAGACGCGGTTTAAGCTCGTGACCGCCAGCCTGTTCCATCGGATGTTCGCCTGGCTCATCCCCTATCCCATGCCCGTCGACACCGGCGACTTCAAGCTCGTCGATCGGGCGGTTGCCGATGCCGTCGTCGCGCTGCCCGAGAAGCGCCGCTACCTGCGGAGCCTGGTTCCGTGGGCGGGCTTCCGTCACGAGCCTGTCTGGTACGACCGCAGTGCCCGCATGGCGGGGGCCACCAAGTATTCACCGTGGAAGCTCTTGAAGTTGGCGGGCGACGCGCTGGTGCTCTCCTCCGACGCGCCGGTGCGGCTCACGTGGGTGGCCTCGGCGAGCCTGGCCGCCGTGGGCGTCGGCAGCGCTGCGGTCGCCGCCGCGTCGTGCTGGGCGAACTCATCGTCGGCCCCGGAGGCCGTGTCGCTCGCCTCGCTCACCGCAGTGGCAACCCTTGTGGCCGCCGTCCAGACCGCCGCCGTGGCGATCGTGGGCGAATACGTTGTCCGTGCCTACCGCGAGGCGCAGGGCCGACCGAGCTGGGTGGCTCGGCGGACCATCGGGCCCGGCATCGCCCAGACGCGTCCTACGTCAAAGGCGGCGTAACGAAGCCAGCGATCTGCGAACGTCGAATGTGCTCTACCGTGCCAGCGCTGCCTCGACGGCCGCGATGAATGCGGCGTCATCGGGTTGCACGCCCGTCTTGAACCGTGCTGCGACCGCACCGTCCTTGCCCACGAGGAACTTCTCGAAGTTCCAGGCCACCTCGCCGGGCGGGTCCGCCGATTCGGTCAGCGTTTTGTAGAGCGGCGACTTGGCCGGCCCTTTGACGGTGATCTTCGAGAACATCGGGAAGGTCACGCCGTACTTCGACGAGCAAAACTCTGCGATCTGGGGATCGCTGCCCGGTTCCTGGGCGCCAAAGTCATTCGCCGGAAAGCCGATCACGACCAGCCCTTTGTCTTTGTAGGTGTCGTAGAGCTTCTGGAGACCGGCGTACTGGGGCGTGGCACCGCAACGGCTTGCCACATTGACGATCAGCACGACCTTGCCCTTGTAGGAAGCGAGATCGACCACGGCGCCGTCGATCGTCTTCATCTCTCCGGCGAGCGGCGTCGCGGCACCCGCCCGCGGAGCGGCCACCATGGCGAATGCCACCACCGCCATCACCATGCAGAGTTTTTCGATCGTCATGAACAAGCCTCCTCGATGCCGTCGGGATCAACACTACGCCCAAGTCTATTAAAGTCCGTCAGCCGAGCGGTGTCCACTGATCGAAGGTCGCCGCCTGCCCAACGTGCGCCCCAGTCGCGTCGGACAGGTTCCAGATGATCGCTCGCTCGATGTGGAAACGACGACCCGTGCGGGAGATGCGAACGCCGGAATAGTCGTCCACGAACCCGTCTCGCCGCGTCCGGTCGAGGAGCCGCGCCCGCTCGTCGCGGTGCGCCGGTTCCGCCGTGAGCCGCGACGGCGTGCGGGTGAACGCATCGGCGTGCATCTCCCACAAGGCGAGCGCCACGGCATTGCCGTAGCTGAGGACCGGGTCGGGGCCCGTCCCGTGCGCCACCACCACAAACGCCGCCCGGTAGAGCCGCTCAGCCACGACGAGATCCGACCCCTGGCGATCGACGAGCGGACGGCCGAGCAGCGACTGATAGGAGTCGAGCATCACCCGCGCACGGGCGACCCAGTCAGGCCGGCTCCATGGTTCAGGACTTGTAGGCACCAGTCACTCGAAGCCGCACGACCCGGCGGCGGTTTTCAGAAAGAGGGCCGATTCCAGCCGGTGACGTGACAGCATGCTGCCATGCCTCCACCCGGTCCGCCGAATCGTACCGCGGGCTTCACGCCAAACACACCACCCTCGGGGGGTTTTCCTGGCACCGGCCATCGCGGGCGGCTCCCAGCCGGCCCAGGGAACCCAATCCCCAGAGGCCCGAAAACGCCGGCTGCCGGAGAGATTTTCACCCATTATTTCAGGCTCAAACCGGTCGGAATCGCAAAAACTGTGAAATCGATTCGCAATTATGGTGAAAGCGGTTACGATCCCGAAAGTGACCCTCGTGGCCGGGGGATTTCGAGGACCGACGAGGACACGCCTCGTTGGAGCGTTTCATGGAAGCGTCCCAGGCACCTCAGCAACCCTCCCCGTTCGCCCGGCAGGGCCGCGCCGTCGGCCGTGCCGAGAAACGCTGGCCCCGGCTCGAGGGCAGTTCCGAGTCGGTTCGCCGGCTGGAAGACAACATCGCCCGGGTGGCAACGTTTGACTGCTCCGTACTGATCACGGGCGAGACCGGCTGTGGCAAGGAAGAAGTGGCCCGAGCGATCCATGCCGCAGGCCCGCGACACGACAAACCGTTTGTCGCCATCAACTGTGGCGGGCTCGTCGCCGACCTCGCCGAAAGCCAACTCTTCGGCCACGAGAAAGGGGCGTTCACGGGCGCCTTCGGCGCCTCGCGTGGCGCCTTCCGGGCCGCGGAGGGGGGCATCATCTTCCTCGACGAGATCGGGGAGTTGCCGCTGGATCTTCAGCCGAAACTCCTGCGCGTGCTGCAGCGCTGGGAGGTCACCCCGGTCGGCTCGACGGAAACACATGCGATCGACGTGCAGGTGATCGCGGCCACCAACCGCGACCTCGAGGCCAACGTCACCTCGGGCGTGTTCCGCGAGGACCTGCTCTACCGGCTCAACACGATTCATCTGAATGTCCCACCGCTGCGGTCCCGCGCGGAAGACATTCCGCGGTTCGTGGAGCATTTCTCGGCCCACTTCGCCCGTGAGTATGGCCGCACGCAGTGGCAGCCCGATCCTCTCATGCTCGACCGCTTCATGCGGCACTCGTGGCCGGGCAACGTGCGGCAACTGGCCCAGACGGTTCAGCGGGTCTACGTCTTCGAAGACCGGGTCGACGTGGTCCTCGCCGAGGTGTTCGACGCCGCGGCGGCGCCGGCTGCCCGACCACTCCCGACGTCGCCGGAAATCCCCGTCGCACCTGCGGCCAGCCCTGTCATCGACCAGGAGTTGGACGATGATTTCGGCCCGCTGGACTCGGTCGAGAACGACGAGCCAAAGGTTCCCGTCTTCAACCTCGATGAGCTCCGCCGGCTGGCTGTGCGGCAGGCGTTGGCGTTCACCCACGGCCATCGGGGACAGGCCGCCACGCTGCTGGGCGTGTCGCTCAATACGATGACGCGGCTCGTGGCCGATTCCTGCCCGAACGTGCCGGCCAAGTCGGGCCGCAGGCGGACGCCGCCCGTGCCGCGTCCGCGATAGACCGCATCCAGTTCATGGGGAGCGTCGGCTGCGGACGCGAGGACCGGTCGGCGAACGCGCGATGGAACTCGAGTGGCAGCGTTGTCAGCTGCCGACAGCCGCCAGCCAGGCCGCGGCTCCAGCCAGCGCGACGCCGCATCCCGCGAAGGCGTAGGCCCAGGGACTCGACCGAACCCGCACGGTCCGAATCGCCGGGCGGAGGCGGCGGCTGAACTCGGACCAGGCTTCCGCCGAGGTGCGTCCGCCGGCCGCGATGATGCTGACCGTTCGCGCCGGGCCGCGGTCATCCAGATGCAACTGGAGTCCGCGAGCCGGCAGCGCCGCCGTTTCGCCGGCCCACCGTGCCGATGGATCGAGGCTCACGACCAGTTGCGACACGATCGGTCGCAACTGGTCGAGCCCGATGTTGTAGACCACCACCCGCGGTCGGGCAGCGAGCATGGCGAAGGCGACGACGAGCACAAAACCCACGAGCAACGCCACGGCCGTCAAGGCCGACGCCCCGGCTGCGGGCTGCAAAAGGGCCAGCGGTCCGGCGATCACGAGTCCGGAAACCGCAGCGGCCAGCAGGACGGCATCAACCTGGCCCGACACGGCGACCGGCCGCCGCCGTAGGTGCAGGCAGCCGAGGATCACGAGGTAGGCGGCGAGCGGCACGAGTGCCGCCCAGAGCGGCGTCTGCGTCAGGGTGATTCGCATCGCCGACATTTCCTCGGACGTCCGGGCAGTTGCACACGGTCCATTCAGCCTTGCCGCACCAGCCACACCAGCGACGCCAGCCATGCCGCCTCGAGCACGGCCACACCGACACACAGGATCCGGGCCCCGGCGGCGACTGGCTGGCACGCCATGACACCCCTCGCTCTCAGACGGGATCCGGAACCGCGAACGCCAGGTCTCGGGCGAACGCCTCGTCGAACCCGTACACACCGTGAAAGTCTTCCCGCTTGTCGCCCCGGGTCTTTCGCATCTGCCCGATGTCGATCATGTTGAAAACGATGTCGCCGATGTCGGCGGTCTGCCGAATGCCCCAGGCCGCCAGCACGGTGGGAGCGAGATAGCCGTACTGCTGCAGGCCGTAGAGCCGGGCCGCCTCGCAGAGTTCCTGGCCCGAAACGTGCCGCTCGACCTGGCGGCGACGACGACGGCCGGGCTTCGCCCTGGTATCGCCCTTCGACTCGGCCGTGACGGGCGGGGCTTCGAGGTCTTCGGTCGCGGGCTCCTGGCCCATCCCGAGAGACTCCTGGGCGAACGACA
>Ga0164295_10003314_pt1 | contig 12985 bp, 9 predicted proteins | sample GEODES006metaG_FD_111798 | JGI IMG/M metagenome (GOLD analysis project Ga0164295, IMG submission 111798) | Oligotrophic lake water microbial communities from Sparkling Lake, Wisconsin, USA - GEODES006 metaG | ecosystem: Environmental > Aquatic > Freshwater > Lake | place: USA: Sparkling Lake...
GCACTACGCCGACGTGCTCTGGAAACGGGGCGAACGCGTGGAGGCGGTCACTCAGATTGCCGAGGCCCTCCGGCTCTCCCCGGGAGAGACCGACTTGTGCATCACCGGCGGCAGGATGTACCTTGAGTTGGGGCTGCTCGACGACGCGGACCGCCTGGCCAATTCCGCCGTGCAAGGCTCTCCCGGTTCCGCCGAGGCCTGGCATCTCCAGGGAGAGGTGGCGTTGGCGCGGGGCCACGCCGAGGAGGCGCTGGCCGATTTTCACCGCTCGCTCGCCATCACTCCCGATGCCTACGACGTCTTGCTGCAGACGGCCGAGGTGTACCGTCGGTTAGGGCGGCCGCAGCGGTCGCTCTCCACGCTCGCCGCCCTCAGCGAGTCGTACGACCCGCAGCAGACTCCAGGGGCAGTGCTGGCGCTTGAGGGACTCGCCCAGGAAGCGCTGGGCCGGCGGGAGGATGCGCTGGAGAGCTATCGGCTGGCGATTGCCAGGGGAGGGGCTCCTCTCGACACGGCGCAGCGGCTGGCCGCCTTGGAGCAGGGACCGGCAGCGCCCGGCCAGGCGATCGTGGCGGAAGCGCCGTCGCAGGGGATCGAGCGCCGGTGACGCCCGGGCGAAGCTATTCGCCCGATGTGGTCCGGCCGGTGAGCAGATCGAAGGCACCAATGGCGGGCACCAGCAGGGCAAGCGTGGCAAAGCCGTAGGCTGCCAGAGTCACCAACAGCACCTGCAGCGTGTTGCCCTGCAGAAAACTGGTGATTGCCACGAATGTCAGGCCGGGCAGCAGGGCCGAGGCCCAGCCGATGGCCGGGGAAGGATTCCGGGCTGAAAGCGCCGCATAGAGGCCCACGCCGCCACCCACGATAACGGTCAGGAAGGGGGCCAGTTGGAGTTCAAAGCTCGACCCAAAAGCGACCATGATCCGCATGGCGGTGGCCACGCCCACCAACAGGAATGTCACCGTCCCGAGGGCTACGGCAATGGCCTGTCGCGAGGAGGGGTAGGAGAGGCCGGCATGAAACCCGAGCACCGCCGAGAAAAACAGCAGCACCGCCATTCCAATCGCCAGATATATGCCGTTTTCCAGTGACGCGATCCCGCCCACCACCAAGGCAAAGCACAGCAGCAGTGGCAAAAGCACGATCTCTCGGGCCACCACGAGCACGCCCAGCAGCTTGCCCCACACGAATTCAGCAGGCTCCAGATCGCTGACGAGCAACAGATCGAGCGATCCGCGGTCCCGCTCTGTGGTGATGCTGGTGACCGCCAATGCTGCCACGGCCACAAGACTTGCCAGCGCCATCGGCACAATGGCCACGGCGACAGCCATCCGGTCGGGACGCGGGAGTTGGGCCTCGCGAACGATTCCTGCCACTGCGGCTGCGAACAGCGCCAGCCAGGCGATGCGCACCACCACAATCATCCGGCCGTAGGCCCGGGTGCAGATCTCACGCCACAGCACCGGATTATCCCAAACCTCCCGCGAGGGAGTCACCACCGACGGCACCCCGCCAGTGGTTGTTTCTTCCTCGGGAGCGCGGGAACGCGATTCACGCGACACATTCCAGCGCCGCAGTTGGCTGACGGCCACGGCATTGCTGACCAGGATAATTCCGGCACACACACCTAGGAACGGCACCAGAGTTTCGCGGCCCGAAGGACTCAGGGCCGCAAACACGGCCCGGGACGGCGAGACAAAAGCCCCCACGCCAGCGCCCCGCCAGGCTGCGGCCGCTTCACCAGCGGCCAGCCAGGCCACCAGCGCAAAGAGCGTGATGGCAAGCGTCTGAAATGTGGTCTCCTTCCAGAACGCCACCGCGGTGGCGATGCTCGCCGCCGCCAGCGATGCGGCCGCCGTGACGGCGAACATCCGCGCGATCTGTGCAGCGGTAATGCCCCCAAACAGGGTCGCCAGCGCAAAAATCGGGATGGCCGACACCAACAGCAAGACCACCCGCACCAGACTGGCGGCCAGTTTGCCCAGCACCAGCTCCCGGTCGGTCAGCTGGCTCACCAGCAGCAGTTCCAGCGTGCGGCGATCCTTTTCAGAACTCACTGCGATCGCGCCGGTGAGGGCGGCTGCCAGCATCGCCAGCGTGAGTTGCAGCGGGGCCAGAATCCGCATGAGCGTTGCGCCGAATCGGGCGGTGTCTCCGGCGGTTGTCACCGACTGCGTGCCGGTGACAACCAGCCAGCAGGTCGCGATGATGGCCAGCAGAGTGCCACAGTAGACAGCCCGGGCGACAAACAGCCCCCGGGACCGGGGAGCAAACGCAATCTCGCGTTCAAAAACCGCTCCGAGCAGCATCGCGACGCCTCCCCGTTGCCTTGAGGGTTTGGGACTTAAAGAACCGGAAACGTGAGGGCCTGAGGGGGGGCGGGGGTGGCACGCCACTCTTCTCTAATATAGATTCAAGCCTACCAGAAAAGCGGGTTCGGTGTCCTCCCTGGCTGGTTCATCCTTTCCCCGCTTCCACTTTCTGATGCGGTCAGGCTGTCAGAAAAATTTCGCTGAAATCCATCAACGAGGAGAACTGTTCGCAATGGTTGCTTTCGCAAGGCTCACGGCCGCTGAGATGAAGGTTGCGGCGTTGCCGCGTGATGTTGTCAGTCTGTGCCCGCTGGCTTGCAGGCTGGTGGTAGCCATGGTGGTAGCTTTCGCCGCCGGTCTGGTGGGTATGAACTCTTCAGAAGCTCAAATTACCGCCGATACGCTCGTCGGGAAGTCGATCTCCGACGATGCTCCGCTGCAGGAAGTGACCAACGCTATCAACCGCTTTCGCGACCGCGACATCGACGGATGCCGCGCGATACTAGAGCGTGTCAAATCGAATAATCCCAAGGCTCCTCCCCCTGGCGTGATGATGGCGATGCTGTGGATGGGTGTGAATCAACTGCCTCAGGCCCGCGCCGAACTGGAATCGACGGTCGGCAAGTTTGCGACCGATCCGGAACCCTATCTCCTCCTCGGCGATCTGGCATTCCGTGACGGGCGCCTGATTGAATCCGATTTGTTGTTTTCCAAGGCCACCGATCTGACCGCCAAGTTCACTGAAAATACAAAGCGGAAGCGCGATTTCGATATCCGCTGCAATGCCGGAAATGCCGCCGTGCATGAGGCCCGCAAGGAATGGGAAGAGGCCCAGAAGCATCTGCAGGCATGGATCGAACTCGATCCCGAGGCCGCCAGTGCGCATCAGCGGTTGGGCGTTGTGCTGTTCCAGATGGGCAAGGAAGACCTTGCCATGGCGCAGTTCAAGGATGCCAAGAAACTCGATCCTTCGGTGCAATTGCCAGAGATGTCGATGGCCATGCTGTATGACTCGGCCAAGAAGCAGGACACTGCTCGCAAGCTCATCGAATCAGCAATCAAGGCTTCTCCCGAGGATGCCAAGGTTCTGCTCTCCGCCTCCCAGTGGTACCTCGGTCAGAGCGACATGGAGGCTTCCAAGCTCAATGCCGAGAAGGTGCTGAAGGTCGATCCGAAGAATCTTGAGGCGCGAATTGTCTGTGGTGCGATCGCCCGGTTTGCTCGGGATTACAAGACGGCGGAAAAGTATTTCAGCGACGCCCATTTTCAGTCGCCGAGCAATTTTGCCGCCGCCAACTCGCTGGCTCTGGTGCTGATTGAGTCGGACGACAAGGAATCGCAGCAGCGTTCGCTGGAGATGGCCGAGGCGAATGCGGCCATGCATCGCGACAACGCCAACCAGGTGAATTCTCTCACCACACTGGCGTGGATCTACTACAAGCAGGGCCGACGTGAGGATGCGGAAAAGATCCTCTCGCAGATCACCCAGAACAATGCCCTGACCACCGACGGAGCCTACTACGTCGCAAAGATTCTCTCCGATCGTGGCGAGAACGATCGTGCCCGTAAGATCCTGGAGCAGGTGCTGGGGTCGGAGGCGCTCTTTGCTACGCGTCCCGATGCCACCGACCTGTTGGCGAAGATCAAGAAGGATGCTCGGTAGCGTTTGTTACCGCTGCTCCGCGAGGGGTTCCGGTATCTGAAGCGAGCCGTCTGGTTGGCTGGAGGAGGGCATGCGGGAGGGAGCGGGACGAACTGTTCTGCCGCCCCGCATGCCCCTCTGGCCGGCGGGAAGGGCTTGGGTGGAGGGGCTCGCTGGCTGCTTTGAGCGAACTGCTGGCGGGAGATTGGCAGCCCGCGGCACCGGTTGGGGCGTCGGCATGGAGCGGATGGTGATGCCGCCGGGAGCATTCGATTCCCCAGCAGGCCCACCACGGCGGGTGGCCCCCATACGATTGCGGGCCCGCAGGCGGTCGCTCCTCAGAGGAATGCCCGGGTAGGCCTCGATCGGCACCTCAAGACTGGGCAGGCCGATCCGGCTGCCATCGCCGAAAAAGGTGAACATCTCAATCGCCTCGGCCTGCGGCGCACCGACGGTTTGTGTCAAAAGCAGAGCCAGGCAGGTCGCCGTGGCTGCGATGTGTCGCTGCAAGGCCGAAGCGGTGGGATGCATCTGGAGGTTCTCGGTGCGGTCTGCCGCAGGGATGGGGCTGGGCTGCCTGACCAGCCCTCTCAGGAGTATCGACCGCAGAGGCACCGTCTGTTTCCCATTCCGCCGTCCCCCCGCCCACCTGGCACAACCGGCAGGGTGCGCGGGGGCACCACGGAATTCCCGTGGGTGCCGGGGGCGGTGGTAGGCTGAAATCATGGCAGCGATTCTTCCTCCTGAGCTGATTGGTTGGCCCGGCTGGCTGTGGATCACAGCCGCCGGTGGCCTGCTGGCTGCCGCCGCTGCTGTCGGGGGTGTGTGGCGTACCCGTGGTTCGACCGCAGTGCCGGCGGCGTGGTGGGGAGTGGCCGCGGGTCTGGCACTCGCAGCGGAGAGCGGGGCCCGCGGAGCCGGCCTGCTGCAGACTCCGGCAGCCACTGCCTGCGTGCGGTTGGTGGTGGTGGGCTTGGGAATGTGTCCGGCGATGTCGTTGCTGGGAGCCAAGCGGCCGCAGCATCAGGTCTGGCAATTGATCGTCGCCACGCTCGCAGTGGTGCTCTCGATGCCGGCCCTGTCGGCTGGGCTGGTGCGTCCAGGAAGTGTCCCGGATGTCCATCTGCTCCAGCGCTGCTTTCTGATGGTGTTGGTGGTGGTGGGGTGGATGAATTTTGTCGGCACCGGGCGGCGCTTGGCCGCCACGGCCATAGCGGTTGGTCAGTGGCTTCTGGCCGGGCCATTTCTGCCCGGAGTGGATACCGATCTCGCCTACCATCAGGGCTTTGCCATCCGCTCGGCCGTGGTCGATCCGCTGGGGGCATGGCTTGTGGCTGCCGGGGCGCTGGCCGCGGTGGGGATGTCACGGGCAGGGGCAGTATCGGGCGATCGGCTCTCGATCGATCGAGCCTTCCGGGCGCTGCGTGAGACGCTCGGGGCGGCCTGGACGCTGCGGATTATCGAGCGCTTCGATAGCGTGGCGACTGCCCGGAAGTGGCCCTGCCGGCTGCGTTTTGCGGGCTTGGAAACCGAGGGCGATCCACCCAATACCGACTGGCAGCGCGACGCCCGCCGCACACTCAAGGCGCTGCTGCGCCGGTTTGTGACCGAAGCCTGGTTAGTCCGCCATGGCTGGCCCACCGATCCTGTCCGACAGCCCAGTTGCCCACCGGGGGCCAGTGGCGCAGCGCCGCTGGATTCCCTATGAGAGGGAGTGTAGGATTGGGGACTTCGCGAAGGGTCTGAAGCCCTTTCTCGGTTCCTTATTCCAACGCAGCGGGCAGGAGTTATTCATGGCCGAAAAGATCGTTCCACAAAGCTTGCAATCTGCCCCCGAGCCGGTTCAGGTGCCGGTCGATGAGTCGCACATTCTCGCCACCTATGCCAACTTCTGCCGTGTTACCGGCACGCCTGAGGAACTGATCGTCGACTTTGGCCTCAACAAGCAGGTCACCGGCACCTCCCCCGAAACGATCCAACTCACCCAGCGAATCATCGTCAATTTCTTCACTGCCAAGCGGCTCGCGTACGCCCTGCAGATGGCCGTCGCCCGCCACGAACAGGCTTTCGGCATGCTGGAAACCGATGTCCAGCGTCGGGTGATCCATCAGCAGGCCGCCAAAAGCTGATATTGAAAAGCTGACATCAAAAGCCGAGCGAGCATCGTTGGCGGGGGCCTGACACCCACGCCTCTGCATCGATTGGCATAGCCCCACTTCAGGCGGTTCGGATGAGTACGGTTGACCCTCGCGCAGTGGAAGAGGCCCGCCGGCAGATTCATGCAATCGTGGCAGAGATCGAGCAATTGTCCCGCTCCGATCTGGCCGAGGCCGAATTTTTTCGGGGCCTCCTCGATCGGGTGATCGAGGCGATGGGGGCGGTGGCTGGGCTGGTGTGGCTCGTCGGCGAGCAGGGTCGCGTGGAGGCGCTCTGTCATACCGGCGTGCAGGCCACCGGCATCGGTGCCACGGACGAAACGCAGCAGGGGCACGGCCAACTGGTGCAGGCGCTGATGGGGGCCGCGCAGGGGATGCTCGTCCCTGCCCGGGCACAGGTGGCCGGGGCGGAAGGCCGGCCGGTCGCCTCCAATCCCACCGATCTGCTCGTCGTCGCGGCGCCGCTGGAGCGGGGGGGCACGAGGGTCGGCCTGCTGGAGGTGTTTCACCATCCGCATCAGGCTGATGTGGAGCAGGGGTATCTGCGCTTTCTCGATACCGTCGCCGAGGTGGCCGGGGGCTACCTCACCCGCCGGCAGGTCCGCTCGCTCGATGCCCAGCAATCGGCGCTGGCGCAGGTCGATCGCTTCAGCCGCGCCGTGCATGAATCGCTCGATCCGGTGGCCACGGCCTTCGTCCTGGCCAACGAAGCGCGGCGGATCATCGGCTGCGACCGGGTGAGCGTGCTGGTGCGGCGCGGACGCCGGCGGTTGCGGCTGGAGGCGGTGAGCGGTCAGGAGTCGGTCGAGCGGCGGGCTACGGCGGTGCAGGCGATTGAGGCGCTGGCCAGCGTGGTGGCGAAAGCCCGCGATCCCCTCTGGCATCCCGATACCTCCCGGGAATTGCCCCCTCAGATCGAGGAGGAACTGGAACATTACATCGACGAATCGCACGCCACTGCTCTGGCGATCATCCCCTTGGAGAAGCCGCGCCCCACGCCGGTGGTGAAGCCTGGCGGGGTCGATGCCGTGGCGGTGGCGCGGGCCGAGTCGACCGCCCGCTCCGCTGAGGAGCCGGTGGGAGTGCTCGTCGCGGAATGGTTTTCCTCCAGCACATTCGAAGGAGGCCGCAGGGCCCGCGTGGAGCTGGTGGCCGATCATGGGCGGGGGGCGCTGGCCAATGCCCTGGAGCATACCGGCCTGCCACTGTTCGGCCTGCTCGACATGGTGGGGCGGTCGCGGGTGTTGCTCGCGGCCCGCAATCTGCCACGGACGGTGTTGGCGGCAGCGGCGGCGGTGGCGGCGGTGGCGGGGCTGGTTCTCATTCCGGCGGAATTACGGCTGGAGGGAAAGGGCACACTCGAACCGGTTCACAAGCGCGATGTCTTTGCCGGCATCGACGGGGTGGTGGAAACACTGGAGCCGGGGCTGGCCCATGGGGCCGATGTGCAGGCCGGGGCGTTACTGGCGACCCTCCGCAACACCGATCTGGAGGTGGCGCTGACCGACGTGCTCGGCCGCAAGGCCTCCAGCGAGGAACAGCTGGCCTCGACCCGCCGGGCATTGCTCGAAGACAACAAGATCTCGGCCGATGAGAAGACTCGCATGAGCGGCCGCGCTGCCCAACTCCAGCGGGAAATCGAGAGCCTGGAAGCCCAACGCAAGCTCTACGACGCCAAGAAGCGGGATCTGCAGGTGCTCAGCCCGATCGAGGGGGTGATTGTCACCTGGCAGGTGCGCGATCGCCTCATTCTCCGGCCGGTCGAGAAGGGGCAGGTGCTCATGAGCATCGCCGACAAGTCGGGGCCGTGGGAGTTGGAGGTGCAGATGCCCGACGACCGCCTGGGCCATGTCAATCGCTCTGCCGCCGAAGCGAAAGCCGCGGGCCGCGAACTCGAGGTTGATTACATCCTCGCCACCGATCCCGGCACCCGCCACCGCGGAGCGGTGAAGGAGATTCACGAGCAGGCCGAGGTACGCGGCGACAGCGGCAACACCGTGCTGGTGCGGATCACGATCGACCCCTCCCGGCATGAACGCGAGGAGCTCGGGGCCGGAGCCACGGTCACCGCCCGGATCAACTGCGGCAAGCGGCCGCTTGGGTATGTGTGGTTTCACGATGTTCTGGCGTTTATCCAGTCGCAGGTTCTCTTCCGTCTTTGGTGAAGGTTCGCCAGTGAATAACTCCGCTTCCCTGCCGTTTTTTCGGCCCCTTCTCTCTGCCGTTGGCTCAGCCTGCATTCTGTGGGTGATGCTCCCTGTTTGCCTGCAGGCCGCGGCAGCCGCTGACAAGGCGGAGCCGGTGCTTGAGCGCTGTCTGGTCTCTCTGGTGGAAGAGGCAAAGGTGCCGGCGCGGGAGGCAGGGGTGCTCTCGCAACTGCTCGTGCGCGAGGGAGATGTTGTGCGTCGGGACGAGGTGATCGCCAGGATCGACGACAGTCAGCCACAGATGGAGAAGCGGAAAGCGACGGCCGAACACGATCAAGCCCTGGCCAAAGCGGAGAGCGATGTCGATGTGCGGTATGCGGTGGCTGCCGAGAAGGTGGCCGAGGCGGAGCTCGAAAAAGCTGAGGCATCCAATCGTCGCTCTGACAAGGCGGTGACAGAGGTGGAGGTGAACCGGCTGCGGCTGGCCGAGCAGAAGAGCGAGCTGGGAATCGAACAGGCCCAGCTGGAGCGGAAGCTTTCCAGCCATGCCGCGGCCTCCAAGGGGGTTGAGGTCGACGCCGCCGAGAAAGCGATCGAGCGCCGGCTGGTGACGGCCCCGCTCGATGGTGTGGTCGTGCAGGTGTTTCCCCATCAGGGAGAGTGGATGCAGCCTGGCGATCCACTGGCCAGAGTGGTGCGCATCGACAAACTACGGGTGGAGGGCTACGTCGATTCCACCCGCTGGGATCCCGAGGAGGTGCGCGACAGGCCAGTCACAGTTGAGGTGAAACTGGCCGACAGCCGCGTCGAAGCCTTTGCAGGCCGGATCGTTTTCACCAGCCCATTGGTCGAATCAGGGGGGGATTATCGGGTGTGGGCCGAGGTGGAAAACAGGCTTGTGCCCGCCTCGCAGACCTGGATTCTACGGGCCGGCCAGGCTGCCACGATGACGATCCACTCGAAGCAACAGCCGCTGCCGCCGGCAGGCAGGTAGGCCCATGGCGACTGCCGACGCTTTCCGCGCGAGCACCACCCGCCCCGTCGGGCTGCGCCGCCGTGGCGATCTGGTCGCCAATCGGCAGGCCTATCAGGGGCAGGTGTGGTGGGTGGTGAAGGATCCCATCTCGCTGGCCTATTATCGGTTTCGGCCGGAAGAATATGCCCTCCTCGACCTGCTCGACGGACAGGCGAGTCTGGAGGCCCTCAAGGAGAAATTCGAGGCGAAATTTGCCCCCCGGCGGATCGGCCTGGAGGAGCTTTCCCGATTTGTGGCCTCGCTCCACCGCAGCGGTCTGGTGATCGGCGATCGGCCGGGGCAGGGGCCCCAGCTCTACGAGCGCCGCCGCCAGCGAATCTGGCGGCAATGGATGGCGTGGCTGGCCAACATCATGTCGATGCGTTTTCGCGGCATCGATCCCGATCGCCTGCTGGTCCGGATGGATCCCTGGCTGGGCTGGCTGTTTTCCCCGCCGGCTGTCGTGGCGGCGCTGCTTTTTGTGGCCAGCGCGCTCTTGCTGGTGCTTGTGAATTTCGATGTGTTTCGCAGCAAGCTGCCGGAGTTCCACCAGTTTTTCGCCTCGGGCAACTGGCTCTATCTCGCAGTGGCTCTCGGCGTCACAAAAGTGCTGCACGAATTTGGCCACGGCCTGTCGTGCAAGCATTACGGCGGCGAATGCCATGAGATGGGGATGATGCTGCTGGTCTTCACGCCCTGCCTCTATTGCGACGTTTCCGACAGCTGGATGCTGCCGAGCAAGTGGAAGCGAGCCGCGATCGGAGCGGCAGGAATGTACGTGGAGCTGATCATTGCCGCGATTGCCACCTACCTCTGGTGGAACTCCCATCCGGGCATTTTCAACCAGCTCTGCCTCGACGTGATGTTTGTGTCGAGCGTTTCCACTGTGCTTTTCAATGCCAATCCACTGATGCGTTACGACGGCTACTACATCCTTTCCGACCTCCTTGAGATTCCCAATCTGCGGCAGAAGGCGACCACCATTCTGGGACGGTTCGCCACCCGGTTCTGCCTGGGCATCGAGCAACCGGAGGATCCGTTTCTCCCCACCCGCCACCGGGGGCTGTTTGCGATCTATGCTTTGGCGTCGAGTGCGTATGGCTGGATGGTGAGTGCGTCGATCTTTCTGTTTGTCTGGAGTGTGTTCAAACCCTATCGGCTGGAGGTGCTCGGGCAGGTGCTGGCCGCCGGAGCGCTGTGGGGGTTGGTGGTGCGACCGGTGCAGCAGATGGTGAGTTTTCTCAGGGTGCCTGGAAGAAGAGAGGAAATGAAGACACGCAACATCGTCCTTACTGGCGTGGCGGCTCTTGTGCTCGCCGCCGCCATCGGCCTGATCCCGCTGCCGCAACGCGTGTGGTGCGCAGCCGAACTGCGCCCGCTGGGAGAGGAGACGGTCTATGTTTCGGTGCCGGGCAGGCTGGAGTCGCTGGCGGTGAAGGCGGGAGAGGTGGTGGCCAGCGGCGCCGAGTTGGCCCGGCTCTCCAGCATCGAGCTTGATCTGGAGATCGCCGATCTGGAGGGAAAGGCTGCGCAGTCGCGCTCGCGCTTGAATAGCCTCCAGCGGGAGCGGTTCACCGATCCCGCGGCCAGCCTGGAACTGGGCACGGTGCAGGAATCGCTCAAGAGCGTAGAGGAGCAACTGGCCAAGAAGCTGAAGAACCGCGGCGAATTGGTGCTCCGGGCGCCCCGCGGCGGTGTCGTGCTCCCGGCCCCGAGCCTCAAGGCGGCTCCCGATCAGTCGGGCAAGCTCCCGATGTGGACCGGCAATGCGCTCAATCAGAAAAATCTCGGGGCCACGCTGCGCGAGGGAACGGTGCTCTGCCTGGTGGGCGATCCCGAGCGATTCGAGGCGGTGATGGTGGTCGATCAATCGGAGATGGAGTTTGTCGGGCGCGGGCAGGCGGTTGACCTCAAGCTCGATTCTTTCCCTTGGCAGACCTTCTCCGGCACGGTCGACGAACTGGCCGAAACGCATATCGAAGCCGGCTCGGAGCGGCTGAGCGTGAAGGCGGGGGGCCAGGTGCCGACCCGCACCGATGAGGCGGGTCAGGAGCTTCCCATCTCAACCAGCTACGAAGCGATGATGGCGCTGGATGATCCGGGAAAGCTGCTCACGCCGGGGATGCGGGGCACGGCCAGAATCAAGGTGGGCACTCGCACCGTGGGCCAGTGGCTCCTGCGGCTGCTCTGGCAGACATTCAACTTCCGGATGTGAGCCCGTGCCGGAAGCGTCTCGCGTCTGCCCTGAAGCCGATTCCCCTGAGCTGTCCAAATGCCTGTTCTCGATCGCATCACGATCTATCCGGTGAAGAGCCTCGACGGAGTCGAGCGGGCCACTGCCTCGGTGTTGCCCTGCGGGGCGCTGGAAAATGATCGTCGCTGGCGGCTGGTCGATATGGAACGCCGCGTCGTAAGCGCCAAGCGCATCCCGCTGGTGCAGGCGATCCGGGCGACATTTCTGTGGAGCGCGGAGGGGGGGGAACAGGAGATCGAGTTGGCGGTCGATCCGACGGCAATCAAGTGCGCATCCCCCCCGCTGCAAGCCCGCCTGCGGCAGCTTGAGCCTGCCACCTTTCCGCTGCTGCCGGGGCCGCAGGGGCCGTGTGCCTGGCTGTCGGAGGCGCTCGGCTTGGAGGTGCTGCTTGAGGAACGCAGCGACGGCGGGTTCCCCGACGATCGCGATGCCCCGGGGGCGACGCTGATCGCCACCGCCACACTTGAGACGGTGGGCCGCTGGTTTGGGCTCTCGCGGGAAGAATCCCGCCGCCGGTTTCGGGCCAATCTCGAGGCTGGCGGCTGTGATGCTTTCTGGGAAGACACGCTCGCCAGCCCGGCGGGGAAGCACAGGCCGCCGGTTCGGGAGGAGTGTGCCGGTGGGCCGTGGGCCGATCCCTATGCCGATCTGCCCCCGCCGGAGCCGCTTGCCTTTTCGATTGGAGGGGCACGCTTGCGGGCCACCAACGTCTGCCGCCGCTGCGTTGTGCCGACCCGCGACAGTCGCTCTGGGCTCGTGAGCGAGCACTTCCGCGAGGCCTTCGAGGCCCGCCGGCGGGCCACCTTGCGGGAGGATGTTGAAGCCTCAGCCTGGAACACGCTCTACAGGCTGGGGATCAACACCATTGGCTCCTGCACTCATCCCGCTGCGATCCAGATCGGCGACACGATCGGTGTCGCTCGGCCGGGTCGCTAGCGGCAACCAGTCGCGACTACGGCATCGGCACGTTGAGCGAGCTGTTGTAGTAGGGTGGGGGCGGAACGGGCGGATCATACGTGTAGCTCGTTCCCGTGGTGGTGGTGCCGCCGATGGTGGTACTGCCGGTGGTGAAGGCGGTGCCTGGTACCTGCGTCACCGTGGCCCCCAGATTCAGGCCGCTGAGATTGGTTTGGCTGGCAGCTTTGACCGTCAGGAAGCCATTGCTTGCGAAGCGGGCGGTTGTGCCGCTGATGGTCGTTGTCCCGGCTGTAGTGAGCAGAATGCTGCCGCCGGAGAGGAGTCCGGAGGGAAGCGTACTTGAGTTCAGCAGGCTGGCGATGTTTTCATTTGCCGTGTTGGCACTGGCGATGCGGTTTCCTGTCACGTTTGCCAACAGGTGGGCGCTTCTGGCCCCGGGATCGAGCGCGGAGTCATCGGCCACGGCGAGGCTGATGCCGGTGCCGCCACCCGAGGTGATGATCCGGTTGCCGCAGGCGGTGAGATTCACAGTGCCGCCCAC
>Ga0164295_10003322_pt1 | contig 12973 bp, 11 predicted proteins | sample GEODES006metaG_FD_111798 | JGI IMG/M metagenome (GOLD analysis project Ga0164295, IMG submission 111798) | Oligotrophic lake water microbial communities from Sparkling Lake, Wisconsin, USA - GEODES006 metaG | ecosystem: Environmental > Aquatic > Freshwater > Lake | place: USA: Sparkling Lake...
AAGAAAAGCTTACTCCACCAACAGCTATTGAAGATAGAATTCCATCGAAACCAAATGGTGCAAAACCAGCTGAAGTTAAATTAGAAGGATGAATATTTGCAGTTAATAGAAGTATTGCTACGCCTATAGGAATAATTAGTTTCCAAATGACAACAAATTTATTGGTTTCAGCCATAAATTTTACGCCAATTACATTTATAATGGATAAAATTGCCATTAATAATGTTGCTAAGACTAGACCTTTTCCCGTTAATGCATGAGATGTTCCAACTTTTTGAGAAATATCTGGGATATAATTTGAAGCATATTGAAGTACGGCTTGAACTTCTATGGGAGCAACTACCATTGTCCACAGCCAGGTAATCCAAGCAAAAATGGCACCAGTCATTTTACCATGACTTATTAAAGAGTAAGCAGTGGATCCTCCACTTAATGGAAGCATAGTAGATAATTCTGCAAAAGTTAGAGCAATAATTCCAACACAAATTCCACCTAATATCCAAGAAAGGATTGCAGCAGGACCAGCTGTTTGTGCAGTATAAAATGATCCAAATAGCCATCCAGAACCTACAATAGATCCTATAGATAAAAATAGGAGACTTGTTTTGGATATGTTTCGTTTAAGTTGCATACTCTCACTTGCCTTTAAAAATGTTAGTAGAGTGATCTGCCATGTTTATAGTAAGACTAAAATCACTTTGAAAGGCTTGTATGCAATAAAAACCTTGGCCTGTCATCCAAATTTTCCGAATTTTTTATAACATACTATTATTAAGGAATAAATATGTTGAAATCTATGAGTGCCAAAATTACTGCTGAGTATAATGGCGAAAGATTTGATGTAGCTGCAGCAGCTCTATTTGAAGAGCTTAGTAGAAAAAAAATTAAATCCATTATTGATGCTGGTGGTGCTTACATTAATAAAAAAAGAGTGCAAATGGCAAAATCAGTAGTAAAAAATGGAGATAAAATTGAAGTTTTTTGGGAAGAAAATCAAATTTCAAGTGAAAAAAAGAAGGAGCATAATCAATATAGTTTAAAAAATACGATAGGGACTTTTATTGATAATAATACACTTGTATTTGAAAATGAAGAATTTTTTATAATAAATAAACCAGCTGGAATCGCATCTCAAGCAACTCTTTCTTCAAGTAAAGATACTATTTTGCATGCATTAGCTAATTTTGATTCATCTAAATTTGATATTCAAAATATGTTTCTAGTTCATCGTTTAGACAAAGATACTTCTGGCTTAATGATTATTGCAAAAAACCAAATTGCTCAAAAGAAATTTGAAGATCTTTTTAGAGACAAAAAAATGCAAAAAACTTATGATGCATTATGTTTTTATACTCCTAAAAAATTAGAAGGAGAAATTAATTTTCCAATTGCAAAAGATAATTCAAGAAAAAATTGTTATTTTGCCATTACAAATCCAAATTCAAAAAATAAAAATGCAAAATCTTCTGAAACAAATTATATTGTAAAAAAATCTTATAAAAATTGTGATGTCTCTTTAATTTCTTGTTTACCTAAAACAGGAAGAACTCATCAAATTAGAGTACATTTGTCTGCAATAGGTTGTCCTTTATTGGGTGATAAAACTTATTCACAAAATATTTATGGTCATAAATATGCTCAAATTGCATTAAGACATATGTTACACGCAAGCAATCTTTCTTTTGAATTAAATAATGAAAAATTTGAATTTCATTCTTCTTTGCCAGAAGATTTTCAACGTATAATAAAAATTTTTGAAGATGTTAAATAATTTTATATCCGTAAAAATGTCATATCAGCTTGAAAATATTTGTAGATAGTTTTATCAAAATGTATCTTGTTTCGTTGTTTATTGGAAAGGCCAACCTTTCCAAAACACTATCTTGGTAAAAAGGGAGGATTTCCATAATGTCATATAAGCTCATTACTGTCCCACAAGGCGGTTCTCATATTAAAGCAGATTCTAACGGTAAATTAGATGTACCAAATAATCCTATTATTCCTTATATTGAAGGAGATGGTACGGGACCAGATATTTGGAAAGCGTCACAAATGGTTTTTGATGCTGCCGTTGAAAAAGCATATGGTGGTAAAAAGAAAATTCATTGGATGGAAGTTCCAGCTGGAGAAAAATCTTTTAATGGAAATGGAAGTTGGCTTCCTGACGAAACAATTGATGCCATTAAAGAATACCGCGTTGCTATCAAAGGACCTCTAACAACTCCAGTTGGGGGTGGTATTAGAAGTTTAAATGTTGCACTTCGCCAAATTTTAGATCTTTATCAATGTGTTCGTCCTGTTCGTTGGTACACTAATGTGCCATCTCCTGTTCGTGAGCCACAAAAAGTGAATATGTGCATTTTCCGTGAAAATACAGAAGATATTTATGCTGGTATTGAATTTAAAGCAGGCACGGAAGAGCAAAAAAAATTACGTGAATTTCTTGCAAATACACTTGGAAAAAAAGTTCGCGAAGATTCTGGTTTAGGAATTAAACCAATTAGTGAATTTGGTTCAAAGCGTCTTGTTCGTGCAGCCATTAATTATGCTATTAAAAATAAATGTAAAAATGTTACTATAGTTCATAAAGGTAACATTATGAAATTTACTGAAGGTGCATTCCGTGATTGGGGCTACGAAGTTGCTAAAACTGAGTTCCGTGATCAATGCGTAACTTGGGATGAGTGTAATGGAAATCCTCCAGCAGGAAAAATTCTAGTTAAAGATGCTATTGCTGACAATATGTTCCAACAGGCTTTGTTACGTCCTGATGAATATGAAGTTCTTGCATGTACAAATTTAAATGGAGACTATCTTTCAGACGCATTAGCTGCCCAGGTTGGTGGATTAGGTATTGCTCCTGGTGCTAATATTGGAGATGGTTACGCTTTATTTGAAGCAACTCATGGAACAGCTCCTAAATATGCTGGTCAAGATAAAGTAAATCCAGGATCTGTTATTTTAAGTGGTAACATGATGTTTGAATACCTTGGTTGGAATGAAGTTGTTTCTTTAATAGAAAAAGCATTTGAAAAAACCTTGGCTCAAAAAGTAGTGACTTATGATTTTGCTCGTCAGCTACCAGGGGCAAAAGAAGTAAAGTGTTCTGAATTTGCTAAAGCTATTATTTCAAATATGTAATAAAGGAAAGGTAGCTTGGGAGTAATTTGAAACTTTTAAGCCATATAAAATCCTTATATAGTAAATACTCTCGCCTATTGCCATGGGCGAGTTTAATTTGGGGTATAGGTTCTAGTTTTTGGCTTACTCGCGATTATGATAAAGCAAATAGACTTGGTTTTTTTACATTAGCCTTTTTTTTATTAATTATAATTATGTCAACTTGGTATAGTTATATTACAAAAATCTCTTTACAAAGTCATAATAAATTAACTAAAATTCATATTAATATTCATAAACAAAAAGATTTATTAGAGTTTGTTGGGTTAACTGCAACTCAATATTTTATTCAATATATATTTATGTTTTGCCTACCTTTTTTATATTTTAAGCAAGAATGGATTTGGCTTTTCTTTTTATCCTTTTTTGTTGGAATGACCTTATGGGATCCTTTTTGGGTAAGGCTATTTAAAATACAAATTTTTAGATTATTTTTAAGGCTTATTTCTTCTTGTATGGCTTTTGGTTTTTTATATGCAGTGCTGTTTCCTAAATATATAGATTATTATTATGTATGGTTTACGGTGGTTTGTTTTTTTGTTATTTTTCCTTGGAATTCTTTTGTTATAAATCGAAAAATAAAAATTCAAGAAATTGCGGCTTCATTTATTTTAACAATCATTATTGCTATTCATTCTTTTATACCATCAGAATATCAATTTCCTGTTATCTCAATTTGGGTAGAAAATAGTAACTATTCTATTGAAAAACCTAGTAGTAATTCTTATGAGCTTATTAAAGGGAATATTAAAACAAGAAAAGAATTTTTAAAAACGATAAATGCCGGAAAACAAATTTGTGCAATATCTCCCATTATTGCTCCAACAGGTTTTTATTCAAGAATTTATCATGAATGGTACGTTGATGATATTTTAATAGATAGAATAACATTACCTAATATCTCTGGTTCAGATATTAAAGAAAAACATAATACATATTCATGCAAAAAATATTTTTTAAATATGAAACAAGCAAAAAAAATAACAACTAAGATTTATTTAAAAAATGGTATTTATGTTGGTAAACAATTTTTAATCATTTCTGATTGAGCTTCTTCCAAAGCAAGTAAATCATTTTCACCAATTTCGTATCCAATACTTTTTAACATTTCGGTATAAAGCGAAAAGTCATGGACTCCCTCTGCAAATTCTTCTTTTAATTCTTCATCGGATAGATGAACTTCATTTAAAAAAGCTTCTAATCCTTCTTTTGTACAAAGTGCTGCCAATAATAAAGGAAGGTGTCCTAGAGTACTTCTTCCAAAAGTTTTTCTTTCAAAATCTCTTATGGAATCTTGAGTGAATGAACCTAATCCAACTGTTTGTTCGATACTTCTATGGGATAATTTTTTTTTGCATAGTTTGGGAGAATCAATACTATTATAAAAACCACAAATTAGAGGACGTAAACCAAATATGCCACAATGTCCTGAAAATTCATTTTTCTCTTCCTTCACAAAAAAAGGGCAAGGAAGTTTTTTTGTTAAAAACTTTTTTTGGTCTGAATCTTTAAAAGGAAGTGCATTATTTTCATATGCGTTTTCAAAGTATTTTTCAGCATAAAGGAATAATTTTTCGGCTAATTGGTTGAGGTCAATCCCTTCTGCAAGAAGTCTATTTAATAAAACAAATGCTTCTCCAGCAGTAATGGGTACTAAAGGAAAGTAACAACATGCACCACATCCTTTAGTACAAGCTATTTTTTCAGAGGGATTCTGTTCTAAAAAGTGATTAGTAGCATTTTCAGCATCTAATTCAAAGTTTTCATATTTCTCTAGTATAAATGGAATTAAATGACTAATTGCCTTAGAGTAATCCATATCCACCTCCTTTAAGTTTTAATATGGTAATAGGTTTGCTATTAGCGTGTTTTAGGAATAAATCCAAGCAGTAAAATTTTCAAAAAAGTATTATTTAATATTTTAAAGAAATAGGATTAAAAAATTATTTATTACTATTTTTTTTTGGAATTTGATTTATAATTTTTTGGTATTCTTTTGAGCTTTTAAAATATTCTACAGCATTATGAACTTTTTTAATTAGTTCAGGAGAAGTTTTTGATGTTGTTCCAATGTACTTAGATTGAATTGATATTGAATTTCCTGTATTAAAGTCGCTTTCTGATAAATTTTCTGCAGAAGATAATGTTTTAATTGCATGTATTGCAACAATATCAATCGTAAACCAAGTATCAATTCTTTTTCCTATTAGCTTTTTAAAATTTCTTATATCAATTGGAATTTCATCTATGTCTTTGGAGTCTAGTCCATTTTCAGGTCTAGCTAGAATTGCGCGGTATGATGATGATGCAAGTACTCCTATTTTTAAATTTTTTGCATCTAGTATAGAATTAATTTTTTTTGAACGTTTCATGGTTATAAACATTGTATGAGCATCATATATTTTTGAGACCCAGATAAATTTTTCTTCTCTTTCAGGTATTCTAGTTAGAGGGATAATAAATGTTTTATTATCCTTATTATCTAATGCTTCTTTATAAGCTCTTGTCCAAGGGCGCCATTCAAGATTAATTTTTATATTTTTTTCTTTTAATGCTTTTGCAATAATGATTCCACCCAGTCCACCAAGTTCTTTATCTTGGGTTTTTTCAATTTCACCCGTGAAACTCGGATCTGCGAGTAATGTAATTTCTTCAGAGAATACATTTAATGGAAAAAATAAAATAATAAAAATAAATATTTTAATTAAAAATTTAAAAAACAAAGATTCACCTCATTGATAATTATTTTAAATTTTGATTTAATTTTATTAAATCAAAATTTAAAATAAAAGAGTTAAAATAATGTCATTTGAAACTTAATTTAAAATATTTATTATTTTTTAATGTTTTAATAATATTTATAATTTTGCTAAAAAAATCTTCCACTGCTAGGAATAGTTAAAATAATTGGCTCCCCATCAGTAACGATTATGGAATGTTCAAATTGAGCTGCTCGGTGATTTTTATTAATATATAAAGTCCACCCATCTTGACTTTCCTTTGCATAGTTACTTCCATTTGATAAAAAAGGTTCTACTGTTATTACGGATCCATTTGAAAGAATTCTTTTATCATTATCGTCATAAATGGAAGATATAAATTTAGGTTCTTCATGCAGTGCTTTTCCTACTCCGTGGCTTCCTAAATTTTCAATTATATTATAATTATAGCTTTTTGCCGTTTTTTGAATAGCTTTTCCAATATCAGATATTTTTTTATTTGCTTTTGCCGCAAATATACCAGCATACATAGAATCAATAGTGGCTTTACATAATCTTTCATAATGCGGGTTTGTATTTTCTAGCGTAAATGTACCACCTGTATCAGCAAAATAACCATCTAATTCCGCAGAAACATCAATATTAATTAAATCGCCTTTTTTTAGTTTAGTTTCAGAAGGTATCCCATGAGCTATTTTATGATTAATTGAAATACAAGTATATCCAGGAAAGTTATATGTTACTTTAGGGGCTGATTTTGCTCCAAATTTATCTAAATATTCAAAGCCAATTTCGTCTAATTCTTTTGATGTCATTCCAGGCTTTGCTTTTTCTTTCATTAAGACAAGAGTATCGGCAACTATTTGACCGATATTTTTTAATTTTTCAATTTCATCATTTGATTTTACGTTCATTATTCCACCATTTAATGTATTAATATAAAAAATATTCTTCTATTTTTCATAGAAGCTATCATATATACTATTGATGTGGTGAATGCCACTAAAATTTTGTTAGAAAATGAGGCAAAATAAATCATGAAATATCGTTCAAGACTATATGTTCTTTTCGTATGGGCTTTTTTTGCTATTATTATAGCTTTTACAGGCTCCTGGATAGAAAATTATATTGTTAGCGATGGAGCAATATTTGGAAATAAATTTTTTGGAAGTTCCTTTTTTTTATTTTTTTCAGCTGTTAATATTAATGTAATACTTCTTTTATTGTTTGTATTTCTTACCTTTAGAAGTGGTGTTAAATTAATTGTAGATAATTCACAAGGTGCTTTTGGTAGTAAATTAAATACTAAACTTGTTACTGCGTTCCTGTTTTTTTCTTTACTTCCAACTGTGGTTTTATTGTATGTTTCTACTAAATTTGTAAATACAAATTTTGAAAAATGGCTTCCATCAAATTTTGTTGAAGCAACTGAAGAAACATTGAATAGTGAAGCTATGTATCAATCTCAAATTCTTTCTTTATTTGAAAATCAAATTCCAACAAAAGACAATTTTAATACATTTGATTTCGTTAAAGATAAAAAGAAAGATAAATTTATTTATCTATCAAAAAAAGAATTAAAGAGTGATCATAAAATAAATGAGATAATTGAAAAAAATAAATCACAATTAACAAGTAAAGCAATTTGGTTTGAATATGATAACGAAAGAATGATTTTATTAAAATCAAATGTAAACTTTATATTTGGGATTATTTCTCCAAAAATGCTTCATCCTCAATGGTTGCTATTAAAGTCAGAATATCCTGAATCTAAAAATGCTACAAAAGTTTTAAAATTATCTTATTATGTTATGTTAGGTGTTATTACATTACTCATTATTTTTTCTGCAACTTGGTTAGGATTTACAATAGCAAGAGAGATCACTGTTCCAATGAAAATACTTTCAGATGCAACAGAAAGCGTTGCACATGGTGATTATTCTGTAAAAATTGATGATATTGTTTCAGATGATGAGATGGGAAAATTAGCTCTAAGCTTTAGATCCATGGTATCAGATTTGAAATTAGAAAAAGAAAGAGTTGATTTATATTCAAACGAAATAAAAAGAAAAGCAGATGAATTATTAATTAAATCAGAATATAATGAAATTTTATTAAGAAATGTAAATGCAGCAGTTATTGCATTAGATCAAGACTTGTATATTGAAACATGGAATTATAGAGCAGAAAATATTTTTAATTATAAAGAGTCAGAAGCTTTAGGTAAACATATTTCTCAAATTATAGAAAAAAATATATTTGAAAAAGCATTTCTACCACCTCTATCTGAAATAACAGAATCATCACAAAAAAGAATTGAATTAGAATGGTCTGGAAAAATTTCTGAAATTGACTATCAATTACAAGTTGCAGTTAGTATGTTGCTTTCATCTAGAGGAAAAGTTGTTAAAATAATATTTATAAATGATATTACTGAACTTGCTAAAGTGCAGAGAATGGCTGCCTGGAGAGATGTTGCGCGAAGGATTGCTCATGAAATAAAAAATCCTTTAACACCTATTAAATTGGGAGCTCAGCGAATTGAGCGACGTTTTTCCGATCATTTTGTTGGAGTTGAGAGAAATATATTTCGAGAATCTGTTCAAATTATTTTACAGAGTACTGAAAGTATAAAGATACTAGTTGATGAGTTTATTAAATTTTCAAGAATGCCTCAATCCTTTTTGCAAGAAGGTAATATTGTAGAATCTGTTTATATGGCTTTAAGAGGATTTGTTGGTAACATTGAGAATGTGTCAATGGTTTTTCATATAAAAATAGATAATAATAATGTTGTATTAAAGAATGAGGAGCGTATAGAGCTTTTACCTGTAATCATATGTAATTATGATAGAGACCAAATTGTACGCTTATTTGTAAATTTAATTTCTAACGCCGTAACAGTCTCTCATGGTACGAATCAACCAGTAACAGTCTCATTGTCCTATAATACAGGTGAGAGGTTTGTTAAAATAAGAGTTATGGACTTGGGAGAGGGCCTTTCAAAAGAAATAAAAGCTAGACTTTTTGAACCTTATTTTAGTACTAAAAAAACAGGAACAGGGCTGGGGCTCGTGATTGCGAAACAAATTGTAGATGAACATTTTGGAAAAATTTATGTTGAAGAAAACCTTCCAAAAGGTACAGTGTTTATCGTTGAAATCCCTGCTATAAAGTATAGGGAAAATGAGGATAAAATAATTTGAATATGACAAATTTACCAGGAAAAATTTTGGTTATTGATGATGAAAAAGATATCTGTACTACTTTATCAGGTATATTAAGTGATGAAGGTTACAAAGTAATAACTGCAAATTCAGCTGAATCAGGGTTAAAACTGGCTAAAAGAGAACTTCCTGATGTTTGCTTTTTAGATGTTTGGTTACCCGACTCAGACGGAACAGAAACTCTCGAAAAATTAAAAGCATTAAACTCTGATTTATATGTCATTATGATGAGTGGGCATGCAAATATAGAAACAGCAGTTAAATGTACTAGATTAGGTGCGACAGATTTTATTGAAAAGCCATTAAGTCTAGAAAAAGTTTTATTAAATGTTCAAAACATATTGCATTTAAAAGACTTAAAATTTGAAAATCAAAATCTAAAAAATAGGGTTGAAAAAAAATATACTTTATTAGGAAGCTCTCAAGCTCTTAAAGATATTATTTCAACTGTAGAAATGGTAGCAAATAAAAATACTACAATTTTAATTACAGGTGAAAATGGAACTGGAAAAGAAAATGTTGCTAGATTAATACATCAAAAATCGAATCGTTGTTCTAAACCATTTGTTGCAATTAATTGTGCTGCTATACCAGATGAATTAATTGAAAGTGAATTATTTGGTTATGAAAAAGGTGCATTTACAGGAGCCCATTCTTCTAAAAGAGGAAAATTTGAATTAGCACACAATGGTACATTATTTTTAGATGAAATTGGTGATATGAGTTTAAAAACTCAAAGTAAATTATTAAGAGCATTACAAGAACAAAAAATTGAGAGAGTTGGTTCTGACGAAACAATTTCGGTCGATACCAGAATTATTGCTGCTACAAATAAAAATTTAGAAGAAGAAATTAAAAAAGGTACGTTTAGAGAAGATCTTTATTATCGTATCAATGTTATTCCAATTCATTTACCTCCTTTAAGGCAAAGAAAAGAAGATATAGAATTGATTTCATCTCATTATTTATCGCTATTTTCCGCTGAAAATAGCATTAAAAATAAAGTTATTTCTAGTTCTGCTATTCAAATATTAAAAACATATTCATGGCCTGGAAATGTTCGAGAATTAAAAAATATTATGGAACGATTATCTATAATGGTTAAAGCAGATTTGATTGAGCCTCAGCATTTACCTTTTCCCATTAATTCTATTAAATTCGAAAAAAATGAAGAATTTGAAAATTTATTTACTTCTATTGATTTTAGAGAAGCTAGAGCAAAATTTGAAAAAGTTTTCATATTAAAAAAACTTGAAGAGTTTGATGGAAATGTAACAAGAACTGCGGATGCAATGGGAATGGAAAGAAGTCATTTATATAGAAAAATGAGGCAATTTGAATTAGTACCAGAAAATGAAAAAAATAATGATGAGGAAAAATTAAATGAAAACATTAATTAAATTTATCGTTTTATTTTTGTTTTCTGTTATAGCAATTTACTTTTTATTACATCAAAAAATAATTGATATTAATGCCTTAAAAAATGCTTTTAATACCAATAAAAGTTTAATTCTTTTAATTGCAATTATTCAAATATCTGTTTGTTTATTTATGACTTTAAGATATTTTAGCCTTTTAAAGATTTTTAAAATTAAAACTGATTTTCAAAATGTTTTAGCTGCTACATTTGTTAGTAATGGTGTTGGTCAATGGATGCCCGGATCTATGGCTTTTATAGAAGTTATAAGAATAGGATTAATGTTAGGTGCTGATAAACATCTTAATCAAAAAAATTTAGATAAAAAAGAAATTGAAATAAAAGAAAACTTGGCAGAGTTGGCGTTGAAGTCAAAATTAGCAGCGGTTTCTATTATTGATAGATTAATTGGTATTCTTGTCATGTTAGGCTTTGGATTAATTGTTTCATCATTTATCTATTATCAAATAAGTTCAAATTTAAATATGATTGATAAAGCAAATAGTTTAAAAGGTTTTTTAGTTCTTACTTTGTTGTTATTTATAGCAATAATTATGTTGCCTTTTCTCTCAAAATCAAAGGTATTTCGTAAAATATTAAGTAGGTTTGAACGCTTATTTCTTGCTTTATTTAAAAAGGGTTTTTTAAATAAGATAATTAGAAAATTATTTCATGAAATAAATTCTTTATTAGATGCTATTGTATTAGGTAGTAGTAAATTATATTTATTTTGGAAACCTGTTTTTTATAGCATTATGTGTGTTCTTTTATCCTGTTTAGGCTTGTATTTAAGTAGTGTCGCCTTATCTAACAAAATTCCTTTTGAAGTCATTCTTGCAACAATATCCATTTTGTCTATCGCTTCTTTATTGCCAATAGGTATAGCAGGTGTGGGTGGAATGCAAATTATTGCTGCCATTGTGTTTTCCCTCTTTCTAATTTCACCCCAGGCTGCCAGTTCTTCACAGTTGCTCCAAACATCCGTCAATTTATTGGCGGTATCGGCAGTTGGTATTTTGTTTGCAAGATTGAGTGCAAAACAAATACGTGCCATTTTATTATCTAGGAAAAATCAGCAGTTAATAGACGGAAAAAAAACATCAGACATTACAGATGTTTAGTCTTTAATTTTTTTTATAAAAAATTCAACATTTTTTAAAAATTTATGTTATAATGCCTTATGTTAATTTGTATTTTTTTTGTAGAAGACAAAAAGTCCTAAGAACTCTAAGCTTTTATAATTTCTAAAGTTGCAATTAAATTTTGTCGATATAAAAATTGGGCTTAGATGGCTCTTATTTTCATTTTATTTTTTAGAAAGGAGGTGGATAATGCAAGGTAAATTTTTTAATGATTCTTTTATATCTAGCATGGATTTTGAAAAGGTTGAGAATCTTCGTCAAATTTATGATTGGGTTCGCAGTCATACTGAGCTTTGCCACCTCTATACTAATTTATCAGGTATAGATGATAAGGTTAAATTTAAAAATGAAATTGAATCTTCTTTAGCTAAAGGCAGGGTTTTAATGGATTCTATATTTTCTGATTCTATTCAGAACCACAGAAAGCCTTTAATTCCTTTATCTGGAGTGAATCGTTTTTCTGCTACTTTAAATGATTCTATGCCTATTTCAAAATTTGAAGTGGTTTCAAGCCCCTTAAATGGTGCTTTAAAGTCTGAAATTACAGGGATTAGTAATGTTAAGAAAGTTCCTATGCCAAGTAGAACTTACTTAAAAAAGAAATAAATATTTCGAATTAAAATTTTATAAAGTTGTATTATTTTTGTTCATCCTATTTATCCCAGAGTTAAATTAATTAAATTTAACTCTGGTTTTTTTTATAGGAATTTAAATAAATGAAAAAAATAATTACATTATTTTTAATTATTGCAGTTATTGTTTTAATTTTTAGCTCTTTATTTAAGGTTTATAAAAGTCTAAATATAGACAAAAATAATCAACTTAAAAACAATTATTCAATGCTAAAAAATATACCAAAAGAGATGAAGTATGATTATTTTATAATGAAAGATAATTGGATTTTGTATCATGAATCACTTAATCTTATAATTGGTAAAAAGTATTTATTATTGCATTCAATAGATGGGAAGTATATTTGTTTTTTAGGTTTGTTTTTTTTAAATAAAAATATTAATAATAACTTATCTTTTAAGTCTGATAAGTCAAAATATCAATCAAAATTATATAAATATTCAAATATGAAATCTTTTAAATTAATAACTTTAATTGTAGATTTTAATGAAATTGAAAAATTAAAAAATATTCAAAATTGCTCTGAATGGATTAAATATTAAATGTTAAAAGTTATTATACGCCGTCCTAAATGTTCTTGCATCCTCAAAAAAATCATTTATGAAAAACCAATTGATTTAACAATTTTTTGATTTATTTTTTTCCAAGCTTCAA
>Ga0164295_10003323_pt1 | contig 12968 bp, 6 predicted proteins | sample GEODES006metaG_FD_111798 | JGI IMG/M metagenome (GOLD analysis project Ga0164295, IMG submission 111798) | Oligotrophic lake water microbial communities from Sparkling Lake, Wisconsin, USA - GEODES006 metaG | ecosystem: Environmental > Aquatic > Freshwater > Lake | place: USA: Sparkling Lake...
CCGGTTGGGCGAACGCAAGACGATCCTGCTCTCCACTCACATCCTGCAGGAGGTGGAGGCCTTGGCCGACCGGGTGATCCTCATCTCGGAGGGCCGGCTGCGGTTCGACGGTGCGCCTCAGGACCTGCGAGTGGGCGGCCGCGGCCTCGACGAGCGGTTCCACGAACTCACGCGTGGCGTTTCCGTGTGACACATGCCGACAGTCCGGCAGCCGCCCCGATCATCAGACGGTGTCTCGACGGCACCAGGAACATTCTCCGGAACAGTTTTGAAGGACGGAACAACATGAAGTGGAATGTGCTCGACGCGGTGTTCAAGCGAAACTTCGTCGCTTATTTTTCCAATCCCACCGGCTACGTATTCATCTGCGTCTTCGTGTTGCTGGGGTCGCTGGCGGCTTTCTGGCCACCTGAGTTCTTCAACTCCAACCTCGCCAACCTCGATCAGCTGAACCGCTACCTTCCCTACATCCTGCTGGTGTTCATTCCTGCCATCACGATGAGCGTATGGGCCGAGGAGCGGCGGCAGGGAACCGACGAACTGCTGTTGACCATTCCCGCCAGCGACTGGGAGGTCGTGTTCGGGAAGTACCTCGCGGCGGTGGGGATCTACACGGTGGCGCTCCTGTTCTCCTGCATCTGCAACCTGGCGATCCTGCTTCTGTGGGGCACGCCCGACGCCGGCCTGTTGCTCTCGAACTACCTCGGCTACTGGTTCGTCGGCATCGCCATGATCGCCATCGGCGTCGTGGCCAGTTTCCTCACGAACAACCTCACGGTGGCCTTCATCCTTGGGCTGGCGTTCAATGCGCCGCTGGTCGTGGCCGATCAGGCCGGGGCGGTGATGTCGCCGGGGCTCGCCAAGTGGGTGCGGCCGTGCAGCCTTGCCGAACAGTTCACCGACTTCGGTCGCGGCATCGTCAGTCTCTCTGGCATCGCCTACTTCCTCGGCATCGTGGCCGTCTGCCTCTACATCGCGATGGTGCTCATCGGTCGCCGCCATTGGACCAGTCGGAGGGATGGCGCAAAGATGGGCGTGCACTTCATCGCCCGGACTCTCGGCCTGGTGGCTACGGCCGTCGGTCTCGTCATGCTCTGCCGGGGCGTCGACGTCCGCGCCGATCTTTCCGAGGAGCGGATCAGCTCGCTCTCTCCCGACACCCGGCGACTGCTCCGCGAACTCGACACGAGCCGTCCGATCGACATCAAGGCCTACGTCAGCCCGACCGTGCCGGAGGACTACACGCAGACGCGATTGAATCTGCTCAACATGCTCCGGCAGTTCCAGCAACTGGGCCGGGGCAAGGTCAACGTCGAGGTGATCTCCACCGATCCCAAGACCGAGGCTGCGGCGCTTGCATCGCAGCAGTTTGGTATCGAGCCGGTGAGCGTGCTGTCGCGGGTCCGCGGGGCCTACCGGGACGAGAGTATTTTTCTCGGCTGCGCGTTTACAAGCGGCCTCGAGAAGGTTGTGGTGCCCTTCTTCGACAAGGGCACGCCCGTGGAATACGAACTCATCCGGTCGATCTGCACGGCTGCCCAGCAGAAGCGGAAGCGGCTCGGGGTTCTCACCACCGACGCCGATCTCTTCGGCGGCTTCGACATGACCACCGGTCAGCAGCGGCCGCGGCAGCCCGTGCTCGAGGAACTTGAGAAGCAGTATGACGTGGTGCAGGTCGATGCGTCGGCGCCGATCACCGATCGCTACGACGTGTTGCTTGCCGTGCAGCCGTCATCACTTGGGCCGGAGCAGATGAACCACTTCGTGGCCGCCGTGCGTGCGGGGCAGCCCGTGGCGGTGTTCGAAGATCCGCTGCCGGTGTTGATGCAGGGCGTGCCGGGCACCTCGCAGCCCCGCCGTGGGGGCGGCGGTCCGATGGCGATGTTTCAGCCACAGCAGCAGCCCAAGGGCGACATCGGCCAGTTGTGGGAGACGCTTGGCCTCAAACTGATGGCCCCCGGTGGACGGCCCGCCATGGGGCAGACCGGCACCGATCCGCTCATCGTCTGTCAGGATTACAACCCACATCCAAAGCTCGAGCTTCCGGATGAGTTTGTCTTCATCGACGCCGATCTGACGTCTGATGCCTCGGGCAAACTGCCTGCGTTCAACGCCCGCGAGCCGATCACTGCGGGGCTGCAGGAGGTGCTCTTCCCGTTCCCGGGTGCCCTCGTCAAGGACGACAAGGCCAATGTGGCGTGGACCCCGCTGGCTCAAACGGGACTCCGCACCGGAACGATCGAAGTGGATCAGGTGATGGCCAACCCCGGAATGCGGCAACTGCAGATCTTCGAAAAACAGGCCAAGCAGTCGATGGTGCTGGCCGTGTCGATCGAAAGACAGCCCGCGGCTATCTCTGCTGAGGGTGGGGTCGACCCAGGCAAAGCCGACGGAGCGCCCCCGAAGCCGGTTCGCGCCATCGTCGTCGCCGACATCGACCTCATGCACGGCCAGATCTTCGGCCTCCGGAACCGGCCGGATGAGGTGTTTGGGCTCAACTTCGACAACGTCACGTTCGTGCTCAACATCCTCGACTTCTTGGCGGACGACGACCGGTTTCTCGAAATCCGGAAGCGGAAGCCGAAGCACCGCACGCTCGAGCGGATTGAAGACACCGTGGCCGCTGCCCGCGAAAAGGCCGATGCTGAGCGGCAGAATTTTATCGCCGAGTTCGACGAGGCGGAGCGTGGCGCCAACGACTCGATGCAGGCGGAGGTCGGTGAGTTTGAGAAGAAGATCAAGGAGATGGAGACTGCCGGCGATGCCGACCCGCAGGCTGCCATGCAGGCCGTGCAGCAACTCGCCAGCCGGCAGCGGCTCGCGCAGCGACGGCTCGACACCAAGATCGAACAGCTCAAGCGGAAGCGGGACACCGAGGTTGAGTCCGTGGAACGCCAACTGGAGGCGAAGATTCGCAAGGAGCAGGACCGTCAGAAGTGGCTGGCCGTGCTCCTGCCGCCGATCCCGCCGCTGGTGGTGGCCTTCTTCGTCTATTTCCGGCGTCGCGCGCTGGAACGCGAGGGTGTGGCCAAGACGCGGCTCCGGTGAGCGAGCCCGGGCGGCTTGTGGCCGCGGGAAGCGATGGGACCAGAGGAACCAAATCAGACGGATCCAATACGTTGGAAGTCAGGTGCACACGATGAACACGACAGGCAGGACCGACAGCATGAATCAACACGACGGACGCGAGAAGCGGTTTCGCGAGATGGATGACCACGAGCCAGCCGGGGGGCTGTCGCCCGTCATGCTTCGCACAGGCCTGTTTCTGCTCGGCGGTATGGGCATGCTCCTGCTCGGGGCCGCGGTGCAACCGCGGTTCAAGAGCGTCAAGGTCGAGCCCGAGGAGCAGCGGGTGCTGTTCCCTGAGTTGTCGGATGCCGCCAAGGCGGCCAGCCTCGAGATCGTCTCGTACGACGACGAACTCTCGACGTTGCATCCCTTCAAGGTGATGCAGTCGGGAGGCGTGTGGGTGTTGCCTGCGCACCAGAACTATCCTGCCGACGCCAAGGAGCAGCTCGCCGCCGCCGCTACGGCGCTTGTCGACCTCAAGATGCTCGATGTGGTGAGCAAGTCCCCCGGCGATCATGAGACCTACGGCGTCATCGAGCCCGATCCGGAAAAGATCAAGCCGGGGATGGTCGGCGTCGGGCAGTTGGTCGAGATTCGCGACGGTTCCGGCAACAAGCTCGCCAGGTTAATCGTGGGAAAAGAGGACAAGCGGCGGGTCGGCGGTGATCCTTCCGGTCGGACGTTGCGGTTTGTCCGCAAGGCCGGCCAAGACCCCGTCTATCGCGTGGAGATCGACACGTCGAAATTCACGACCACCTTCGGCGACTGGATCGAAAAGGATCTGCTCAAGCTCTCGCCGTGGGACGTGCGGCGGCTCGGGCTCGAGGACTACGCCCTCGTGGCGGTCGAGTCCAATGGCCGTGTTGGCGTGCAATTGGATCGAAAGTACCGCGTTGATCTGGCCTACGACGACAAGGCTGCGAAGTGGTCGCTGGTGCGTCTGGAGGCTTTTTCGGGGGATGGGGAGCCGAAGGAGGAGTCGCTGGCCGATGGGGAGGAGCTCGCCGCGGGCAAGCTCAACGATCTGCGGAACGCGTTGGGCGATCTCAAGATCGTGGACGTGGCCCGCAAGCCATCGGGGCTGAGCACTGAGTTGAAGGCCGAGGAGAGTTTCACCAGCGATCGGGAAGCGGTCACTTCAATGCAGCAGAAGGGCTTTATGCCCCTGAAGACCGGCGAGATTCTCTCCACCGATGGGGAGACGATCGTGGGGATGAAGGACGGCGTGGAATACGTGCTCCGATTTGGTGCTCCCACCACGGTGGCCTCTGAATCGAAGCCGGGCGATACCAAGGACGCCGGCAGTGCCGCGGCCGGCAAGGATAACCCCGGCGAGACAAGCGGTCGCTATCTGCTCGTCATGGCTCGGTTCAACGAGAAATTGCTGGAGAAGCCGACACTCGATCCGCTGCCGGAAGTGCCTGCTGCGGCCGACGACGCCACTCGGAAGGACGGCGACACCCCAAAAGACGAGCAGAAGGCAGGCGAAGAGGCCCCCAATGAGGAGAAGCCCGATGCGGCGGAGAGCCTCAAGAAGGCGGATGAGGCCGAGGCTGCAGCGCAGGTGGCTCTCGAGAACCGACGGCAGGTGGAACGCGAGAACCGACGGAAGCAGGACGACTACGATGAGAAAGTAAAGGCCGCGCAGAAACGTGTCCGGGAATTGAATGGCCGCTTCGCCGACTGGTATTACGTCGTGTCTGACAAGGAATATGCGAAGATCCACCTTGGCCGGAATAGCATGGTGCAGAAGGTGGAAGCCGGGACGCCGTCGGCCGATGCTGCGGTGCCGGCTGGTGCCCCGGACGGCCAGTGATCCCTTCAGGCGTGAGTCGCCTGTGATGTGATTATGGAGGGTTGCAGCGATTGTGATTGATGGGGTGACCGTGTCCGGTGCGGGCGGCCATGATATCCGCTTGTGGAACCACACCGCCACCCGATAATGATCTGTCTCGTTCGAACGATCCCTTTAGCCCTACTCAGGCGACTCATGCACTCAACATCAGCGGTACCCGGGGTGGCGTCTAGCTCGGCGGCGGGCGGCATGCCGCTCGCGACTGCTGCCGTAGCACGATCAACAAGAGCCGTCGCTGGCTGGGATCTGCGCTGGAGCAACGTGCACTGGGAGTATTTTCTTCCCATTTTCGTGGTGCACGCGTTGGCGTGCTTCGCGATGCTGCCGTGGTGTTTCAGTTGGTCGGGGCTGGTGATCGCTCTGGTGGGCACGCACGTTTTCGGCATGGGCATCAATCTCGGCTATCACCGGCTCCTCACCCATCGCAGCCTGAAGGTGCCGCTCTGGCTGGAGCGGTCGCTGGCAACGATCGCGCTCTGTTGCCTTGAAGACACACCGGCCCGCTGGGTGGCAACACACCGGCTTCACCATGTTCATTCCGACGAGCCGGAAGATCCTCATACGCCGCGTGACGGCGCGAGCTGGTCCCACGTCGGCTGGCTGTTCCGTCGGGCACCTGATCGCCGCACGCTCGCCTTTCTCGACAAGTACGCCCGCGACATCCTCGCCGACCGCTACTTCCGATATCTCGAGCGACACCCAACGAGCACCCTCTGGATCTACCTGGCCCATGCGTCCATCTTCGCCCTCGCGGGGCTGATGGTGGGCCGGTTCACGGGGGGCGACTGGGCCCACGGCTTTCAGTTGGGAACCAGTTGGCTGGTATGGGGTGCGTTCGTCCGCACGGTGCTCGTCTGGCACATGACGTGGAGCGTGAATTCGTTGTCGCACCTGTTCGGGTATCGGACCTATGAAACCGGTGAGGACAGCCGCAACAACTGGTTCGTGGCGATGGTGGCGGCGGGTGAGGGCTGGCACAACAACCACCACCATGATCCGGCCAGTGCGAGCGTGCAGCACAAATGGTGGGAGTTCGACCTCACTTACTACGAGATCCGGCTTCTACGACGTCTGGGGCTGGCCACGGATATCATCCAGCCGCGGCACCTGCGTCGCGTGGCGGCACCGCGAAACTGACCGGAGGCGGCTGCCGCGATGTCCGATATTCTCACTTCGCCCCGGCGATCCCGATTCGGTCGGGCCGTGGGCTTTCGTCTGGCCGGTATCGGCAGCAGCGTTCCGTCAAACGTGGTGACCAATGCCGATTTGGCCAGGCTCGGCTGCGATCCCGAATGGATCGTCGCCCGAACGGGGATTCATGAGCGGCGGTGTGCGTTGCCGGACATGGCAACGAGTGATCTGGCCACGGCTGCCTGCCGGGCGGCACTCGCCCAGGCCGGGGCGGACACCGCAGCCGTCGACCTGCTCGTGCTGGGCACCTTTACTCCCGATATGAGCATTCCCTCCACCGCCTGCATCGTGCAGGAAAATTTGCAGATCGATGCACCGGCCATGGACGTGACTGCCGCCTGTGCGAGCTTTGCCTATGCACTTGTGACCGCCGCCAATTTTCTCGCGGCCGGGTCGAGTCGGCTGGCGCTCGTGACCGGCGCGGATACGAATTCCCGCGTTGTTGACCCCGAGGATATCAAGACGTGGCCTCTTTTCGGCGACGGCGCCGGAGCGGTGTTGCTCGAGGCGACCGAGCCCGAAAGCTCCGGGCGGGAACATGGATTACTTTCATTTTCGCTCGGCTCAGATGGCCGTGGTGCGGGCCTGTTGGCCTGCCCGATGAGCGGTTCACGACAGCCGGTCACGGCGGAGGGGCTGGCCCGCCGGGCACAGTTCATGCAGATGGACGGTCGCGCTGTGTTCAAGTGGGCGATTCGCTTGGCCGAGGACAACATCCGTCAGGTGGTCGACCGGTCGGGCCTGGCTCTTGAGGAGATCGACCTCTTCGTGCTGCATCAGGCCAATGCCCGGATCATCGAGGGAGCCCGTGCATCCCTGGGTATTTCAGCCGACCGTTTCATGGTGAATCTGGACCGCTACGGCAACACATCGAGCGGTTCGATCCCGCTCGCGATGGACGAGGCGTGGCGCACGGGCAGGATCGGGCCTGGCAGTACGATCGTGGTCTGCGGCTTCGGTGGCGGACTTGCCTGGGGCAGCGCGGTGTGGAGGTTATGAGGGCGCCTCGTGGGTCGTTGAGCCCAACCCGCCGGGGACGGCAGAAGTCTCGTCGCAGTGGCTTTTTCGCCATCACGCTTTGCGATAGTGCTTGTCCGGGCAGGGGCGAAAAATCCAAAAGCTCCTCGAGCTTCCGCCGATCCCCGGCTCCCTGCACGAGTCGAATTTGTTGCTCCATTGAATCCAGATGCGATCTAACCCGCGGAAGTTTTTGTTCACTGTTTCGGTTGCTGAATCCGTGAGGGGCTGCCCATGTCCCGAGAGCCGGCGTTGCTGACAAGCGTAGGCAGGATGCCGGAGCGCAGTCAGCATCGAGTGAGCGAAGGCAGGATGCCGAAAGCGAACGTCCGGCGACGGGGCGTGGGCAGCCCCGAACCGTGGACGTCAACCTTCCGGTGCTCTCCGTGGTATGTTTTGCGATCATTGTTGAAGGAGAAGAACGATGGCGGATAGTGTGGTGAAGAGTCTTCCGGCGCGGCGCGACGTAACCGTGGGGGATACGTGGGATCTCGGCAGCCTGTTCGCATCCGATGCCGAGTGGGCAGCGGCGCTCTCGGAGTGGGAGAAACGGATTCCGGGGTTTGCGGCGTTTGCTGGCACGCTCGGTTCGTCGCCGGAGCGGCTCGCGGAGTGCCTTGCCTATGACCTCGCGGTCGACCGCGAGGGGGACCGGCTCGGCACCTATGCCCACCTGCGCGCCAGCGAAGATCAGGGAGCGGCCGATCCGCAGCGGATGACGGGCCGCTTTCAGCACGTCGCCACGCTGGCAGGCGAGAAGGCGAGCTTCATTCGACCTGAGATCATGGCGATCCCCTCCGACACGCTGGCGGTATGGATGCAGTCGCCGTCCCTGACGCCCTACCGCCTGCTGCTGGAACGGCTCACGCGGACGCGGCCGCACGTGCTCTCGGAGCCGGAGGAAAAACTTCTGGCGATGCAGGGCACGTTTGCCGGCACGGCAGCGAAGGTGTTCCGGCAGTTGACCGACGCCGATATGAAATTTGGCAGTGTGACCACCGGCACGGGTGGGCAGGTCGAACTGTCGAATGCAACGTTCGTAACGCTCCTGCACGACGGTTCGCGGGAGGTGCGACGGACGGCATTCCACCAGTATTACACGCAGTACGAGGCCCACGCCAACACGCTCGCCGCCACCCTCTCGGGCTCCAATGAACGCGATGTCTATGCGGCCAAGGTGCGACGCTATCCGAGTGCCGTCGATGCGGCCCTCTTCGCCGACAACGTACCGATCGCCGTCTACGATCAGTTGATCGCTGCGGTGCATGCCCATCTGCCGGCTGTCCACCGGTATTACGACCTCCGCAGGCGCCTTCTCGGGCTTGACGAGATCCACCACTACGATTGCTACGTGCCGCTGGTTCCCGAACTGGAACAACGTCATAGCTGGAACGATGCGGTGCGGGTGGTGATTGAATCACTTGCGCCGCTCGGGGCTGAATACAGCACGCAGCTGGAAAACGGGCTCATGGGTCGCTGGTGCGACCGCTATCCCAACGCGGGAAAGCAGTCGGGTGCCTTCAGTTCGGGCACCTATGACTCCGACCCGTACATCCTGATGAATTTCCAGGAGGAGGCGATCGAGCACGTTTTCACACTCGCGCACGAGGCGGGCCATTCGATGCACACGCGGTATTCGGCTGAGGCCCAGCCCTACCACTATTCCGGCTACACCATTTTCGTGGCAGAAGTGGCGAGCACATTCAACGAGCAACTGCTGACGCGGCTCTTGCTCGCGCGGGCGACGTCGAAGAAGGAACGGGCCGCGATCATTGCCCGGGAGATCGACTCCATTCGCGCCACGATCGTGCGGCAGACGATGTTCGCGGAGTTCGAGAGAAAGAGCCACGCCTCGGCCGAGGCGGGCGAGCCGCTGACGCTCGAGCGGCTTCGGACGATCTACCGCGAACTGCTCGATGCCTACTTCGGCCCCCGGTTTGCCATCGACACCCAGTTAGAACTCGAGTGCCTCCGCATCCCGCACTTCTACAACGCCTTCTATGTCTACAAGTATGCCACCGGCCTGTCGGCCGCGATCACGCTGGCCAAGCGGGTGGCCGAGGGGGGTGTCAAGGAACTTGAGGCCTATCGGGCGTTTCTCAAGGGTGGCTGTTCGAAGTGGCCGCTCGATCTGCTCCGTGACGCGGGCGTGGATCTCGAAAAGCCCGAGCCGGTGGCAACCGCTCTGACGCGGTTTGGTGAACTCGTCGACGAACTCGGGACGCTGCTGTAAGGCAAGGAGGCCGGCTTCACTCAGTCCTATCCCCGCGCCAGTTCCACCAGCGGACGCACGAAGGCCCCCGTGCCACCGCCGTCGATCCACGGCCGTGGCTTCTCAGCGAACGCCGGGCCGGCGATGTCGACATGGGTCCATGGGATCCCGCCGACGAATCGCTCGAGAAACTTCGCCGCCGTGATCGCGCCCCCCCAACGACCGTCACCGACGTTCTTGATGTCGGCGACCTCGCTCCGGATCTGGTCATCGTAGTCGGCATACATCGGCAGCTGCCAGACGGGCTCACCTACGGCGCGGGCCGCCCGGGCGACAGCGTCGCAGCAGCTCTGGTCGTTGCTGAACAGTCCGGCGACATCGTGGCCGAGCGCGACCATGCAGGCGCCGGTGAGTGTGGCGGCGTCAATGATTCGCTTCGGCTTGAAGCCACGGACCACATCAAGCACATCGGCCAGCACGACCCGCCCTTCGGCGTCTGTGTTGTGAATCTCGATCGTGGTGCCGCTCCGGGCGGTGATCACGTCGCCGAGTTTGTATGCGGCCGGCCCAGTCATGTTTTCGACCAGGCCGATGGCTGCCACGAGATTGATCGGGAGCTTGAGAGCGGCGATGGTCGCAGCCGCCGCCAGCACCGCGGCGCCCCCCGACATGTCGCACTTCATCGTGAGCATCGAATCGGATGGCTTGAGCGACAGGCCGCCCGAATCGAACGTCACGCCCTTGCCGACGAACGCCAGATCGGGCTGATCGTCCTGCGCCCCTGGGCCGCGGTAGCGGAGGATGACGAGTCTCGCGGCCCGGCTACTGCCTCGACTCACGGCGAGGATCGCCTGGCAGCGTTCCCGTGCCAGCTGTTCCTCGTCCCAGATTTCGACCTCCATGCCGGTGCGGCCAGCGACGGCTGCCGCCTCCTCCGAAAACGTCTGTGGGTAGAGGTCGTCGGCGGGCATGTTGACCAGTCGCCGGGCAAGATTCACGCCTTCGCTGATCACGACGCCGTGGGCCACTGCCTCGGGCGATGCAACCATCCAGACGGTGGTGCCGAAGCGTGTGCGTTTCTTTTCCGTCCGGTAGAGATCCTGACCCACCATGCCGACCGCCGCGCCGGCCACGGCCTGTTCCGTCTGCCTCGACGTCCAGGAACCGTCGGCGATGAATGCCACCTTCGCCCGCGGTCGGCCGGCCAGATGCCGGGCGGCCGTCGCCGCCGCGTAGTAGAGCACGCCTGCGTCGACCTCTTCACGCTTGCCAAGCCCCACCACCACGAGTTGGCCGGCCTTGAGACCGGGAGCGGCGAGGAGCGGCACGCACTCAAAACGCTTCCCGGTGATTTCGCCTGCCGCCACGAGCCGGGAGACGAGTCCACCGGTGGCCGCATCGATCTCGGCGACGGCACCGGAGCCGATGCCCCCCTCCGTGAGGAACGTCACGACGGCATCGGCCTCGATCGCTGCCGGTCGCCGGGCCGACTCGGAGATAATGCCGCCCGCGGCGCCGATGTTGCGGAGGTGGGAAAATTCATGGGTCATGGGCCGCTCCTGTCTGGGTGGGATGGAAGCGACGAATGTAGCGGGTTTTCGGCGGCTCGGCATCCCGAGGTCAGCCAGGGGGCCAGCAGCGAGAGCAGCACGGGCAGGACGACCAGGTTACCGAACAGCCCGCCCGTGAGTGTCAGGCAGGAGAGCGCTCCGAACGACACGGTGGGGATGAAGCCACTGGTGGTGAGTGCCAGAAATCCGATCACGAGCGCGAGCGTCGAGAAGATCATCGCCCGGCCGGCGGTCTGGTGGGCGGTTTCGAGCGCGGCTGGAATCGTCTGGCCCAGGGCGAGCCGTCGGCGGAAGGCCGCCAGGTAGTGGATCGAACTATCAACTGAGAGCCCCATCGAGACAGCAGCGATCATGGCCGTACCCATGTTGATGCGGTCTCCTGCCCAGCCCAGCAGGCCGAGCACCACGAAGATCGGCAGAACGTTGGGCACCAGCGCCACCGTCGCCAGGAGCAGGCTCCGAAAACTGAAGGCGAGCAGCAGGAAGATTCCCGCTGTGGCGAGAAAGAATGTGAGCCACTGGTCGGAGAGCAGCCGGTCCACGAGCTGCGCCAGCAGCACGAAGAAGCCCGTGACCTCACCGGCGGGCCGGTCACCCCGCCGAGGAAATTCCTCGGATACGATCCGGTTGACCTGGGTGATGATCGCGCGTTTTTGGACCGCGGGCTGCCGTTCGTGGGCCCGCAGCATCACCCGTAGCCAGGTCGAGCCGTCCTCGGGATCATGTCCGATGAACGTGCGGCCGAGTTGCGGAACCTGCTGCTGAATCACTTCGAGCGCCCCGGTCACGAGCCAGTTGCCCAACTGCGTGCTCTGCAGCCGTTCGAGCGGAATCGGCGACACGGCAGCCATCACGTCGGCCAGGCTCATCACCTTCGTCAGGGCGGGCACCGGCCGGCCATCACGATCGGGAATCGTGACCTCGGTCCGCAGTCGGTGCTCCAGCCGTGTCATATCGCCGAGCACTTTTCCGTCGATCGCCTCACCGGCTGGCAGCAGCACATCCCAGACGCCAGCTCCGCCCAGCCGTGTCTCGATCATGTCGTAGGAGGCGACCACGGGGCTCGACGTGCGGAAGTTGCGGGTGAAATCTGTCTCCACCTCCAGCCAACGCATGCCCGCCACCGCCGCGGCCACGAGCAGCGTCGACACCAGCAGAATGGGTCCTGGATGCCGCACGATCCGCTGCACCAGACCGTCGAGCCCCATTTCAAGAACGCCCTCGCCCCAGGCCCTCTTCGGGTCGGCGTCAAATCTGCCCCACAGGGCGACGAAGGGAACGACGACCGCCGCGGATATGAGCACCATGATCGCCCCCACGCTCGTCATGATGCCAAAGTCGTGGACCGGCCCCACGCGGCTGGCGATGAGCGATCCGAAGCCGATCACGTCGGTGACGATCGAGCCAACCACCGGCCAGAAGAGGATCGCTATGGCGCGTTCAAGCGCCGCGGCCGGGGGCAGACCCTCATCCCGCTGCCGACGAAACTCCACGATCACGTGCACCACGGTGGCGATCCCCACCACCGTGACCATCGCGGAGAGCATGGTCGAGACCATGGTCAGCTTGAGACCGATGGCGGCGAGAATGCCCCGTGTGCTCCAGAGCGACAAGAGCACGACCACCAGCGGCACCACGAGCCAGCGGAGGCTACGGAACGAGATGAGCAGCACGGCGCCGGACAGAATGGCGCTGGCCGTGCCGAGGAGATTGCCGTCGCGTTTCAGCATGGCGAACCCGTCGCGGAGCATCACCGGTTCTCCGGCAACAGTCCCTGCCGGCAGGTCGGCCACAATGGCGCGGACGCGGTCGATCGCGTCGCCTCGGGAATCTGTCGGCTGCGGTGAGGCCGGCTGCGGTGAGGCCGGATTCGTGGGGGTGTCCGGCGGTGCTGCTGAGGGGGCCTTCAGAACACAGACGATCGCGGCAGTTCGGTGGTCGGCACCGACGGCATACCCTTCCAGAAGTGTGACGAACCGGCGGGCCGTGGGGCTGGTGTCGAGATCGATGATGCGGTTGCCCAGCGGCGTGTCGGCCAGGCTCGTGGCCGAGG
>Ga0164295_10003324_pt1 | contig 12963 bp, 11 predicted proteins | sample GEODES006metaG_FD_111798 | JGI IMG/M metagenome (GOLD analysis project Ga0164295, IMG submission 111798) | Oligotrophic lake water microbial communities from Sparkling Lake, Wisconsin, USA - GEODES006 metaG | ecosystem: Environmental > Aquatic > Freshwater > Lake | place: USA: Sparkling Lake...
CCAAGGAACCTTGGACCTATCCCAGGGGCTGGTGCTGGTGATCAATGCCGGCAGCTCCAGCCTTAAGGCGGCCCTAATGACCCCCGAGGGCACTCCCCTCTGGCGCGACCAACGGCCCTGCGACGGCGAAGGCGACCTGGAAGCGTTGCTGGCGGAGTGGTTGCTGCCCGCCCTAGAGCCCATGCGAGCTGCCATTCGCCTAGTGGCCCATCGGGTTGTCCATGGCGGCGAGCGTTTCGTGGCCCCCAGCCGCCTGGGCCCGGCTGAGATCGGGGCGATCGCCGAACTGGTGCCCTTGGCGCCGTTGCATAACGCCCCGGCCCTGGCGGCGATCCGCTGGTTTGCCGAGAGGGAGCCGGCCTGGCCCCAGGCGGCCGGTTTCGATACCGCCTTCCACCGCAGCCTGCCCGCGGCGGCCTCCACCTACGCGATCCCCGCCGCCTGGCGGGAGCAGGGCCTGCGCCGCTATGGCTTCCATGGCCTTAACCACCAGCACATCAGCGAGGTGGTGGCCGAGCGCTTCCCGGGCCTTAAGCCCCTGCGCCTGATCAGCTGCCACCTGGGGGCGGGCTGCTCCCTCTGCGCCATCGGCGATGGCCTCAGCCTCGACACCACCATGGGCTTCACGCCCCTGGAGGGCCTGGTGATGGCCAGCCGCAGCGGCTCCCTCGATCCGGGCTTGCTGCTGCACCTGCTGCGCCAGGGCCTGAGCCCCGCCGCCCTCGACCAGGCCCTCAACCACGCCAGTGGCCTGCTGGGCCTCTCCGGCCTGAGCGGCTCGATGCAGGCGCTCCGCCAAGCCGCCGCCGGGGGTCACGGCGGCGCCCAGCTGGCGATTGCCGTGTTTCGCCATCGGCTGCTGGCGGCCATCGGCGCCATGGCCGCCAGCCTCGGGGGCGTTGATGTGATCGCCCTCAGCGGTGGCATCGGCGAACACGACAGCCTGCTCGCCCAGGAGCTCCGCCTCGCCCTCGATTGGCTCAACCCCTTTGCCCTGGTGGTGATCCCGGCCGATGAGGAGGGGCTGCTGGCGCGCAGCTGCTGGCCCCTGGTCCAAACCTCTGGCCCCCAGTCCTAACCATCGGGACCAATGGGCTAACAGCTGGTCCCTGGCCTTAAGCGCTGCTGCCTAATTAGCGAGGAGAAAGGCCAGCGGCGCTTTAGGAGGCCGCTAGATCGGTATTCACATAGTCAATCAGAAAACAGCCATGCTCGAGCAGGTCCTGGTCTTCAAATTGCAGACCGAGATAGGTGTTATCTGCCTCCGAGGTACGCCAGCGCAGGTGGGCGTTGAAAAAGGCGCTGCCGAACCCAAAGTTTTCGTAGATAGAAATCGCCAACAGAGTACCTTTGGGAGCCTCCATCGCACTATCCACCACAACACAAATGCCGCCCATGCTGACGTCCCAGAGGGTGATGTGCCACTTCTGGCCCTCGGGGCTCGCCATCTCACCCCCGGGAGCCACCCCTCCGAAAGGCATGGGCTTGCGGCTGAACTGGCGCCGCTGGGAGCCGTCATTCGGCGGTTGGGGGATGGTGTTTTCTGGAAGAAGTAAGGCGTCTTTGCTCTGGGAATAACTTGCTAACGTTTGGGTCAGGAAGGATTGGGTCGGTAACGGCTCTTCAAGCAGTGATTCGGGAGAGGTTGGGAGGGAAATATCTAATGATTGTTTTGTGGTTGCGGCCGGAGGCGGTGGCGGGGCTCCTGGGGCTGCCTGCTGATGCTGGTCCTCACTGCTCCGGTGCTGCAGGCCGAAAATTGGTATTAGGGGGGATTGCTCGTTCATTTCAAAATCTCTTTGCACGTAATTTACCAAGGATCTGGGTGTAACCAGCAGTGCTGCGAGTTGATCTGCGGCGGCGCTGGGGCTTGGCTGCTGGGTCGGGCGCATGGCCAGGCGCCGTGCTTAGCCGCACCTATGCTGCCCTGGTGGCCCAGGGGGACTACGACCAGGGCTGGATCAAATACCAGTGGCGTTGGCGCATCGGCAGGATCCAACGGCCGGCCGTGATGGAGCGCCTGTCCGCCTGGGATCCGGCCGGCCCCCCAAGCAAACCGCTCGCTCGGGCAGCAACGCCTCCCCCTTGCCCCTCGGGCCCACGCTGCAGCACCAGCCCAGCCGCCAGGTAGGGCCTTCGTTCAAGCGATTGGCCTGCCCCTCACCCTGCTCTGGGGGGGGCTCCCGTGGCGGTCACCCCCGAACGGGCAGGTGCCTAAGGGTTAACCGCCACGGGAGCCGGTGCCATCATGATGCTTGGCGCATAGAGCGATCAAATCTGGTCGGCGAACGGTTGCACCTCTGCCAGAGCTTTCTTCCCAGCTTTCCTGGGACTAGCAGCCTTTCCTGGAACTAGCAGCCTTCCCTGGGACCAGCAACCAATCGCTGGGCTGCAATGTTGGCGCTCCTACTACAGACTTGAGTAAGTAGCCAACCTGCAGCCACCATAATGATGGGGGTTTGCGCTGATGCCCCCATAGCGAAAAGTGCTATCGCCACTGATGTGATTTACCGAAGCAATTCTATTGCTGGCGCCGATTGCTTTGGGAGCTCCCGCTAAAAGACTAATTGCCCCTTGAAAGTCTGGGCCGTTCCGGTCCGGTAGGTGGCAGGTTGCTGAAAAATTCCGATGGATTATCCAATCTTGCGATCGATCCTGGCGTCCCTCAATCAATCACAGCTGGCATGACTGCGCAAGCCGCCACCGGCCCAAGCAGCACGATCGATGGCGGCAGCTTGAAGCTCAATGGGGCCGATGGGTGCCGCTCCTATCGCCTCACCACCAACCCCAATCTCGCCATTGATGGCAATGGCACACGGCCCAACTCACCGGTGCCCTAGATCACAACAGCGTTAGCACCCATGCCGCCGGAGCCAATGGCAATCTCCGCTTCATCAATAGCAACGACTCCAACCCGGCCCCCTCTTGCCCACCGGCCCCCTCACCAATACGGGCAGCCCTGCCGTTCAAGGCCCCACCTTGAAGGTGGCCGCCCCCTCAGTCGATGCGCCGCAGGGGAGCTCCCTCTCCAACCCCATTGAAACGGTGAATGCGACAGGAGCCTTTGGCAATGGGGCGCCCATCACGACCAGCAATGGGGGCTGGCGCGCTGGTGGTTAACGCCAACACGATTGCGCCTGGCTCCACCTAGGGCGGCGTGATCTCAGGCAACGTCTCCCCATGGCCAAGGGCGCGATCCAGATCGGTGCCAATGGCAACAGCGGCCCCCTCATTGGCATTGGGGGCATTGTCAACAAGGCGCCCTCACCCTTAACCGCATTGACGCCCTCGCCTTTGGCGGGGGTTTCCGGGGGACGTTCTGGTCGATCCGATGGTGCTTTTGCCTGGGCTCCTGGCTCGAGGCTGAGGGCTAATGTCATTGCATTGCATCGCGCTTTGCCCGTGAGCCGCTGGGAATACCAGGTGATCCACTTGAACGTGGAGGACTCCTCTCAGGCTCCCCAGGCCCCTGGGCCAGGTCCAGCCAGTGCGCCCGCCCAACCACCAACCCCGCCAGCGCCGGAGACTCCCCCAATAGCTGGTCAGCCGGTCTTTTCGAAGGCCTATCTGGAGCAGGAATTTCCCGATTTCTATAGCAATCCCCCTTCCCAGCCCCCCCAGCAGTCTCCCCAGGGGCAACAGCAAGCCAATCACCCGGCCTTGCAATTACAGCAATTCCTGAATGGCCATGGCCAGCAGGGCTGGTCCCTGGTGGGGATTTATCCGCTCGGCAGTTTGTTGATGATGTTCTTCCGGCGGCGGATCCCCGAGCCAGAGGTGGCGCCGATTCCGGTCGCCGCCCCAATCGCCCAGCAACAGCCTGCGTCAGATGGGGGCGCTGCCCAGATCCCGCCCCTCGAGACACCACTCCCTAGGCCTGGCTCCGCACCACCGGTTGCTCCCCAGCAGGCCGACCCCGGTACCCCCGCTGTCACCCATTGGTTGCAGCAAATCATGCAACGGCTGGAATCCTTGGAGGGGCGTATCCCTACTTCGCCCTCCGAGCAGCCTGCATCAGCCGCCGACCCCATCCCTGAGCCTGGTGTAGCCCAGGTTGCTCCGTTAGCACCGCTTGCAGAGCCCATCCAGCAGAAGGCCGTTGGTCCCTCGGAGCGTCGACTGCGCCGTCGTAGCTCGGCTTCCCAACCGCCCGTTGCCAGTGTTTCCGCTTCACCTGCGGCAACGGTGAGCGGTCCATCGGCCCTGCCGGAACCGGGCTCCCCGAGCCAGGCCGTGATCCTCAGCGCCAGCCATTTGGCCATCCTCCAGGAGGAAGTTGGGTTGCCGACATTCCACGCCGCCAAGGCCCTGGACTTTCGCTCCTATGCCACCTTGGCCGGCTATGGCAGTCGCCATGGCTATCCCCTTGGCCTCGTCAAGGAGGGACCCAACCAAATGGCCGCGGTGTATCTCGGCCTGGAACAGGGCGATCGGGGTGGAAGGGCTAGGCGCCTTTGGGCTGTTGTGCCCGTTGCCCGTTTAAGGGCTTTGGAGGGCTGAGCTGAACTGGCTGGGTTGGTATTAGCGTCTGAGGACGTGGTCGCTGTCTAGCTAGGCGGCTGATTGGAGCCGCTTCCAAGTCGTTTGACTTGTCATTTCATTTGATTGAACGCTCAGGGATGTTCTTCTCGATAGCTACGCCTGCGAGTCAGCTAGTTCCCGTGGCCCTCCTGAAAGAAAAGGTATCGCCCCGCCTTTGTGAAGCGCGGCAACCCCTATCTCCCCACCTTGTCGATGGTCGTTAGGGCCCGTGATTAGATGCCAATCTCAAGTGAGTTCCAGAGGCATTCCACCTTGAGGCGACCGCTATCGGGCAGTAGGCAGTGACGGCTGGTTAGGGCCTCAGGAATCGGTTGGAGTTGCGGTTCGAGATCTTCGCCGTGGCGCAGTCCCTGGCCGTTGGCTTTGAGCACCATGAACTTGTAGCGCAAGCTTTTGCCCCCATCGGCCATCTCAAACGGCACTTCCCCAAACCAGGTGTTGGCGTTGACATACTCCAGCACATAGGCACGGTTGAAATCCCAGTTGCCGAGTTCCGGGGCATCTCCCGTCACCGCGATCACTTCACCCGGTTGGGTGGCATAGCCATTGACCTGGAAGGCAACCACCGTTTTGCCAACAACGGGTGCTCCCACCACACTGATCACAATCGCGGCCTTGGATGCCAGCTGCAAATTATTGATACGACCATTCACCACATCAAAGCGTTCGCCACTGAGTAGGCATTGATGGCTGCCATCGGGTAGATCGGTGTTTTCGATGCTGATCGTGCTAGCGGCCCCCTGGTTGATTAGGGTGAAACAGCGGGACTCACGATAGTTGCGGGTAAAGGCATAAATGTTGTCGCTAAGGTATTTTGTGTTGTGGGAACCGTAGGCTATGGCGGGGTTGTCCCGCCGCAGGCCGCTGAGGGTTTGGATGATCGTTACCATCTTCTTAGAGAGATCCCAACTCTCCATCATGGGCCTGTTGTAGGGGTCTTGGCCGGCGTTCGTGTTATTGACCAGGTATTGTTCCGTTCCATAGAAGATGCAGGGGATTCCCCTGAGGGTCATCAGCAAAGTGGTGGCGAGCTCCAGGTTATAGCCATCGCTGATTGAGAGGAAGCGAGGCATGTCATGGTTGTCAATGAAGGTGACAAGCTCGTTGGCGCGATGATAAACACTGTCGTAGTCCAGCACCTTTTGGACATTGTGGAAGCCGCCAGGCTGGCTACCGGAGAAGGCGAAGCGGATGCCATCACAGAGGCCGAAGTCGAGAATCGACATGCCTGATTGGTTGGCATAGGCGATTGTGCGTTCATCCCAGGGCTTGCCGAAGCCGTATTCACCAAAGAGGAAGGTGGATGGCGCGTGTTTCTTGATATCGGTAACAAATTCCTGCCAGAACCACAGCGGCATGTGCTTGAGGGTGTCGACCCTGAAGGCGTCGAATCCCGCATCAAGCCATAGTTTCATGGCGCTTTTGATGTAGTTGCGATAGTTTATGTTTTTTTCATTGAAGGTGGCAAGGCCTGCCATCTCGCCATGGATGAGTTGAAATTCGTCTTCCCAGTCGGTGATTTCTGGGAAGTGATAATAAAAATTGTTCTGATCATTGTTGAAGTCCGCAAGGGGTTCCCCGTCATCCGTCACAACTCCCTTGCTGCCGTTGATGTCTGGCGAACTATGGTTGCAAACAATGTCAAGAATGACCTTGAGCCCCTTGGCATGGAGGGTGTCAACTAATTGCTTGATAGTCGTGGAGTCTTTAAGGCAATTCGACTCGCCATTGGGTAGGAATCTCGGGTTGATGCGCTTGAAATCTTTGGTCCAATACCCATGCATGGCCGTGTATTCGCCCCTGAGGGCCTCGACTTGCTCAAACAGGGGAGAAATCCATAGGGCCGTGACACCGAGGGACTGGAGGTAATCCGCCTTTTCGATAATGCCCTTGAGGTCGCCTCCCCAGTACTTGCCCCAGTGGCTGCGGCTACGGTCAAACAAGTCGGCATTGCTGCCTTCTTCATGGTCGGTACAGCCATCCAGAAAGCGATCTACAATGATGAAGTAGATGACTTCTTTGCGAAAGTCTAGTTCTTCTGCGATCCCGTTGTTGCCGCGAGCCAGTGTGCTTGCCATAATTAGTTGTCAGTTGAATCTTTTTTGAGTGATGTAAATTAGCGGGGCGCGTTTAGGCTTGCTTGGCTTGATTAGCGTACGAAGTTGCAGATACGTTCCATTCTAGCCTCGTTTTCCCTGCTTAGCTGCCGCGACTATCGCCCGTTTGCGATGGCCTTGCTTCGCCAGTCCCGGCAAGGCGTAGGCCCGGCAAGTCAAGTTCAAGGCCAAGGCTGGTGGGCTACGGCCACGCTTGATCGGCTAGGGGCATGGCTTGCCGGTTTGGGCAGGCCCGTCTCTGTCTGTTCTGAGGGCAAGGATGTCCAAGGATTGGTCATGCTGTTGGATTAAATCCTATTCAAGCAAAGTTGTTTGCTCCAGTTTTTATGTCGCTTCTGCCTTGGTTTGCCCGAATGCTGTTGCTTTTTTTACTGATTTGAGTTTGTTGTTGGTTTCTGTTCGAGCCTAATTTTGGCTCCCGTCGGACGACCCGTGCTTGTGTTGATTGTGAATACGGTCCTGATTGCCGTTTAGGAACTATCGCCGTCAGGCGCTGACCTACTCCTCGATGGTTTTCTGAAGTTTGGATTGCCCCAGCTGAGCTCAGAGCTTGCACACTCGGTCGAAGGGATTTTGGGGTGGGACTTTGATTGACTATGGCCTTTTGCTGGCTTGCCATGTCTTTCCCTAGCCTGCAGCTGTGTTGATCCCGATGGCTTTCTGCCGCCCGTGGCAGGCGATAGTTTATCAGATTCTGCGCAAGCAAAGGCTTTGATTTGCCAGAGATCGTACTTGTTTTTCTTGAAGCTTGATTCAAGAGCTGCTGATTTTGACGGCATTGGCATGCCTTGGTGTTGGCCCATTTTTGCGCCACCTTTGCCGCAGTTGGGATCTGATCGGCCGCGGTGCCATAGGTTTGGTTTCCATTGCTTTTGGCATGTCTTTCTAGGATTGCTTTTGTTGTAATTTTTTGAGGTGGCCTTGGGCTGGCTTCTGCTGAGCAGTGGGCCTTGTCTTGTCTTTGGCTGCGGGCCTAGGCTTGATTTTGTCGGCCAGGCTTAATCGCCACTGCTGTGAAAGGCTCTTTTAGCTGATCGCTCTTGCTCTGCTGTTGCTTTCGGTTTTAGTGCTTGCCTTTGCTGCTGGCTTTGTTTGGCGTCATCGATTCGGCTTCAAGCATCATTACTGCTGAATCCTGCAGCAGATTGCGCGCGGATCCGCTTGCTTTTCCCGCTTTATCTTGTATGAATATAAGTCAGAATTGCGTCTTCCCGACCGCTTCCCCATGAAGTCTGAGTACGGCCAAGTGGCCCACTCCTCCATGAATGCTATTTTCAAGACTCCCAAGCGTATCTCGATCACCATCCCTAATGAGATCCATCGGTTGCTGCTCGAGCGCAGTGATCTTGAGGGCCGTTCCTTGAGCAATCTGGCGGCTTACCTGTTGGAATCGTCCATTAGTGGCGCCAACGGCTCCACTGGTGCCCATGGCAGTTAAGTCGTGCCCGCCCCTGGCTTCGGCTGCCCTAGCCGTTCCCTTGTCCATAGGCCTGGAGATGGGCGGCGAGGGTGTCCACCAGCCTGCTCCTGGCTTGGCGTGAACTCCAGGCCATATGGGGGGTGAGCATCAGGTTTGGCACGCCCATCAGCCGGTTGAGTTCCATCCCGGGCGGCTCTTTGACCAACACATCCAGGGCTGCTCCAGCGAGTTGCTGAGCCTCTAGGGCAGCCACGAGGGCCTCCGTGTCGACCAGCGCCCCACGCGCCATGTTGATCAACAGGGCGCTGGGTTTCAGCCAGCCCAAGCGCGTGCGATTGATCATGCCCCTGGTTTTGGCGTTGAGCGGTGCATGCAGGCTCACCACATCGGCTCGGCGTAGGGCCGCCTCCAGGTCTGCGGAGCTTGTTGAACTGGTGATCAGGCTGGTTTCCATCCCAAAGGCCTGCCCGACCCGGGCTACCCCTTGGCCAATGTCGCCAGCGCCCACCACGGTCAGGTGCTGTCCAGCCAACTCATCGAATTCCGGCAGCACCAGCGAGAACACCGGACTGCGTTGCCACTCCCCGCCAAGCACCTGGCGCTGCCGTTCCTGCAATTGACAGCGCAGTTCCAGGATCAGGGCCCAGGTGACTTGCACAACCGAGGGCTGGCTGTAGCGCCCAGCGTTTCGAACGGCGATGCCCTGTTCGGCGCAGGCCTGGCCATCCACTTGGTCCGTGCCGGTGCTGGCGGTACAGACCAGGCGCAACCGGGGTAGGCAGGCCAGCAAGGCGCCATCCAGCACGACCTTGTTGGTGATCACCACTTCGGCCCCTTGGAGTCTCTCCAGGCGTTGGTCCAGATCCGTGCTGGGCCAACAGCGCAGCTCAACCCACCGGCGCAGGGGATCCAGGTCCACCGGTCCCAGGCTGAGGGCATCGAGAAACACTGCTTGGGGCCGGTTCTGGGGAGCTGCCATGGGGAAGGGTGATCATTCGATTGGGTTCAGTTTCTTTTGGGCTTGGACTGCCTTTCGGCGCCGCCGCAGCTGCGCCCTTGCTGCCAGCCGTTGAGAGGCTGCCCTTAGTGGGAATCCTTGCCAGGATGGCTGCCCCCCTAACCAATCGATGGACAAGTTGCTGCCTGACTCCCTTGGGCCGCGCGGCCTCGGCCGCCTCGATCGCCTCAAGGGCAAGGCCCTGCTGCCGGTTGGGATCCTCTCGATCGCCTGGATTCAGGAATTCCTGGATCAACTCCTTTTCCAAGGGCGGTGGAATTTGCCTTTAGTGCAGGGTGGGGCAGTTTGGGGCCTGTTCACAGCCCCCTTCAGCCATGGGGGCTTTGGACACCTGATCAGCAACTCCCTGTGGTTTTTACCCCTCTCCTGGCTGGTGTTGCTCAAGGGGGGGCGCGATTATCTCGCCGTTTGGATTGGAGTGGGGCTGCTTTCGATTCCGGTCTGGTTGTTTTGGCCTGGGGGCAGCCATGGCCTCTCGGGGGTGATTTATGGGTTGCTCGGCTATCTGCTGTGGATTGGCTGGTTGGAAAAACGACCCTTGTCGTTGCTGTTGTCGGTCGGATGTCTGATGATGTATGGCGGCCTGCTCCCTGCCCTGGTGCCCTTTCTTAGTCCGCCGGGGGTGAGCTGGATCGGCCATGCCTCAGGCTTTGCTGGCGGCGTGCTGGCCGCTTGGGCTGTGCAGCGGCCTTAGCCATCCTTCATCCCTGTTCAACCTTGTAGTTTGCTCATAGACGGTTGGTTGCTTTTCTATTCGGTGTTGGAGTGTTGACTTGAATGCCGATAGGACCATTAATCAACGGCGACTATGTACCCTTTGCGGCTTGCATGCGGCACATGGGTGCCATTTAATTCTTGGTCCTAGAAAAAGATAGTAACTATGGCTAGGTTAAGCCAGTGCCTTCTTGGTTTAATCTCAATTCAAATGCTTTTTCATTCCCAATGCTAAGACTAACGCGACCATTTGTTGTTGCCTGTCGACTGGCGCCAGCATCTTTGCTCAGCGGCGCAGCCCTGGGTTCTCTTTTGATGTCAGCCGTCAATCCTGTTCAGGCTGCTGAATTCACTGGCGTTTGCCCGGTTCTTGGTTCTACCCAGCCGGCCTATCCATCGCCTTTCCTCCCCACGATTCCACCAGGTCCGATCGCGATTCCCCAGACCCCCGTATGGGTGACCCCCACCAAGCCGCCAGCATTTGCTGGAAGGCAGATACCGATTTGTGCTGTCTACATGTCGGCCAACCAATCGGGCCAACCAGTGCCTTCCGAGGTGATTCCCGACCCCAGCATTGACCTGAATTTTCCTGACTTGACCCTGCAGCCCTGGTACCAGGGCCCTGGCAATAGTATCGCGGTGGAATTTGCCGATAGCCTCATCAAAAATGGCTATTGGGATATCCCCGATACGGGAACCCCAGATCCCTTAGATACCACTCGGCTAAATTGGGAAGACGATGGCTTGAAGATGTTAGTTAACGAAAAGATTGGTAAAAACAAAAACCAATCCAATTTCAGCCCCTACTTCCTTTGGAACCTCGACGTGAAGCCGGGAAACACTTCCCTTAAGAGCGAAGTCGTCTATTACAACACTAAATCCGATAAGTGGAAAAATAGTGCGGAAAACAAATTAGATGCCGATACAAAATATTGGTATTGGGTTCTTGACGCTCCCGGCACTGAGGTGCCCGGCCCCTTGCCCTTGCTCGGTGCTGGTGCAGCCTTTGGCTGGTCTCGGCGCCTAAGGCAGCGTGTTAGGCAGGCCTCAGCTGGCTGAATGCGAGGGGGGATTGGGCTGCGTTGTGGCCTCGTCGTCGCCCGATGGCCCCCCTTTTTCCTGGCCTGAATCCCTTCGCTTAGGCTGATTTTTGGCTGCGCCGGCCAATCGCTGATTGGGTTGTAGCGGCATGGTCGCTAACCACTGATGGATTGGTTTCAGGCAGCTCCTGGGTCAACGGCACTGGCTTGAGAGGTGGCTTGACGGTTCGCTACTTTTGCCCCCTAGTTCTTATTTTGTGATTGGCGCTATCGGGCCAATAACTTGAAAAGCAAGGCGGTTATGGTTTTCGGCTGCTTCGATCTCGCTATTTTCAAACTCCAGGAAATAGCGTTTGCCCTGCCAATAAAGCTGACCTTTCCAGTGGCCCTTGCCACGCAGCAAGCTCACTCCTCGACGCTGTGAGGCTTCGGTGGCGAAATACTTGGTCTCCACGCACTTATCCGACCATTTCGGTGAAGCAGCTGCATGGGTTCGAACTTGTTAGGGACACGAAGGCCCTGAACCGATCCCGGCCGCTGTCACTCCAACCGGCCTTTTGGAGTCACGGGAGTCACGGTTCCCACGACTGCGCTCGTTGTTGCCGAACCCTCGGTTGCCCCAGCCAGACCAGCGACGGGCAGGATCCATTTGGCGACTGTATGCATAACCCTGGAGCCTGCAGATTTGTCTATTGAAACGGAGCACGCCCCTACCAAGCCTGGGCCTTTGTCGTCGGCCAATTCAGGCCATTGGCCGGTTCTGATCGGGATCCTCCGGTAGCCCTTTCCATTGCAGGGCCATGCGCCGGGCCAGCAGCAGCAACGGATAGATCCCTTTGGCCCGATTAGGCGCGCTAAAAAGCCCTTGCAACAGGTGCAGGAGGGGGTCGCTGGGGGCGAGGCGCCGGCAAAGTTCAGCGATCGCTTCTGCTCCGTGCCAGGTTCGTTCGCCCTCGAGCAACACCGCCCCACGGGCCAGGTTGAAACCCCTTGTGTTCAGGTCAGCCCGCAGGGCGTGATCGGCCCGGCCATCGCGGAGCTCCAGCAGGGGTATTCCTCCCTTGAGCTCCGTGGCGAGGGCGAACTGGCGGCAGAAGGGGCAACCGCCGTCGTAAACGAGAACCAAGTCCATCGCGCCATCATGGCGATTGCTCCGCCCACCCCGTGATTCGCCTTCTCTCCCTCGTTGTGGCCCTGCTGATGCTCCTGGCCGCCCCAGCGGCCTGGGCGACGGCCGTGCCAGAGCGCTACCTGTGCGATGGCGATGCCCTGGAGGCGACCCTCCACACTGGGGCCGTTGATGCCAGCAAGATTCCCAATAGCGAGGGTGGCACCGTGCCAGGGGCCTTCATCGTGTTGCGGTGGCGAGGCCTCAGCCTGCAGTTGCCCCGTACCAACAATGCCGGCATCCCCAGCTTCACCGATGGCCGCTGGTGGTGGCAGGCCGTGGATCCCGATCGCCCCGACTTCAGGGAGCATCGCGGCACCTTCAAGACCTATGCCTGTTCCCGCTAACCCTTTTTTGGGGCGGGGGCTGTTGGGTTGCATTTGGTTCTGCCGCCAATGGAGACTGAGCCACCGCCAATCATCTCGGCCTGCTTGTGGTGGAGCCCGAAATGGCTAGCCCTTACGGAGAGATGGTTCGCCCTAGCGAGCTTGGCGCGGCCCCTTGATCCTGCTGGATCTGGTTGTAATGGGCCAACTCTCCGAGAACAAACGCTTCCATTTTCAAGGAGCCGTGCATTCAGCTCTCGAACCGTTGAGCTGCTTCTGCATGCCCCCCCCTCTTATCTGTCTAAGCTGTTGCTGCCAAAAGCAGTTGATCACAAGCCTTCGCAGGATCGGCTACGGTCTGCACCGGATTGAGGGGGTACGCAGTCAGGAGTCATTTGAGTAAGAATGACAAAATTGGCCTTGGCATGCTTGATGTCGCCTACCCCATCCTGGCTGACATCTAAAGATTTAATTTTATGTAGAGTGCTTTTAAGGATTGATCAAGCCATAGGGTTTGCTCCGCACGTAAATGACTAAGAGTCTTTGCAAATGATGACCCGCCACCGATATGAACCCAAAAGCCGGCTAACGGATTTGAACCGATGGCCTTCGCTTTAC
>Ga0164295_10003326_pt1 | contig 12955 bp, 10 predicted proteins | sample GEODES006metaG_FD_111798 | JGI IMG/M metagenome (GOLD analysis project Ga0164295, IMG submission 111798) | Oligotrophic lake water microbial communities from Sparkling Lake, Wisconsin, USA - GEODES006 metaG | ecosystem: Environmental > Aquatic > Freshwater > Lake | place: USA: Sparkling Lake...
CCTTATTCTCGCGCCCAGTCGGTTGCCCTTCAGTTTCCTGCAGGACCCTTCGGTCCCACTGACCATTGTGGCGGTCGTCATCGCGTATTCGCTCTTGCTGGTGGTGGTGCCGAATGTCGGCAGCACGGCTCTGCTGCATACCGTCCGGCGCTACAGTGAAGCGGTCGGGTTCGGCATCATCAGCGTTTATGGTGCCGTGGTTTGCGTACTCGCCGGAACGGCCTGGTATTGGGCGCCATTGGCCGCAGCCATGACCGTTGCCGGTGGTGGCATCATGCGTGACATCATCGTCAACCGCGAACCGCGCAATTTCCGCGGTGCCATCTTCGAGGAAGTCGGCGTGCTGGCGGGTCTCTTGTTGGTGGTGGGCCTGCTGGTGGCAAACCGCTTCGAGCACTCCGCATGGCTGGTTTATGCAGTGCTGGCATTCGTGGTGGTGTTTACTGCTGGCTTGCAGTTCTTTATTCAGCTTTACCAAATTCGCTATCCGCGCTGGCTTGCCCAGCCAGAGCCCACCTGAAACCGCCGCCGCGCCCCATCTGTCACGTTGCCCATAGCTACCGGAGAAGCTGCTTGAACCTTCCAGCCCTCGTCGATTACCCCGCCGGCATCACCGCCGTGGATACCGGTTATGTGCGCCCGCACTTCGACGCCGCCCACCTCATCGTTCACGATGGCCGCGCCGCGTTCGTCGATTGCGGTACGAACTCGTCCGTACCCCATTTGCTGGCCGCGCTGGAGGCCAAGGGCTTGGCACGCGACTGCGTGGACTACTTGTTCCTGACGCATATCCACTTGGACCATGCCGGTGGTGCCGGCTTGCTGGCGCAGCAGTTGCCGAACTTGAAAGTGGTGGTGCACCCGCGCGGTGCGCAGCACATTGTTACGCCGGAAAAGCTCATTGCCGGCGTGAAAGCGGTGTACGGCGAAGAGCACTACCGCGAGCTCTACGGCGAGATTTTGCCGGTGCCGGCGGAGCGCATCATCGCCACCACGGACGGGCAGCGCTTGGAGCTGGCCGGGCGCCCATTTGAGTTTATCCATACGCCGGGCCACGCTGGCCATCACCATTGCATCGTGGATGTCGAGCATGGTGGTGTCTTCACGGGCGACACCTTCGGTGTTTCGTACCGCGACTTCGATGTGGAGGGCCGCACTTTCGTCATAGCCACCACCTCGCCGGTGCAATTCGACCCGGAAGCGATGAAAGCCAGCTTGGCGCGCATCGTGTCTTACCAGCCACATTCGCTCTTCCTGACGCACTATGGTCGCCTGACGGAGATTGCCCGTCATCACGCAGATCTAGACGAAGAAGTAGATTCCTTGTGCCGTTATACGCGTGCCGCGGCCGCCGCCCACCCGAAGGGCGCTGAACGCACGGCAGCGCTGGAGGCAGCGCTGGCCGCTCATTACCATGCGCGGCTGGACGCCCATGGCGACCGGCACACGGCAGCAGAGCGCTACGAAGTGCTAGCGATGGATGCGCAACTGAATGCGCAGGGCTTGGAAATCTGGTTCGAGCGCGCGGAGCAAGCACGATGAGCGATGCGGTAGGAACGTTCCGCGGCTTTCGCGTTCACTACGTGGACAAGCGTATCGAGGCGCGGTTCGAAGAGCTGACACTGGACGATCTCACGCCCGGCGATGTCGTCATTCGCGTGCAGTGGAGCGATATCAATTACAAGGACGCGCTGGCCGCGACGGGCGCTGGGCGCATCTTGCGCAAGTACCCGTTGGTGGCCGGCATCGACCTGGCTGGCGCGGTGGTCTCGTCCACCGACGCGCGATACCACGCCGGGGAACCTGTGCTGGTCACCGGCTGCGACCTTTCTGAAACGCTGGATGGTGGCTATGCCCAGTACGCCCGTGTACCCGCCGAGGCCGTAGTGGCTTTGCCGCCCGGGTTAACGCTGCGCGAGACGATGCAGATTGGCACGGCGGGGTTCACAGCGGCGTTAGCCATTCACCGCATGGAGCAGAACGGGCAAACCCCGGCCGGCGGGCCCATTGCCGTTAACGGCGCCACCGGCGGCGTGGGTTCGTTGGCCATCAACCTGCTGGCCGGTCGCGGCTATGAGGTGTGGGCCATCTCCGGCAAGCCGGAAGCGGACGAGTACCTGCTGGGCCTCGGCGCCACCAAGGTGCTGCGGCGGCAGGATATGGACACCGCTGGTGGCCCGCTGCTGAAGACGGTGCTGGGCGGTGGCATCGACAACCTTGGCGGCACGCAGTTGAGTTGGATGACTCGTGCCACCGGCTACGGTGGCAATGTGGCCAGCATTGGCCTGGCGGCCAGCCCGGACCTGCAGACCAGCGTTATGCCGTTCATTTTGCGCGGCGTGAACCTGCTCGGCATTAACAGCGTGCTGACGCCGCGCCCGCTGCGACTGAAGGTATGGGAGCGGCTGGCCACGGACCTGCGCCCGCGGCATCTCGATGCCATTTGCCTGCGGGAAGTGGCGTTTGCGGACTTGCCGGCCGCGTTCCAGCCCTATGTCGATGGACAGGTGATGGGGCGGGCCGTGGTGAAAGTGGCGGACTGACGCCGGGAGTGGCCTGCCGGCTGACGCCCCGGGTGACGGCCCGGGTGGCGGCCGAGTTGACGCTGGGCGGGCGGGTGCTTGTTGCGTAGCGGCCACTTTGCTTTGCGGCGCAAAAAACCCTGCAATCGATATTTAGTATGCTGAATGCGTAGTTGAAATTGACTTTCACTACGCATCGTCCTAGTTTCGGTGGCTACGGCACGACGCTGCTCAGGTCCCTTCGGGGCTACGCGTCGACTGCCCTGTTTGCCCTAGGAGGCCTCGCATGTCCCGTACCGTTACCTCACTGCTGTCCCGTCCGCCCCAGTTGCCGTTAGCCCGCTTGGCCTTGGCTGGCGCCGTGGCGCTGGTCCTGCACTCCGGCCTCGCGGTCGCTGCCGACAACAACATTGACGAAGTTATCGTCACGGCCCAGAAGCGCGCCGAGCGCCTGCAAGACGTGCCCATTTCCATCACGGCCTTTTCGGCGGATGCGGTGGAACAGCGCGGGCTGACGAATATCGAGTCGCTCGACGCGCTGGCGCCCAACCTCTCCGTGGCCCGCACCCCGGGCAACTCCACGGCGGCGCAAATCTCCATCCGTGGTGGCGTGCAGACCAACCCGGCCTTGTTCTGGGACCCCACCGTCGGCATGTATCTCGACGGCGTTTACCTCGGCAAGACGCAGGGCTCGGTGTTCGACGTGGTGGACCTAGAGCGCGTCGAAGTGCTCCGCGGCCCGCAGGGCACGCTGTATGGGCGCAATACGCTGGCCGGTGCCGTGAACTTCGTCACCCGCAAGCCGAGCGGCGAATGGGGTGGTAACGCAACGCTGGGCTTCGGCAACTATGGCGCCAAGACCTACAAGCTCTCGCTGGATCTGCCCAAGATGGGCATTGCCAGTTTTAGCCTTGGTTTGTCCAGCAGCCAGCGCGATGGTTGGGTGAAGAACACCTTGCCGGGCGCCGCGCATTCCGCGCTGAACGACAAGGACACGCAGGCAGCGCGCCTCTCGGCGAACTTCGCGTTCAGCGAAGACTTCCAGGCGGACTACCGTTTCGATTGGACGAAGGCTGACCAGGCTTCGCAGCACTCGCAACTGTCCCGCACGGTGTTGCCGTTCCTTACCTCGTTTGTCGCTGCTGGCCGGCAGGAAGCTGCCGCCATCAATGCGGACACCTTCGAGAAGCTGGACATGCAGGGCCATTCGCTCACCTTCACCTGGGACCTGAATGACACCACCCAGTTGAAGTCCATCACCAGCTATCGCCAGATGGATTGGGACGACAGCCTCGACCTCGACGGCTCACCGCTGTTGGTTGCCGAGACGGCACGCCTGTCTACCTACGAGTCAAAGTCGGAAGAATTGCAGTTGGTGGGCAGCAGTGGCGCCATCAACTACGCGGCCGGCCTGTACTGGTTCGAAGACGACGGCTACACGCGCAACCCGCAGAATTTCTTCTTCGGTACCTTCAACTTCGACAGCAACTACGGCTTCGGCACGCGCGCTTACTCGGGCTACGGCCAGGTGGACTTCAAGGCCACGGAACAACTGACCGTGACCGCCGGCCTGCGTTACACCAACGAGCGCAAGAGCATCGACCGCAACCTCGGCGTGAACTTTGCCGCTGGCACGCCGTTCATTCCGCTGTTCCCCGCGGGCGGCACGCAAGCCGAAGACACCTTCAGCGCGGCCACGCCGCTGCTGAGTGTGGCCTACCAGTTCAGCGATAACCTGAACGGTTATGTGAAGTACTCGGAAGGCTTCAAGTCCGGTGGCTTCAACGGTGAATACGGCGTCGTTGGCTTCACGCCTGCGGTGGTAGCCGACAACGTCGCCGAAACGCAGACGCCGTTCAAGCCCGAAAAGGTGAAGTCGTTGGAAGTGGGCTTGAAGGGCACGTTCCTCGATGGCGCGCTGACGGTGAATGCCGCGGCGTTCCAGAACAAGACGAAGGATCTGCAGCTAGCCATCTTCACAGCGCAAGGCGCTGCTGCTTCGGTGGTGCGTAACGCCGGCAAGGCCACGTCCAAGGGCTTCGAGCTGGAAACTAGCTGGCGTATCAGTGACAAGGTGCGTTGGCAGACCGGCGTCGGTTTGCTGGACATGAGCTACGACGAGTTCATGGACGGTGGCGTGAACGTGGCCAACAACCGCGCTGTCATCCATGCGCCGAAGTACACCTTCAGCACGGCAGTGGATGCCGAACTGCTGCGGGATTGGTGGGGTGCCCTGCGTCTCGTGGCGGACTACAGCTACAAGGGTGCGCACTACCTCTACCCGTACCAGCTGAGCGGTCCGGGCCAGCCCGGCTATAACGCCGGTGCGGCGGTGGCGGGCGACACGCGCGTGAAGCCGGTGGGCTTGCTGAATGCGCGCTTGGTCATCAGCGACATCAAGGCGGGCGAGGCAACGGGTGAAATTGCGCTGTGGGGCAGCAACCTCACCGACCGCAAGCACGCTGCGAACTACATCGACTTCGGGCCCGGGTTCGGTAGCCTGACGCCGGTGTACTACATCGACCCGCGCATGGGCGGCATCGAGTTCAAGCTGCGCTGGTAAGCGGCTAAAGCCTGAAGTCGGGCCCGGAAACGGGCCCACTCATGAAGCCGGCACCCGTAAGGGCGCCGGCTTTTTTCATCGGTGGATTTATTCTTGGCGGAGCCCGCGCTCGCGGGCGAGGTTCAGTGCCAGGTCTTCAATCATATCTTCCTGGCCACCTACGGTCTTCATCCGTCCCATCTCGAGCAGCAACTCGTGCGAGGGAATACCGTACTTCACCTGCGCGCGCTTGGCGAACAGCAGGAAGCTGGAATACACGCCCGCGTAGCCCAGCACCAAACTGTCGCGGTCGATACGGATGGGGTGATCCATCAACGGCACTACGCGCTCTTCCGCTACGTCCGTCAACTTGAAGACATCCACGCCCGTGACGATGCCCATGCGGTCGCACACGGCGTTGAACACCTCGAGTGGTGTGTTGCCGGCGCCGGCGCCAAGGCCGGCTGCTGAACCGTCGATACGCGTCGCGCCCATCTCCACGGCCGCAAGCGAATTCGCGATACCCATGGCGAGGTTGTGATGGCCATGGAAGCCAATTTCGGTGTTGGCATTCAAGCCCGCACGCAGTGCGCCAATGCGGGCCTTCACATCATCGGGGAGCATGTAGCCGGCGCTGTCGGTGCAGTAGATGCAGTTGGCACCATAGCTTTCCATCAGCTTGGCCTGCGCCAGCAACTGTTCCGGCGTTACCATATGCGCCATCATCAGGAAGCCCACGGTGTCCAGCCCCAGCTTCGCGGACAGCGCAATATGCTGTTCGGAAACGTCTGCTTCCGTGCAGTGCGTGGCCACACGCAGCGTAGCCACGCCGCAGTCGTGTGCCATGCGCAAGTGTTCCACGGTACCAATACCCGGCAGCAACAGCGCGGAAACGCGTGCACGCTTCAGGCGCGGAATAACACCGCGAAGGTATTCCTCGTCGGTGTGCATGGGGAAGCCGTAGTTCACCGAAGCACCACCAAGACCATCGCCGTGGGTCACTTCAATGAGTGGCACGCCAGCGTCGTCGAGGCCTTCGGCGACGTTCACCATTTGCGCGAGCGAAATCTGGTGGCGCTTCGGGTGCATGCCGTCGCGCAGGCTCATATCATGCAGGGTCAGGGTCTTGCCGTTCAGCGCGGCGGTGGCTGCTGGTAGTGTGCTGTTGGTGGTCATGGGCGTGTCCTCAGGCGGCCATGGGCACGAAGCGCCCGGCGATGATTTCCTCGGCAATCATTTCCGCGGTACGCAGGCCCGCGGCAGTCATGATGTCCAGATTGCCCGCGTACTTCGGCAAGTAGTCGCCTAGACCCTCTACCTCAAGGTAGATGCTCACGCGGTTGTCGTCGAACACCGGGCCGTTCTTCAGGCGATAGCCAGGCACGTATTTCTGCACTTCGGCAATCATGGCGTGCACGGAAGCGGTGATAGCCGCTCGGTCCGGCGTGCCTTCGGTGAGGCAATGGACGGTGTCGCGCATGATAAGCGGCGGCTCTGCCGGGTTCAGCACGATGATGGCCTTGCCCTGCTTGGCGCCCCCCACCACTTCAATGCCGCGCGAGGTAGTGCGGGTGAATTCGTCGATATTCTTGCGCGTGCCCGGGCCGGCCGAGCGCGAAGAGACGGTAGCGACAATCTCGCCATAGGCCACCGGCTGCACGCGCGACACTGCCGCCACCATCGGGATGGTGGCTTGGCCCCCGCAAGTGACCATGTTCACGTTCATGGCGTGCTTACCGGCGTGCTCGGCCAAGTTCACGGGGGGCACGCAGAACGGGCCAATGGCGGCGGGGGTCAGATCAATCATCACCACGCCGAGTGCATTCAGGGCCGCCGAATGGGCCTTGTGCGCATAGGCACTCGTGGCATCGAAGGCAATCTGCACGCCATCGGCCACGACATGGGGGAGCAGTCCCGGCACGCCGTCGGCAGTGGTTTTCAAGCCAAGATCGCGGGCCCGCGCCAAGCCTTCGGAGTCGGCTTCAATGCCCACCATCCATACTGGCTCAATCCATTCACTGCGCAGGGCCTTGTAGAGCAGGTCCGTGCCGATGTTGCCGGAGCCAATCAGGGCGGCTTTCAGGCGGGGCCGGGGGTTGGGGGTGGGCGCCATGGGTCATTCCTCGCGTCGTGCGGTGGGCGGCTGGATAGGCAGAATGCGTAAAACCTAGGGGCCCTATTAAACGCAAATTGTTGCCAAACTGCCAGTCGATGGCATAATTGCGGAAAGCGCTGGCATTGTACTCGCGCATGTCTTGGCGCAGTCATAGCGCACTTCTCAGCTCATGGGGTCCCCAATGTCGGTCGCATCACTCGGCTACCTGGTCATCGAATCCACGGACCTTGCCGCTTGGCGCAAGTTCGCCGGCGAACAGCTCGGTTTCATGGTGAAAGACGTCCCGGGGGGTGCCCTTTGGCTGCGCACGGACGACCGCCCGTTCCGCTTCCTCGTGGTGCCCGGCACCAAGGATGGCTTTTTCAGTGCTGGCTGGGAACTGGCGGACGAAGCCGCGTTCGAGGCCTGCCTCGCGGCGCTGCAGGTGGGCGGACACGCGGTAACGCGTGCTGACGCCGCCACCGCCCAAGGACGCTGCGCTCATGGCTTGGCCACCCTCAAGGACCCGGCTGGCAACATAGTGGAACTGTTCCACGGTCGCTTCCGCGACTACGCGCAGTTCGCCTCGCCGCAGGGCGTGTCGGGGTTTGTCACCGGCGACCTTGGCCTTGGCCATGTGGTGCTGCCTGCGCCGAACCTCGCCGAGACGGAAGCGTTCTACAAAACTTTCCTCGGTTTCGCTGAAACCGATGAAATGCGCCTGCAAATGTCGCCGAACCCGGCGGATCCGTTGCTAGTCATCAAGTTCATGCACTGCGCGAACCCGCGCCATCACAGCCTGGCGCTGATGCCCATGCCCGTCACTGCGGGTGCGGTGCATGCCATGGTGGAAGCGCGCACGCTGAACGATGTGGGCTTTGCCTACGACCGCTGCATTGCTGCCGGTTGCCGCATTGCATCCACGATCGGTCGTCATTCCAATGACGACATGGTGTCGTTCTACGTCACCACGCCCGGTGGCTTCGATATGGAATTCGGATGCATGGGCCTTCAGCCGGACTGGTCGACGTGGGTACCCACGCGTAGCCTGGTGCCGAGCATCTGGGGGCACCAGTGGGCGCCGCCGCCTTCCGCCTGAGCGGCAGCAAGCACCCTGACGGAGAGAGGATATGGCTGACAAGCGGATGACGCCGGCGCAGGTAGTTGCGCGGCTGCAAGACGGCATGACGCTAGGCATTGGTGGCTGGGCCACCCGGCGTAAGCCCATGGCCTTGGTACGTGAACTCCTTCGCTCTCCGCTGAAGGACCTCACTTTGGTCGCTTACGGCGGCCCGGAGGTCGGCATGTTGTGTGCCGCCGGTAAGGTGAAGCGCGTCATCTTCGGCTTCGTCTCGCTGGACGTGCAGCCCTTCGATAACCACTTCCGCAATGCGCGGCAAGCGGGACAGGTGGCAGCTTCCGAGATGGACGAAGGCATGGTGCAGTGGGGCTTGCGTGCCGCTGCCATGCGTTTGCCGTTCTTGCCGACGCGCGTCGGCCTTGGCACCGACGTGCTGAAGCTGAACCCTTGGCTGGGTACAGTGCGCTCGCCGTTTGCCGATGGCGAAGAGCTGGTGGCTGTGCCGGCACTGAAGCTGGACGCGGCCTTGCTGCACGTAAGCGAGAGCGACGAGAAGGGCAACTGCACTATCCAGAGCCCGGACCCGTTCTTCGACGACCTCTTCGCCCGCGCAGCGAAAGAAGTGTTCATTTCCTGCGAACGCGTGGTTCCTACCGCGAAGCTCATCAACGCGCAGACCGCGCGCTTGCAGCCTTTCGAGCGTAGTTTGGTGACAGGCGTGGTGGAACTGCCGTTCGGTGCGCACCCCACTGCCAGCGCGCCATTCCACGGCATCGACGTGCAGCACTTGGCGGACTACAACGCTGCCGCCACGCCGGAAGGCTGGGCGGACTATCGCGCCCGCTATGTTGACCTGCCGGACCACGACAGCTATATCCGCGCTTGCGGTGGCTATGGCCGGCTGGCCGGTTTGTCGCTGCCGGTGTTTTGAGACTTCAGGCTCCGTATTGCGGAACCTTGTCCTGAGTTGAACGACTACGAGAGCGCTGCGCTCCCGAAGGACCTCCGATGACTGCCGCTGCTCCGGATTACACGCTCGCCGAACTGTGCATCGTTGCCTGTGCCGAGGCATGGCGTAACGATGGCGAGGTTCTTGCTACCGGTATTGGCCTGGTGCCGCGTTTGGCGGCGGGCCTCGCCAAGCTCACCTTCAACCAAGACCTGATGATGACCGACGCGGAAAGCGTGTTGGTCGCCGAGCCGGTGCCGGTGGGCCCGCGTGGCAACTATCAGGTGAAGGTGGAAGGCTGGATGCCTTATCTGCGCACCTTCGACCTACTGTGGCATGGTCGTCGCCATGCGCTGGTAGGCCCGGTGCAGGTGGACCGCTATGGCCAGATGAACATCAGCGCGGTGGGCGACCACGCCAAGCCCAAGGCTTCGCTGCTCGGTGTGCGTGGCTTTCCCGGCAACACGTTGAACCACCCGAATAGCCTGTTTATTCCCAACCATGGCCCGCGCGTGTTCGTGGCAGGCGAAGTGGATGTGGTGTGCAGCATCGGCTACAACCCGGCGCGTTGGCCGGGCGGCGTGAAGCCTGCGGACCTCGACCTGCGCCTGTGCGTAACAGACCTCGCCGTGCTGGATTTTGGCGGGCCGGATCATGCCATGCGGGTGGTGTCCTTGCACCCCGGCGTCATGCTGGAGCAAGTGCAGGCCGCCACCGGCTTCCCGTTGTATGTGGAAGGCACGCCGCCGGTGACGCCGGCGCCCACGGCGGAACAGCTGGAGATTATTCGCACCCGGCTAGACCCGCATAGCCTTCGTGCTACGGTGTTCAAAGGCAACCCCGGTGGTGTGAGGCAGGCAGCATGAGCGAAGACAAGCCGGCAGCAAGAACGGACCTAGTAGAACCGCCAGAGAACAAGCACGTCTATGAAACGGCGGAGCCCGTGCTCTATGCCGTAGAAGGCGCGGTGGCGGTCATCACCCTGAACCGCCCGCAGTTCGCGAATTCGCAGAACACGCAGATGACTTACGCGCTAGACGACGCCTTCAAACGCGCAGCCGCAGACGACGCCGTGAAGGTCATCGTGTTGAAGGGCGCCGGTAAGCACTTCTCTGCCGGCCACGATATTGGTACGCCGGGCCGTGACGTGAACGTCTCCACGCCCGACCGCGTGACGCTCTGGTACGACCATACGAACAAGCCGCATGGCGAGTTCTGGTACGCACGCGAGCAAGAGGTTTACCTCGGCATGTGCCGCCGCTGGCGCGAACTGCCGAAGCCGACTATCGCTATGGTGCAAGGCGCCTGCATTGCCGGCGGGCTCATGCTGGCCTGGGTATGCGACCTCATTGTCGCCGCGGACAACGCCTACTTCGCGGACCCCGTGCTCGCCATGAACATTCCGGGTGTGGAATATTTCGCGCACCCGTTCGAGCTGCACCCGCGCATTGCGAAGGAATTCCTGTTCCTTGGCGAGAAGATGGGCGCTGCGCGTGCGTACCAGATGGGCATGGTGAACCGCGTAGTGCCGGCGGATGAACTGGATGCGCAGACCATGGCCATGGCGCACAAGCTGGCGAAGCAGCCACGGCTGGGCTTGGCGCTGGCCAAGCAAGCCATCAACCATGTGGAAGACCTGCAGGGCAAACGCACTGCTATGGACGCCGTGTTCCACATGCACCATTTCGCGCATGCGCAGAATTCGCTCAGTTCGCCGGACCATTTGGCAGGCCATGACCGCAAGAGCATGGCGGCCGGCAACCGCGAGAAGGATGAGGGCTGATGTCCACTTCCCCGGAGGCGGTGGGCCACGCGGAAACGGTCGGCCGTCTTCACACGCCCCTGTGCGACCTGCTCGGTTCGCGCTACCCCGTTGTGCAAACCGCCATGGGTTGGGTGGCGCACCCTGAACTGGTTGCTGCTTCCTGCAACGCTGGTGCTTTCGGCTTTCTGGCCGCCGCCAGTTTGCACGCGGCAGAAGTGGGCCCTGCCATTCGTCGCGTGCGTGAACTAACGGACAAGCCGTTCGGCGTGAACTTCCACATGTTCCAGCCGGGTGCTGCCCAGATTGTCGACACCATCATCGCCGAGAAGGTGCGCGCGGTCAGTTTCGGGCGCGGCCCCGATAAAGCTATTATTAAGCGCTTTCGCGATGCTGGCATTGTTTGTATGCCCACCGTGGGCGCCGTGAAGCATGCACAGAAGATGGTGGAGATGGGCGTGGACGCCATCACCATTCAGGGTGGCGAAGGCGGTGGCCACACCGGCAGCGTACCCACCATCATCTTGTTGCCACAGGTTTTAGATGCGGTGAAAGTACCCGTCGTGGCTGCCGGTGGCTTCAGTGATGGCCGTGGCTTGGCGGCGGCATTGGCCTTCGGCGCCGTGGGTATGGCCATGGGCACGCGCTTCCTGATGACGAGCGACTGTCCCGTGCCGGAACCTACCAAGGCCCGCTACGTGAAGGCGCGCCTCGAGGACATCGTGCTCACCACGCGCGTGGATGGCATGCAGCATCGGCTTATTCGCAACGAAGTTCTCGGTCAGTTCGAGCAAGCGGGCCCGGCGCGCTTGCTGCTATCCGCACTGCACAATGCCTGGCAGTTGAAGCGCCGCACCGGCGCCAGCATCGCCGAACTGCTGCATGCAGCACGGCAGATGCAACGCGAAGGCGGGCTCACTTTCGGCCAAGCCCTCATGGCGGCGAATTCGCCGGTATTACTGCAGCGTTCCATGATCGAAGGGCAGCCAGCCGAAGGCATCATGGCTACCGGCACGGTGGCCGGCGTTATCGGCGACTTGCCGAGCTGTGCCGAACTGGTGGAGCGCATTGTGCGTGAAGCCGAACAGCGCTTGGCGGCCTTGGCTGCGGGGCGTTACGGGAAACAAGATGTCTAGTCAGCGCGCCGAGGCCTATATCGTCGATGCCGTCCGCACGCCGGTCGGCAAAAAGAAAGGCTCGCTTGCGGGCATTCACCCGGCTGACCTCGGTGCGCACACACTGCGCGCGCTCATGGAGCGCACGGGCATTGACCCGGGCGCGGTAGATGATGTTATTTACGGTTGCGTCGACACTGTTGGCCCCTTGGCTGGCGACATCGCACGCACGGCGTGGGTAGTCGCTGGTCTGCCAGAGCATGTACCGGGTACGACCATCGACCGTCAGTGTGGCTCTTCACAACAAGCAGTGCATTTTGCTGCACAGGCGGTGATGAGTGGCACGCAGGACCTCGTCGTCGCGGGCGGCGTGCAGTGCATGAACCTCATCCCCATGAGTCAGGCCATGCTTGCGGGGCAGCCCTTTGGTTTTCCGGACCCGTTCAGTACGTCGCCAGGCTGGGTGAAGCGTTATGGCCCGGAGCCGCTGTCGCAGTTCCGCAGTGCTGAGCGCATTGCCGAGCGCTGGAACATCTCGCGCCTCGAGATGGAAGAGTTCGCGTTGGCCAGCAATGAACGCGCCATCGCTGCCATTGATAGCGGACGCTTCGATGCGGAGCTCGCGCCTTTACCGGAATTGGCACGTGACGAAACGCCTCGTCGTGGTACTACGCTCGAGAAGATGGCGACGTTGCAGTCGCTGGAACCGAATGGCCGCGTCACGGCTGGCGTGGCCAGCCAAGTGTCGGACTGTTCCGCTGCCATGCTCATCGCTTCGGCAGACGCTTTGCGCACCCATGGCCTGAAGCCGCGGGCGCGCATCCATCATTTTTCCGTACTGGCGGACGACCCAGTCTGGATGCTCACTGCACCCATTCCCGCCACGCGC
>Ga0164295_10003327_pt1 | contig 12949 bp, 12 predicted proteins | sample GEODES006metaG_FD_111798 | JGI IMG/M metagenome (GOLD analysis project Ga0164295, IMG submission 111798) | Oligotrophic lake water microbial communities from Sparkling Lake, Wisconsin, USA - GEODES006 metaG | ecosystem: Environmental > Aquatic > Freshwater > Lake | place: USA: Sparkling Lake...
CGTGTTCGTCGAGGTGAAGACGACGCGCTACGCGGATCACAATGTCTTCGAGCTCACGTATCGCGAGTGGGAATTTCTCAGCCGCGAGCCGCCTGTGACGTATCGCATCTTCCGCGTGAGCGGCGCGGCCGACCCGGTCAGTGCACGTATCAGCATCATCGAGGCCCCTCTGCAAGATATCAAGGAAGGTCGACTTCGATTGTGCGTGGCGGTTTAGGATTCGAGTTTAGCGATAGATGATTCGTAGTTTGTGGTCGGGCCGGTACAGGAACTACGCGGAGGAGGAGTACGTTAAGGAATCAAACACGGTACGTTAAGGACTTACTTGTCACTTACGTTATGAAACGTTCGGTGAAGGAATCTGCAATCTCATTCCTTCAAGTATCTCGCACCGCTTCGCTCGGCCGATGTTAAGGCGATTGCAGTGAAGCAACTCAGACCGTTGATGATTCTTCAGACCCGGTTCACTACCAATAATGGTTTAATCCTGGTTTAATCGACACCCCAAGACACACGCACTTGTCGCGGCTGTCGTGTTAACGTTCACGCACGCGGGGATCTGCTGTGGCGGCATTCTGCCAGGGATCCGCGCGGGGCGGGTCTCTGTCATGCTTGTCCTCTTCACGGCTTGCGCAGCCTTCTCCGCCGCTGCCTCCAAATTTGACAGTCCCGCATGGGCTTCCCTCGCAATGCAGCTAGACAGGCTGCCGGTCTTCACCGTGGCAAACTCAGAGGGGAAGCCGCTTCAGTACGAGATTGATGGGACTCCTACCGCTCTCTTCTACGCCGACATCGAGGCGGCGAAGGAGGAGCTCGCGCGGGCAACGAAACAATATCCTGACCTCGGCTGCGATCTTATACCTGTCGGAGTAGGCAGTGCATACAAGCTGTCCTGCGAAGGCAAGGCAACCGTGCTTCCAGCTTCCGCAGACCTGGCGGCCGCTGGCGCACCGAAAGACGCGTTGGCAATCGGCCAGGCGCTGCCGCTGTTCGCGTGCATGGAGATGAGTCAAGAGATTGACGGCCAGCCCGTTCTGCCACTGTTTATGGCCTGGAGCGACTGTGCATCTGCCGTTTCCCAGGCAACGCAGCTCGACTCGCCGGACGAGAAGCTCGAGATTGTCGGCCTCTCTTTGCCCTCCGTTGTCGACCGCCTGCTGAGCCTTGAGTCTGAGACGAACTCCTTCGTCTTTGTCGCGCCGTCTAATTCAGCGCGCTACATTGAGGAGTACTTGGCCGACTAGCTGGGGCCGCGTTTGAAGGGGTCGCTCGAAGGGGTCGCAGCAGTTGACTGACGTTTTTGCGCACCGACGCACATTGCCACATTCTGTGGGTCCGTTTTCTAGGTGATGCAGGTGATACGCGCCGGTGGAAGAACAGGTCGCTTTTGACTCTACCTAGCTTCAAGCTTGAAGCTTGATCACGCGCGTCTCTCGCCGTCTGAGTCCCGGGACCGACCCACAGGTACGTGTACACGTTAGCGTTCCTTAGCGAGCTTTCATCATGGCTTTCATAATTACATACATAGGACTCTTCGCTTCGCCACCCTGTAAAATGTAATCCTGTAACGATAGATCCGATATGTGCGCGTGTGTCTGTCTCGTGTGTGTCCCGGCTCCCCCGTTGTGTCTTTCCATAGAAACGAGAGGTTTTCGGGGGGAAAAAGCCCATTCACAAACTCATTCACACGACAGTGTGGAGAATGTCGATCGTACAAGTAGCGATGGACGTCACGCCTCCGGCCGCTAGCCCGGCTGGACCGGCACGCAAGACCCTATTTCGCAGTAGCTCCAAGAGTGGCGCAGGTGTGCACACGCGCACAGTACCTAGCTCCTCCGCTGTGCCGGATGTTTACGAGTCTCTCCTCACCACTGTGCGCTCAGATGCGCTGCCTGTTGACGATGGCGAGGAGCGCATGAGCGTGGCCGAAAAGCAGCAGGTTGACGACATTATGAACGGATTGCGTGAGGAGGTTAAGGAGTTGGAGCGCACCGCGTGGCTGTACGAATCCGTGCAAGAGCAGGTGCGTGACAACTGAAGCATCTGCGCCTCTCTTCCGTGCTGTCTGTGCCATCTTTCAATCTCACCGCAACGTGTCGAAGCGCCTGTCGCAGGTCGTCAAAGTATAGCGAGACACGCGCTGAGGTAGGGCGCATGCTACCAATCGTCACAACCACATCTTAGGCTCGTGTTGAGGCTGTGATCTCTCGTGTCACGTGTGGCCACGCAATCGGGGGGTCTGGTCTGTCTGCTATCTTCGGAGCGTGACACGTGTGCCCGCGTAATTATGAGTGCGCGTGCACTAAAGGTGAGGTGCATCTCGCCGGCGGCCAGTTATAATAACGGAGTTATGTAAACGATCTTCCTCCGTCTACGATGTGCATTTGGACGAAAGCGGCTTGCCATCACCAATTCACCATCGAGCTTGCCTAGCAGCAGCAGTGTTCAGCTTGATAGCCTCGCGTCTGGAGGCAAGCGTTCGCTGCACCGCCCGACTTTGGTTGGCTGGTAGCCGTTTGGGCCAGAACGCATAACACCCGAGCCGCATGGCACCTGGCAGCGCATCGTCGTAGCTCGGGGTTGGTAGATTGGCGCGAGGAGCTAGCACAACAGTGCTCTCTCGGGGTGGCACAGGAACGAATGGTGGCGGAGCGGGCTTGCCCGGCACAGCAGCTAGCTTCACTGAGGTTACGGGCAAAGTTGCGGCAATCGAGGGTGCTGCAGCGCCATTGTTACTCCCGGAGCCGGCGGTCGTCGAGGGCGGCAGCGCGGTCAGAATCTGCTCCACGGCCGCCATCTGTGAACGCAGGGCAGTTCGCCTCTGGATGAGCGCGTTAAGCTGACCACCCGAGAGGCTGCTGTTCCGGGAAGAGATAGACAGCGAGTCGATACTCGCCAGCGACGCCGGCATCGACTCCGCCGCACTCGCCTGAGGGACACCCTTCTCACAACGTCGAAAGAGTCAAGAAAGTCAAGTCAAGTCAAGTCCAGAGGACGACACGGCGCTCAATACGGCGTTTTTGCAAAACGAACCAAACCCGGGCCATATCCATCGCTGTCTCCGGTGCTCCACGGGCGGAGGTAAGTTTCGTTCTAGCCGATTTGCGCGGGGTGAAAGAGGCCGCGCGACGCACGCCCGTCGCCGCGGCAATGAACGTCGACTCGATCATCGAGCGGCTCTGCGCTGTCAAGGCGCAGCGCGCTGGCACGGCCGTGCAGCTCGCCGAGCGCGAGGCTGCTGTGCTGGTCGCCGCCGCCGAAGCGGTAATCTCCGGGCCTGCGGATGCGCCAAAGCCGCTCGTGCTCGAGCTGCAGGCGCCGCTGCAGATCGTGGGCGACATCCACGGCCAGTACGTCGACCTTCTGCGCCTCTTCGAATTCAAGGGCATGCCGCCTAATGCCAGCTACCTCTTCCTTGGCGACTACGTCGACCGCGGCCCGTCGGGCCTCGAGTGCATGTTCCTGCTGATGGCGCTCAAGGTCAAGTACCCAGAGCACATCCACCTGCTGCGCGGCAACCACGAGTGCGCCGCGATCAATCGCATCTACGGCTTTTACGACGAGTGCAAGCGGCGCTACTCCATCAAGCTCTGGAAGTCGTTCCAGGACCTATTCAACGCGCTGCCGCTCGCGGCCGTCATCGAGCAGCGCATTTTCTGCGTGCACGGCGGCCTGTCGCCTGACATGGAGTCGCCCGATGACCTCAAACGGTTCAAGCGGCCCGTCGAGGTGCCCGACACCGGCCTGCTGTGCGACACGCTCTGGTCCGACCCTGACAAGGACATCACCGGCTGGGCGGAGAATGACCGTGGCGTCTCTTTCACCTTCGGCGCGGACGTCGTGGCCAAGTTCCTTGAGCGAAACGACCTCGACTTGATCGTGCGCGCGCACCAGGTCGTCGAGGACGGGTACGAATTTTTTGGCGACCGCACGCTCGTCACGGTCTTCTCTGCACCCAACTACTGCGGCGAGTTTGATAATTGCGGCGCAATGATGAGCGTCGATGCCGACCTGATGTGCTCCTTCCAGGTGCTCAAGCCGGTGGACACGGCCGGCCAGCGCTGGGGCTCCAACCGGCCCGGCACGCCGCCTCGGAATCGCAAGGGATGAAATGGATCGATCACGCACACTTACACCCCGCTTGCTGGCCTGTTGCCAGTAGTCATGTAAACGCGCCCCCCCGGGGACGCGCTTGCACGGAGCGCAGCTGTACTGGATGGTCCTGTTTTAACTTCACACACACTCACACACACACATACACTCAAGGCGGATAGATGTCCGTCGGCGCTCGGTACGGCGATTCTCTGATCTCGGCTTCCTATCAGTCCCTACCTTTTTGAACAAATAATTTAACAGTCTCCACCGCTAGATCTTCTAGAGTGTTAAAATCTGTGGGGGTCTACAGTGTGAGCCGGTACAAAGTCAAAACTCCATGACGAAGATCGCGTACACCTGTGTGAACCGCATCCGTATGTCCGCCGGTCCAGTGTACTTCGACTAACATTGGCTGTGAATGAACTCTGTTGCTGAAGAGCTGAACCGTCCACTCGTGTTCAGGACGTTTAGCAGCATGCCCCAGGGCACGGCGTTCAATTTCTACAGCGGTCCGATCCGTGGCTACTCCCGCATGGATCCGCTCTTCCTGCGGCCACCATGTGGCATTCAAGCAGATCTTGAGCAGAAGGTTACGCCGCCTAGTGCATCAGAGTACCTACGCGACGGAGCCACGCCGGATGTTCTGCGGGAAGCTGGTTTCACTGCTAGAGAGCTCGCAATGTCGGGGGTCTCGGCTCAGGTGTTGCGGCAGGCAGGCTACCCGACCCTGCAGATTGCCAACTCTCGCCGCTATGGTGCGGACGATCTGAGAGCCGCCGGTGTACCGCTCATCGAATGCCTCGGTGCCGGCGTGAGCATACCTGAGCTGGTGCGCAGTGGCTATTCGGAGCTAGAATGGGCCGCAGCTGGCGTCTCTCCAGCGGCGATTAAAAAACTGGGGCTGCAGGACGCCCGTGCTCCCCGTGTAGCTGCACCTCGGAGGCCAGGCTCCGCTGGCAGGCCACCGCAGGCAGACCATAGCCAGCGGCCACGCACAGCGCCTGCAGCGCGCACACGAGGATGAGATCCTCACCATATCTGCACTTCGTACGTTAGCCTACGAGGCCGACAGGAGGCGTCTCGCGCTGGAAGATGTATTCCGCCGGTCGGGTATGTCCGCCGTCAGCCGCCCCGCCCGGCCCCTTCTGAGGCCGCGCCCGCGGCCTGAGGGGCCCGCGCATCGTAGCAATTTACCGATACCGAGTATCGGCGAGCCGGGTCAGGATCTCACCGATGGAGTTGTATGTAAATTTGCTATTTCCCCGTACGAAAGCGCAATCGCCGTTTCCGGCCGGCCGCGCCCCTGGACAGCCGGCAGGTACACCCGTGTACACGATTCCGCGACGATCTACGAAACGATACGTGGCTGGGGCCTGGGCGATAACACGACATGCGATCCGGTTGCTCACACCGCACGGCTGACGCCTCGAGCGTCCCGCGCGTACGTTTCGCCCGACCCGGAACGGCAATTGCAGAACGGTGCACATACCTATCGTTATAACGTTAAGGCTTCGCCGATCGACGCCTGCAGACTCTGCACCGGTGGACCAAACGAGGCTCAAACCGCCTGAACGTGCAACCCTGGCGGAGATTATACATCCGATTTGTACGCGCTTTGTACGCGCTCACGATAGCGTCACGTTCTGCTTGCTCACGCGCAGTCGTTTGCTGCGCTGTGCACGCTCGATCTGCTCCGCAGTGGGTACCTTAAGACCCCACACGACGCCCGCTCGTTCCAGCAGCCGCAGCAACTGGTACGTGAGGTCGGGTTCGTGCGAGCTCAGGCCGTGCCGCGAGGACCACGGGAAGGCATGATGGTTGTTATGGTGGCCCTCTCCAAATGCCGCGAGGCCCACGAACGGGTTGTTGCGGCTGTTATCAGTGGTCTGGAATCGCCTTGAACCCCATCGATGGCACACGCTATTGACGGCAAATGTGGCGTGCCAGGCGGCGACCGTGGGTACGACGAAGCCCCACAGAAGCCCTGGCGTGCCGTCGATGGTGTATGCGAGTGCTGCAAGCGCAATGCCAGGACCGTGATGGAAACGGTCGAGTGCTACGAGCTCTGGAAACAGACGAAACTTGGCGACGCGGCTGGTGCCTGCCAGATACTTTCCCGGATGAGCATCATACTCCATGCTGGCCCAGAACCATCCCATGTGAGCCCAGAGCAGCGAGCCAGACACTGGACTGTGCGTGTCTTTGGGCCCGTCTGAGTGCAAGTGGTGCTCGAGGTGATGGGCGGCCCACCAGAGAGGCCCCTTTTGCCACGCACTCGCGCCGCACACGGCGAGCGCAAACTGGAACGCACGCGATGTCTCGAAGCTACCGTGCGCAAAGTATCGGTGGTAGCCCGCCGTGATCCCAAACATACGAAACGCGTAAGAGGTGGCGCACAGGCCAAGCTCAAAACCACCGGGAGCCATGCCCGTGAAGGCACTTATCAGCGCATACGCCGCGGCCCCATGCATCACGACGGATGTTGTCACTAGCAGTGGTGGGCCTTCGCCAAAAGGTTTGCCATTGGCCTCTCGAATGCACTGTGCTATCACAAAGCGAAGCAGGCCCATCTGCCTGTCCTCGGGCGACGGACTTGCCGAGGTGCCAATGGGGCTGAATAGAGATTGGCGGGTCGCGTCGAGTAATGTAGAAGGAGGACGTGCAGCACATAACGCACGGGATGCTAGAAGAGGGAGGTGCGTTGGGCCGCAACGCATGCAGGAACGTATTCCAAAGGGGAGGTGAGAGTGAACCCTCAGCATTTCACGCGACAGTGATGCGCCCTGGCCCACATGGGCCCTTTTGGATGACAAGTTTTCATTTCCCCGAAGAGGAAAACGTCATGTCGACGTGAGGCTGGATTGACACGGAAAGCCAGCAATTTGCGAGCGCGAGCGTATTTTATTTGCGAGTTTTCGTGTTGGGTTTAGAAATGAAATGTCGCGTGAAGGCCTTCCACACCTAGGCGGATGTCGGCCGAGGAGCTATCGCTACGCTGGCCGATCTTCTTGCTGCTGCTGGCAGTGGCTCCGCTTGTAATATTGCTTCTCGTCGCGCCCTTGGACGTGCAGGTTCATGTTCCGAGCTTTGCAATTTCGCCTCATCCTCCTCGACAAACTGCTGACGGACGAGGACCCGCAAGAGGGCCGGCGAAAGGCCCGGACACACCGCCACACGTTTCGAAGCGCTCATCGATCGCACGAGAAACTGGTGTCGACACGCCAAACGCAGGTATCGGTACGCCAAACGTTACAGGACGCTCGCGTGCGCTACTCGACGGCTCTCTCGAGGCGGCGGTACGCGCCGCAAGACCACCCACCAAGCTTCTGATGCTCACGTTCGGCAACTCTGGAGTCGCCGACCACCTGCGCAACTTCTGCGGGTTCGCGCGGCGTGCAGGCATCGCGCACGTAGTTGGCGCCGTCGACGAAGCCGCCTTCCGGCTGCTCGTGGCTGAGGACGTGCCCGTGTACCTCACACCGCTCGCACGCGAGCGGTACGTTATGGACGGCAGCAATTCGCACAGCTCCTCCTCTTGGAAGCGCTTCGCATCGATGCGCACAGGCGAGGTGGCGCGGCTGGTTCACTTGGGGTACGACGTGCTGCACTCGGACACGGACATCGTGTGGTTGCGCGATCCAACGCCCTACCTCATGTGCACGCCCGCCGCACGCGCGGGCGAGTTTGGCGAAGGCATGCGAGTCCCTCGCGATTGCGACTGATGGCGTCTGACAACGTGCGATGATATCACTGGTTGCCTCCCTCATTGCCTCCCTCATCAGGCACGCTCTTTCCATGCGAGCCGCTCGGCCATGCTGATGTGGCGGTGAGCAATGAGTCCCTCTGAGTGCCAATGATCGCCTCTGATGACACAGGGCGCGCCACAATGATTGCCTTGGATTGCAGGTGAGTAGCGACAACATGGGGCCGGGACGTGCCGTGGAGCGACGCGCAGACTACCATGCGGGAGGCACGTTCAACTCGGGCATGCTCCTTTTTCGCGCCACGCGAAGCGGCCGCGCTTTCGTGAGCGCCTGGCACCGAAACGTCGCCGCCCCATCGCGTGGCTCACGCTTTGAACGGCTCTCATCAGATCAGCAGGTACAGCGAGTGCCCATGCTTGTCTACGAGTACATCTGAGTACATCGGAGTGCATCTGAGTACATCTGAGTACATCTGATTGGCTCATGTCGGATATGCAGGTCTTCAACAATATGGTGCGACGCGAGAGGCAATGGCCCGGTGTCGGCGGTGCAAGTACCTCGTGGCTCATCGATCGGATGCATCCGGATTGGCAGGTCAGCGATGGCCTTTGGCCAGTGATGGCCTTTGTCCGTGATGGCCTTTGGTCTCCATCTCGGTCAGTGAAGGCCTTTGGTTGCCTTAGTTGATTGCCTCTGAGCGCCTCGGATCACCTCTGATCGCCTCTGATGGAACCGATGCACCCGAACTGGCAGGGCAAGCTGACCCTCGGCGCCCTGCCGCTGCCACTCTTTGCCAACGGCCACGGCTACTTTGTCCAATCAGCACACACGCGCTTGGGCGTCGCGCCGTTTGCCGTGCACGCGACGTACACCCTCGATCGGCACGATGGCCTGGCTAAGCGGCAGCGGTTTCGAGAGGCCGGCCTTTGGAGTGCAGATCGCATCTCGCCGCCAACAGAGCGCTTCCTCGTGCTGAACAGCTCCGTGCCGCCCGCCGCCGCTGCTGCGATTCGCCTCTTCAAGACCAAGGGCGAGAGCGCCAACAATATTGGAGTGCACCGGCTCGCGCTCATGGGATACTTGGCAGAGCTGCGCGATGCGATTGCGCTCGCCCGCGCCCTCGGGCGCACCCTTGTACTGCCGCGCCACCAGTGCTTCTGTGATCGGCTTTGGGTCGGCTCTGACGAAATCCTGCGCTTCGGCTGCATGTACCCAGGCTCACAGGATCACCCCTTCCTTCCGTTCGCGTGCCCGATGGACCACTGGCTCGTGCCACACGTGTGGGAAGGAAGCGGCCTCGCCTTCCGTGACGCGATCTTCATCGAGCGGTTGCTCAGCGCTGAGCCGCGCACGAGTGTACGCGACATGCGCATCGTGCCAGCAGCCGATTGGCGCCGAGCGTGTGCCGCCAAGGCCCAGGCACGCTCTGATGGGGTTGTGGGCGAATGCTGGGACGCACTACCTGCAGGGCTGTGGACGACGGAGGAGATGAGGGCACATTTGCATGCGACCGGCAGCGGACGAAACGCTCAGGACGGCGCGGCGCGGGTGCTCCGGCTCGAGCATAGCCGCAGCCTCCTGTGCGGAGTGTCGTCGAGTCCGACAAAGACCAGTCAGATCAATCGACTTCTCGGGCAGCTGCTGCGCACCCCCCCTTGGTGCGCGCGCTGCCCCAATTGCGACGAGCGGCTGCGCCAGTGGCAGGTGCCACCCCGTAGCGGCCGGCAGTGGGGCGTAGAGTGGTGCCTGGAAGTGCCGCCCCCGCCGCTCTTCCACGCGGGTCGCTGTGTGCTCAGCAGTGAGCACACGTGAGTCCACCCGACCTCGGCCGCTCGTCCGGCGGGGCCCCGGACCGGTCGGGTCTGCGATATCGTATGAATATGCAATCTACGGTGTACCTGTACGGACCCGTCACCGGTTTCGTTATTTTGTTTGATACCGTAGCTAAAAACGCGGACACGATAAGGACACGACGCAACACCCGCCGAGCGCGCCGGCAACGGGCAAGGTCGATGGCCCCGGCATGTTATGCCGGGAAGGTCGATGGATTGATGCCCTCCTCACGGACGCTCCGAACGAGACTCGATAGAGGAGCGTCGGGAGTCCGATACGTCCGATGGCCGCCCTGCTGGGAAGCGCAGGTGCCCGATGCGCTCAGCTGTGCTTTCGATCCGCGCCGCCGATCGCCCCATTGGCCTTTGCACGCTCAATCTGCTCGGGCGTCGGCACCGCCAGGCCCCAAACCACCCCTGCTCGCTCGAGCCCCTTCAAGATGGCGTACGTTAGATCCCACTCGTGCCAGCTGAGGCCGTGCCGAGCCGACCAAGGGAATGCGTGATGATTGTTGTGCCAGCCGTCGCCGAACGTGAGCAGTGCAAGCCAGCGCACGTTCGTCGACTGGTCCGGGCCGCGCGTCGCAAACGGTCGCGTCCCACTTCCGAAAGCGCCGTGGGCCACGCTGCCGATGGCGAAGATGCCGTGCCAGCAGCACGTGACCGGTACCACGAAACCCCACAGGGCAGCCTCCGCGCCGCCGCTCGCATAGAGCGAGCCAACGAGCGCGAGCCCGGGCACAAAGTGCAGCCGATCGAGCAGTAGCAGCTCCGGGTACTTGCGCCACGTGCGAGAGTACGCCTCAAGCGGCGCATCGTACTGCGCAGATGCCCAGTACCAGCCACAATGAGCCCAGAGCACCGACCCAGTGACCGGGCTGTGGGGATCATGCTCCGTGTCCGAGTGCTGGTGGTGGTAGTTGTGATGGCTGCTCCACCAGATGGGGCCGCGCTGGAAGGCGAGGCAGCCAATCGTCGCGAGCGCGAACTGCGCCGCTCGGCTTGTCTTGTATGAGCGGTGCGAAAAATAGCGATGGTGACCGCCCGAAATGCCAAACATGAGCAGCGCGTACATGAAGCTGCCGCCAGCGAGTAGCGTCGCGCTCGGCGGCTGCACCACGAGCAAGCCGGCTGCGTAGACTGAGGCGGCGTGAAAGGAAAGGAGAAATACAGGCATCGGCAATTTTATGGGCCAAGGCGCTGACCCACCTCGATACACGCACGCGACCATGAAGCGCTTCAGATCCATAAATCGGTCGAGAGTTGCCGGCTGCTCTGGTGTGCTGATCGGCCTGAGAAGCCAGTTCGCATTGGCCGACACGCTCGGCATGAGGATGTGTGATGCATCCTTACTCTGATTCTGCGGTGCCGGCGAGGTGGAGGCACGTCGCACCAATGCCACGACCGCGGGTTCGATACTTGTGCGCAGCGCCAGTGAGCCGCCGCAAGCCGCTGACGCGCGCGGCAGCAAGATGCGGCTGACCCGCGGCGAGAAGCGGCTGCGTTGAACGCTGCTCCGCCAAATGGTCGCCGCCATGTGGGACGAAGGTCGCCGACATGAAGGACGGGATTTACCGGTACTGTACCCGGTATACGTACTGTATCATCTTCTAATGACTAATTTGCGGACTCTCCAGCACAGAATAATAATAAGATGCGAGTCGCCTTGACCATCCTGCTCTTGAAAGGATCTGTGGCTCTTCTGCAACGCATCCCGACCTCAGCTCCTGCTAAAGCGCCGGCAAACATGCAGCCGCTGCTTGTTCGCATTGACGGGCGCTGGTACGATGTGGCAGGCTGGGCGGACAAGCACCCCGGAGGTCGGTACGTCCTCGAGTGGGCCGACGGTTATGACATAACCGGCGCGTTCCACACCATTCATCTCTTTGGCGGCAAGACGGCAAGCAGCGTGCTAAAGGCGCTACCAGAGGTCGCCGAGGCCAGCCTCACCGCAGGTGAGTCAGTGCCGCCGATTCTGCCGAAGGTTGACAGGGTGCCGATGGAGTCGCAGGCTCCGACAACGATGGACGCCTTCATGAACGTGGGTGAGCGAGTCGTGCAGCTCGTATCTCCGCCAGCATACGCTACCGGCGATCCTCGAGCGCACCCGAGGCCGACGGTGCCCGCTTCTGGTCTTTCTTGGCAGCAGCCGATGGCCACTGTCGCCGAGTCCGACTTCAAGCACGACCTCAAGGCGCTGCTTCATCGGCACTTTGCGAGCCCGGCCGACTATAAGGCCACGCCGGAGCATTGGGTGCGCATCGGGGGCGCCTTCGTCCTGTGGCTCGTGTGCCTGGTCGGCTGGGTGCAAGCCTCGATCCCAGCGACGCTCGTGCTGCCGTTTGCGCAATGGCTGCTCTTCTCACCGACGGTGCACGAGGCGTCGCACTCGACGCTGAGCACGAATCCCGCCGTCAACAAGGCGGCCGCGCTCTGCGGACTGCCCTTCATCTACAATCCGTACATCTGGTGGCCACAGCACATCCTCTCGCACCATCAATTCACGAATGACGACGCCCTTGATGTCGACTTGCATCACCTGCGACCCTCTCGACTCCACCCGGGCTGCGAGACGGACGCGACGGCCTCGGGCTTCAACTTCATCTTCAAGGGCTACTTCTCGACCCTCGGCATGGCCGTCCTCTGGCCGCTACGCAACTTGCAGCAAAAGTCGACTGGTCGATGGTACGCGAACCTCATCACGCCGACACCGGCTGCCCTCGAGCCGACCGAGTTTCTGTTCTCGCTCCTGCCTGTGGGGTTTGTGCTCGTGTGGCCGTGGCTGCTCGTGCTCAGCGGCCAGGTGAACGCGCTCGAGGGCTTCTTGTTGTGGCTCTACCCCTGGGCCGTCACAGGCGCCATCTGGACGGTGATGACGCAGGTGAGCCACGTCCAAGAGGACTGCCAGCAACCACCCACCGGCGCGCCCGACGACTACTTCCGCTGGCAGGTCGAGTCCGCCGTGGACTACTCCATCGGCTCCGAGCTCGTTCCAAAGCTCACCGCCACCCTGAACTTGCAGAGCATGCACCACGTGATGCCGAGCGTGTGCGGCTGCCACTTTGCAAGCCTCTACGAGGAGTACGCGCAGATCTGCGAGCGGCACGGCGTGCGGCTCAATACACGCAAGGACCTCTCAGACGCATGGCGCACCGCGATCGCGCGTGTCTTCGAGCTCTCCTCTCCCGAGCTCACGCCCCTGTGGGCGGTGCAGCCGCCACCGCCAGGAGGCCTCGCCGAGCATGTGCCGCTCATCGCCTACATTGGTACGCCCGTTGGCGCACTTCTTCTTGCGTCGCCCTTGTTTTGAGCCCTCGC
>Ga0164295_10003328_pt1 | contig 12949 bp, 9 predicted proteins | sample GEODES006metaG_FD_111798 | JGI IMG/M metagenome (GOLD analysis project Ga0164295, IMG submission 111798) | Oligotrophic lake water microbial communities from Sparkling Lake, Wisconsin, USA - GEODES006 metaG | ecosystem: Environmental > Aquatic > Freshwater > Lake | place: USA: Sparkling Lake...
CTTTTCAATCATCCAATAATGGCCTTTGCGTTCAAATGTACCATTGATAGCCATTATTAGCATAACTATGTTGATTACAACACCAGACAAAACGTGAAAACCATGGAAACCGGTAATTCCAAAGAAATACCCACCAAATGCCACTGGACCAGGTGTTCCTACATGGTGACCTTCATGAGAAGCAAGATCAGCTGCTGGGCCCCAAGGATTCTTTGTTACAGTGGTTCCAATATTCGTTAATTCACCATTGATTAAAACTGCATGTTCTCCTGTTATTAAGTGAGCCCATTCCCAAGCTTGACAGCTTAAAAATGCAATACCACCAATAACTGTCCAAATCATCCACTTAATTACACCCTGTTTATCATTTTTATGACCTGCATGTACAGCCAATACCATTGTAACAGAACTTACAATAAGAATAAATGTCATTAAACTTACGAAAGCAAGAGGAAGATTGGCATGACCTGCAAGTGGAAATGCATTAAAAACTTGGTTAGGATCAGGCCAATAGTTTTGACTGAATCTGATCGTACCATAAGAAATTAGAAATGCACCGAACGTGAAGGCATCACTCATGAGAAAGTACCACATCATTAGTTTACCATACTCAACGTTGAAGGGACTTTTACCTCCACTCCACCACTTGGTTTGCATTTGTGTTTGGGCTGTTGCCATGTCTTTTTCTTGTTTAAGGGTTCAATACAACAGGACTATTTCATCCAGTTAAAAAATATAAATAAGTAGATCCACAATGCATCTACAAAATGCCAATAAGTTGCAGTTATTTCAAGGGGTAATGTACTGTAATTTCTTTTAGAAACACTCACAGCCCGAATTGCGATAACTAACAAAGCGATCACACCACCTAGTACATGTAATCCATGCAAACTAGATATTGCGAACAAGAATGAATAAGAGGCATTGGAGCCTGCTCCAACTATTCTTATGTCTTGTTTTCCAAATTGCACAAATCCAATGATTTGCGAAATAATAAAAAAAACTCCTAACACAGCCGTTATCACCATCCATCTTCTGTATTCAACCATCCTTTTATCTCTCAAAGATTTCAAAGAAAGATGAATTGTAGCACTGCTTGAAAGTATGGTTAAGGTTGAGAACCAAAAAATTATTGGTACTTCAATCATTAACCAATTCACCTGACTTCTTTTAACGATGTAAGCACTGGTTAAACCCGCAAACATCATCAATATACTGCCAATAGCAACCCACATGGTAAATTTGTGGGGATGTATTCTACGATTCTGATCAGTTGCTATTTCATTCATTCTAAATTAATTTTATCCGATTTTGTTAGCTAATAGTGATAGCAAAACAACCGGAAGGTAAATATAAGAGCCAAACATTACCCGTCTTGCTGCCTTAACGTCCATTTCCTTGAACAACCTAACACACTGCCAAAGCATAAATATATTAGCTATCGAAACAATAATCATGCTTATCAATCCGCTCATTTCAAATGCATAAGGAAGGATGCCAATTGGTATGAGCAATACTGAATATAGAATTGCCTGAACTGCTGCATATTTTGTTGGTCCGCCTGCTGATGGTAATAATTTAAATCCAGCCCTGCCGTAGTCTTCATGAGAAACCCAGGCAATTGCCCAAAAATGTGGGAACTGCCAAAAGAATTGCAGCGTGAATAAAATCCAACCACCAATTCCTAAAGAAGGGTCACCTGCAGCCCAACCAATTAAGCAAGGTAAAGCACCTGGTATTGCACCAACTAACACAGCAATTGAATGAACTTTCTTTAATGGAGTATAAATAAATCCATATAAAAAAAGGCTGAAAAGAGATACTCCAGCAGCAGTCCAATTGAAATAAAATCCAATCAGAAAAGTTCCTAAAATGGCTGCAATAACTGCAAAACTAGATGCTTCATCAACGCTCATCCTTCCAGAAGCTACCGGTCTAGATGATGTTCGGTTCATCAATGCATCAGTATCCTTTTCAGTTACCTGATTAATTGCGTTAGCTGCACCTGTAACAAGCATACCGCCTACAAAAAGTAAAAGAACTGATATGAATTCAAATTCAACACTGGGCACTAACAAATAACATACAACCGATGAAAAAACTACCGTGAAGCTTAAAGTAAACTTCGTTAGAAGATAATAATCTTTCAGTTTCAATGATATTGTTGATGCCCCATTCTGCTTCTTCTCATTCATGCGCACCGTTTTATTTTTACTGTTGATTAAACAGCAATTTTATCTTTTAGTGCTTCGATTCATGCGCACCTATTGGTTCTACCTGTGGAATAAATTCCCTTCCATCCTTACCATAATCATAAGCACCTCTATGAACTTCAGGTAACTCACCAGGCCAGTTTCCATGTCCAGGCGTAACAGGTGTAGTCCACTCCAATGTATTTGAACCCCATGGATTCTGACTTTTTACTTTTCTACCTTTGAAAATTGAGTAGAAGAAGTTGAATACAAACAAAAGCTGAGCCACAAATACAACCATAGCCACGGTGCTGATGAATCTATTCATGTCAGCAAACTGGTTGAAAGATTGCCAGTTGCTGAAATCTGTATATCTGCGTGGCAAACCTGCTAAACCTTGGTAATGCATTGGCCAAAATATCAAATAAGCACCAATGAATGTTACCCAGAAGTGGATGTATGCCATTGAATTATTTAGATAACGGCTATACATTTTAGGGAACCAATGATAAACCCCTGCAAACATTCCAAAGAAAGATGCAACTCCCATTACAATGTGGAAGTGAGCTACCACAAAATAAGTATCATGCAAATGGATATCAAGTGTCGAATTACCTAAGAAAATACCGGTTAAACCACCAGAGATAAATAAACTTACAAAACCAATAGAGAACATCATAGCTGGGGTGAACCTAATGTTACCTCTCCACAAAGTAGTTAACCAGTTGAAGACCTTAATTGCTGATGGAACGGCAATTAATAGGGTAAGCAATACAAAGAAGGCACCTAAGAATGGATTCAAGCCTGTTACAAACATGTGGTGAGCCCACACTAAAAATGCTAGTATTGTGATAGCGAATAGTGAACCAACCATTGCCATGTAACCGAAGATTGGTTTTCTTGAATTAACAGACAAGATTTCTGAAACCATTCCCATCGCTGGAAGAAGGATGATATAAACCTCAGGGTGACCTAAGAACCAAAATAAGTGTTGGAACAATATAGCACTTCCACCTTCATTTGGAAGAATTTCACCCTTCACAACTATTTCAGAAAGGAAGAAGCTAGTTCCAAGATTACGGTCAAACAATAACAATACAGCACCTGACAAAAGAACTGGGAAAGATAAAACGCCTAGTACAGCGGTAAAAAATATAGCCCACATAGTCAATGGCATACGAGTCATGCTCATACCCTTTGTTCTCAAGTTTAGTATTGTTGAAATGTAGTTAAGTCCACCAAGCAATGAAGAAACGATGAACATAGCCATTGAGATAAGCCAAAAATCCATCCCTAGTTTAGAACCCTGACTTGCTTGTCCTAGAGCACTCAAAGGTGGGTAGATTGTCCAACCGCCTGCTGCAGGTCCAGTTTGAATGAACAATGAAGCAAACATAATTACGCTCGCTAGGAAGAAAAACCAATAACTAAGCATGTTTAAGAAACCAGATGCCATATCTCTTGCACCAATCTGAAGTGGAATAAGAAAATTCGCAAATGTTCCGCTCAAACCTGCTGTTAATACGAAGAAAACCAGGATGGTACCATGCATCGTAACCAATGCATAATAAAATTCATTGCTTATTTTACCACCTTTAGCCCACTTTCCAAAAATATCCTCAAGAAAAGGAAAACTTTGATCAGGATAACCTAATTGAAGACGAAATAATACAGAGAATAAACCACCTATGATTGCCCAAATAATACCAGTAATAAGGAACTGCTTGGCAATCATTTTATGATCTTGGCTAAAGATATATTTAGTCAAGAATGATTCTTCATGATGGTGATCATGCTGACCGTGTTCCTCATGTGAGTGAACTGCTTCCTTTACTTCATGTCCGTGTAAGATTGTTTCGGTACTCATTTTAATGTTTTTAAAACTTTTAGACTTTATTTGAGTTGGGCTAAGGGTTGTGATGTTACGGGTGATTTTACTGTTGCGGTGCTGTCATTTGCTACTGGTGCTGCTGCTTCATTCACAATAACGTACTGAGGTTTTTTCGAACCCAGCCAAGCATTATATTCTTCTTGAGTTTCCACAATAATTACGCCGCGCATAGAATAGTGTCCAGTACCACAAACTTGATCGCAAGAAATCTCATATACAAAATCCTTATTTCCTGTAATTTTTTTCATTTGTTCAGTGGTATATTTAGGCGTAAACCAAAGCGTTGTTGGTATACCAGGAACAGCATCCATTTTTAACCTAAAATGAACCAGTCCAACATCATGAATAACATCTTGCGCATTGATTACCAATTGAACAGGTTTATTAACAACAAGATGCATTTCTGAGGCTTCTATATCATCATGACTGGCACCATCTTCCCAATCTATTCCTAAAGCATTACCACTAGAGGCATCAGTTAACCGATAGTTCTTTCTACCCAGTACTTTATCCTTACCAGGATACCTCATCATCCAATTGAATTGTTTACCAGTAATTTCAACAATTTGTGAATCTTTTGGAGCGTCACCGGTGATTTTAAACCAATAAAACATACCGAAACCAACCAAGACTGTTAAGAATATTGCTGGAACGACTGTCCAAAGTAATTCTAACCTGTTATCATGTGCAAAAAAGTATGCCTTTCTTTTATCAGAATATTGGTACTTGAATGCAAACCAAAACAACAAGATTTGAGTGAGCAAAAACACAACTCCTGTTACCCCAATTGTTAGCATCATCATGAAATCAATCTTCTCTCCATGATCTGAAGCAGCTGGTTGTGCTAACAATGTCTTTTTAAAGTACATATCATTACACCACCATGCTGCTGCTAACCCGAGCACTAAAAATGCTATAAAAAGAAAACCGTTAATACGGTTGTTCTGTTTGAAAGTTTTTTCTCTTCCATTCAACACAGATACATACTCACTTGCTTTTGCGATCTGGAAAATAACCACAAACGCCAGAGCCAAGATTGCTAAAATTAAATAACCAGACATGTGCTTTGTATATTTAGTTAATAAATCTCTTTTTCTTTAATTGTCAATTCTTAAGTATGGTGAATAGCACTTTCCTTCATAAAAGGATGATACTTTGCAACCAAAGGCTTTTTCGTTAAGCCCCTTCCTACAAAGAACATGATAAGTCCAGCATACAAAGCTAAAATACCAAATTCAAACCAACCTAAGCTAAAATGTTCATGAACTGTTCCTGGCATCACCATTTGATAAAAATCTATCCAGTGACCCAAAATAATCAATACTGCAAGGAAAGTTATTGTTGTATAGTTCCTTTTAGAACCTCTCCTCAACAACAACAAGAAAGGAACAGCAAAGTTTACAATTAAATTCAAAAAGAATATTCCTCTATAAACACCTTGCATACGTGGTTTGAAATAGATAGTTTCTTCAGGAATGTTTGCATACCATATCAACATAAACTGAGAGTACCATAAGTATGTCCAGAAAATTGAAAACGCAAACATGAATTTACCGATATCATGCAAGTGTTCTTCGGTAACGTATTCGAGATAATCATGGTTCTTCAAATAGACTACGTACAAGGCTACTAATGACATACCAGCAACAAATGAGCTGATAAATGTGTACCAACTGTACATGGTAGAATACCAATGTGGATCAATACTCATCAACCAAAGCCAAGGTATTGTTGAACCAACACTTAAACCAAAAAATACCAAGAAAACTGATCCCCAAACTGTATTGTTCCAAATAAATTTCTTTGATTGTTCTAGGTTCATTTTTTCGTCAGCCTCAGATGATAGCTTGCGCATTTTTGAACCTACCCATGACCACATTGATAAAGAAATGATAGTCCATATCAAAAAGAACGTAGGATTAAGAATTGCACTTTTCCCTTTCAAAACAGGATCATGTTCAACATGTTCTTTGTCTAACCAATGGTAGATTCCGAATTGATTAGTGAAAATAATTCCCAAGAAAACAAGCAAAGCAAGCACAGAAAACACAGGTACTACACTAGATATTGCCTCAGGAACCCTTCTGAACGCCATCTGCCAACCACCCATTGCGAGTGTTGTAATACAGATAAAGAACATACTTGCATTAACAACCAATAAAAAGAAAACACTATTCTGAAGCAAAACAGCCCAAAATCTTGTCCGTGCAATTTCCTCTTTGTTCATTGCGAGAAAAATGAATCCCAGTATCAAGGTTAGCACACCCACGCCCAATAGCACGTTAGTCCATTTTTTATACCCAGCTGAAATCTCAAATTGTTGCTTACTCATCACTAATTTTTTAATACGTTGATTATTTTGAAACTGCGGCCACCATAACTGTGCTGTCTGAAGTTGCAGCCGCTGGCTTCAATTTTCCTTGCTTAATTTTTATATAAGTGATCACCATCCAACGCTGTTTCGCATTGAGCTGTGATGCGTAGCTTCCCATTAAATTTTTACCATATGTCAATGAATAGAACATTTGTCCATCGGGCATTGATTCATATTTTGAATCTCCAACTAAAGCAGCAGGTTTTGCAGGAAAAGGACCATCACCATCTTTCCAAAGTGGTCCATTACCGTCCAATTTAGCACCATGACAAATACCACAATTAATAAGGTATTGTCTTTCTGTTTCTTTTAACTGCTCGTCTGTTAAGGAGGTAACTGGATTTGGTAATTGACGAGAAGCAAAATAATTTGCTGTGTCACCAATTTCATCCATTTCAATGTGAACTGGATATTCATCACCTCTTTTCACTGTGCCGGCAACAGGACCTTGACTGGTTCTACCGTCTGCGAATACAGGATTTACTGAATATGTTTCATACGCGCGGCTGTCAGACATGTCTGGCATGTAAACTTTACCACGAGTTCTTTTCACATCGCTGCAACCTACAGCAGCAACTATCATTGCTACTAGTCCACAGAATACGATTGTTAATCTTTTCATCTCTTTTTGTTGTTTTATGGTCTCCGCGCTTTGCCCTTTCGGTTAATTAAGCAATATTTGGCTCCTTATATAATTCTTGTTCTTGATCATACCTTCCGATCCACCAACCTTCCTCTGCAACTTGTGTATTGATGTCTTGTGCTTCAACACTGGCTAAAAAACTTTTTAACTCATCTTCATTTGTTTTTTCACCGCACTCTATAACCATCACAAAAAGATCGTCTGTTGCTCTTAGGTTAAAAGTATGTTTTTTTACAAAGGGAGCAAGTTGGCAAATGTAACAAAATGAAAGTACCATTCCCACTGCTGCACAAAGAACTGTAAGCTCGAAAGTAATTGGAATCCAGGCTGGTAATGCGAAATTTGGTTTACCACCAATGTTCACAGGCCAATCTTTTGTAAATACCCAAGTCATAAAAGTTACAGCTGTTGTTGTTCCTATCAAACCATACAAGAAGCCCGCTGTATGTATGCTTGTTTCTCTCAAACCCATTGCAGAATCAAGTCCGTGCACTGGAAATGGAGTATAGATGTCATGAATCTTATAACCTGCTTTTCTTACTTTAGAAACCGCGGGAAACAAAACTTTTTCATCGTCGAAGCAGCCTACTACAAATTTTTTCAAAGCCATTTTATACTTTTTACTTTAATTAAATTATCAGTGATGCGCAACTTTAATTGTTCCTTCATCATGGTGATCATGGTGCATCGTTTCTACAAATTCTTCTAGACTAGCTTCTTCTAAAGAACTCATTTCATTTTTATATTTATCACCAGCACCCTTCAATACATACTTTATTTCTGCAATTGCGATAACCGGGAAATATTTAGAGAACAAGAAGAAACATGTGAAGAATAATCCAAAGGTTCCAAGATAAAAACCTACTTCCCAAATAGATGGTCGATAATATATTGACCATGAAGATGGAAGATAATCTCTATACAAAGATGATACAATGATTACAAAACGCTCAAACCACATTCCTATGTTAACAATGATACTCATTACAAATGTGAAGAGTACGTTCCTTCTTAACTTAGTAACCCAGAATAACTGTGGAGACAATACATTACATGTCATCATCAACCAATAACTCCATCCATAAGCTCCTGCAATTCTGTATTTAAAGAAGATGTCCTGCTCATAAGGGTTTTGACTGTACCATGCCCTGACCAACTCAGTTAAATAGGCACATCCAACAATTGAACCAGTTAAAACAATAACCTTGTTCATGGATTCAATATGTCCTAACGTAATGTAATCTTCCAATGCCATTACCTTCCTCAAAATAATCATGAGTGTTTGAACCATTGCAAATCCTGAAAATATCGCACCTGCAACGAAGTAAGGAGGGAAGATTGTTGTATGCCAACCCGGAACTACTGATGTAGCAAAGTCAAATGATACAATCGTATGCACAGACAATACCAGTGGAGTAGATAAACCTGCAAGTACCAATGAAAGACTTTCATGACGCTGCCAATGTTTTGTACTACCAGACCATCCAAAAGATGCTACGCCATATAAATGTTTCCTGATTTTAGTCTTGGCTCTGTCCCTCACTGTAGCAAGGTCAGGCAACAAACCAGAATACCAGAATAACAATGAAACCGTGAAATATGTCGAAATCGCAAATACGTCCCACAACAACGGAGAATTGAAATTCGGCCACAATGGTCCACGTGTATTTGGATAAGGCAATGTAAAAAATGCCATCCAAACCCTTCCCATGTGGAAGATCGGGTACTGGCCTGCACACATTACCGCAAATATAGTCATCGCTTCAGCAGCTCTGTTAACACCTGTTCTCCAACCCTGACGGAATAACAGTAGAATTGCAGAAATCAATGTACCCGCATGTCCGATACCCACCCACCATACGAAGTTAGTGATATCCCAACCCCAACCAATTGTGCGGTTTACATTCCACTGTCCGATACCGTAAACTACCTCACGATAAACAGAGTATGCACCAAACATAAGCAGGGCTACGGATATATAAAATCCGATGTACCAAAGCCTTGTTGGCTTTGCTTCAATGGTATGAACGATGTCTTGGGTAACTTGACGGTAAGTCTTGTTACCATTCACCAATGGTTCTCTAATCTGTGATTCGTACTTTGTTACACTCATTTGTTGGTCATTTATGAGAATTCGCTACTTTCTTTTAATTAATGTGATGCTTCAGCTTTCTTTTCCTCTTTGTGTTCTGCTCCTGCTGCTGCAGCTTCATGGTGTGATTCTTCAGCAACGCCTACATGCCTTTCAGTATTCCTAATTTTAGCTAAGTAGCTTACATTTGGAAGTACATGTATTTGCTCAAGCACATAGAACAATCTATTAGTTTGCTCTTCGTTCCTGATTTTACTCACCGGACTTTTCTTATCATTTACATTGCCAAAAACGATGGCATTTGTAGGACAAGCTTGTTGACATGCAGTTTTAATATCCCACTTTCCGTCAGCACCAGTCTCTAGAGGCCTATTTTCTTTTTTAGCCTTCAACTTACCCTCTTGTAAACGCTGAACACAGAAAGAACATTTTTCAATAACACCACGAGACCTTACCGTTACATCTGGATTCAATACCATTCTGGTAAGGTCATCATTCATCATCATCACAGAATCTTCTAATACTTCGCGTTGGTTATCCGCAAAACTATCAGCTCCCATGTAATCAGCCCAATTAAAGCGACGAACTTTATAAGGACAGTTATTAGCACAATATCTTGTACCAATACAACGGTTATAAGTCATTTGATTTAGTCCTTCACTGCTGTGGTTGGTAGCATTAACTGGACAAACATTCTCACAAGGTGCGTTATCACAATGCTGACAAAGCATTGGCATGAAAACCACATTTAGATCATCTAAATTATCTGTACCCGAATCATCTCTGTAAGTAGCAAAATATCTATCGATACGAAGCCAATGCATTTCATGAGCGCGCATTACTTCTTTCTTACCTACTACCGCAACATTATTTTCAGAAGTACAAGCAACAGTACAAGCTCCACAACCTATACAACTGTTTAGATCTATACTCATTCCCCACTTAGGTCCAGGGTATGGATGACTTGGATATAATGTTCCCTCTTTTGCGTAATCGTTTGTATTTTTTGCATAATCCTCAACCAATTCATGCCTAATATCAGCTAAAATTGTTGGGTTTTTCTTGAATTCATCCAATGAATATTCACGAACAACTTCATCACGACCTTCATACTGATTATGCGATTGTGTATACGCTATTTTATAGGTCACTTTGGCTTTTTCAAATGTTACATTTGAAACGCTGTATGTGAAAGTCTTTCCGTTAAATCCTACAAGAGGGAATGCATTTTGACCAACATTAGCGGCAGCTTTACCGGCACCTTCTGAGCGACCATAACCAAGTGCAACTGCAATTACATTTTTATGCAAACCAGGAATTACAAGCACTGGTAAAGAATATTCGATAGCTCCAATTTTAATTTTAATAACTGGCTTATCAACCTCTACTTCATAATTATCATCGATTACAATTCCCAATTCTTTAGCCATGGCATAAGAAATAACAGCATAGTTATCCCAAGTTGCTTTGGTGATTGGATCAGGCATTTCTTGAAGCCATGGATTGTTAGCATCTTTTCCAGATCCCATTGAGACCTTAGGATAAACAACCAACTCAGCTTTACCTGAAGTTGAAACTGTTCCCAATGTGCTTGAGATAGATGATAATGCAACTCCATTATAACTGCCGGCTGAAGTAGCAGACGGTGTTTCTACAACACCATCTTGCAAAGCCTTATCCCATGCAGCTTGTGAACCAAACCTGGCTAACCAATATTGTTTGAAATAATCTCCATAAGTAGTAGTATCGCCACTCCATTTCAACAAAGAAGTTTGGAACGCTCTTGTTTTGAACAATGGTGCGATAGTTGGCTGAATGAAACTTAAGAAACCAGCTTTCATTTCAGCATCACCCCAACTTTCTAGGAAATGATTGTCTGGCAAAACATAATTACAAAGAGTAGTAGTTTCATCCAATCTGTCATTAAAAGAAATTGAAACAACTTTCTTCAATCCAGATTCAAATTTCTTTGCTTCGAAATAATCGTAAGCTGGATTTACGCCATGAATCATTACTGCACCAATCTTTCCCTCGTTCATTTCCTGAACAAGCTGAACCATTGCTCCATCATCACCCTGACGTGTATTTAAAGTAGTTCCCCAATCGATTGTAGTGCCGTAAACGCCAAGCAGTTGATTGATGGCATTAACCACCAACTGAACATCTGCATTGTTGCTACCACTTACCACCAACGATGAAGAACCAGATTTTTTCAAAGAATCTGCAGCCGCTTTGATTCCTTTTTTAAGACGTTCGTCTTTTAAAGCAGGAGCTGCTACACTTCCACCCAAAGCTGCATACAATGCTAACGCAACCGCACCTTCTTCAGAAGGAAGGTGGTTGTAACGATCATCAGCATTCGCACCAGTTAAACTCAACATGCTCTCAAATACGATGTGTCTGCTCATTTCGATCTTTTTCTGATCGATTTTGCGACCTACCGCATACTGACGAGCGTATTCTACTGGACTAAGCCAAGTACCGAGAAAATCAGCACCAAGACTTACAATAGTTGTTGCTTTATCAAATTGATAAGAAGGTATTGAACGCTTTCCGAATGATGCAGCGTTTGCATTCAAAATACCACTTGATGAAATTGCATCATATTGAATATGGCGTGAACCAGGATATTTTGCAATGAATGCCGCAATGATATTCTTAGAAGTAATTGAAGTAATTGTTTCAGTTAGCAACACAAAAGGTTTGCCACCTGTACCGGCAAGTGATTGAGCAACCAATTTATCGAATGCATCAAATGTACTAACCTCTTTTCCATTGGCTAACGGAAAACGAAGACGTGCTGTATCATACAATCCCAATACTGAAGCCTGAACCCTGGCGGAAGTTCCACCCTTGGTTACAGAAGAAAGATCATTTCCTTCTATTTTGATAGGCCTACCATCACGAACTTTAGCAACAACAGGAATGGCATCACCATCTTGAACGTAAGTAGTTGCAAAATAATTGGCTACACCTGGAATGATTGTATCTGGCTTGTTGATATAAGGAATGCTCTTTTTAACAGGCATCTCACAACTAGCCGCTGCTGCAGCGGCTGCAGTACTGAATCCTAAATACTTAAGGAAATCTCTCCTAGGAGCTTTCTCCTCCAGGAAACTGCTTTCTGGTTCAGCAGAAGGTAAATCTTCGCCAAACTCATCCTGTACTCCGTCTTGGTAGCTTTCGCTGTGCTGTAATTCACCGAAACTCTGCCAATATTTTTTTTGCTTCATATCAGTTGTAAGGTTGTGAGTAGTATATACTTTTATCTAATTCCTCTTATTATTAATAATGACATTTCTGGCACTCTGTTCCACCTATCTTCTCAACAGTAACACTGTCGAGCTTCTTGTTCTTCAAGTCTTCATGAAACTTCTCATAAATACTGTAAAACTTATTTTCAGTGAATTGCACCTTACTTTCCCTATGACAGTTTATACACCATCCCATGCTTAAATCACTATACTGATAAACTTCACCCATTTTCTGAATTTCACCATGACAAGTCTGACATTGTTGCTTGCCTGCAGTTACGTGCTGAGCATGATTGAAGTAAACGTGGTCAGGTAAATTGTGAATCCTTACCCACTCAATTGCCTTAGGTTTACCAGTGTATTTCTTAGCGGCAGGATCCCATCCTGAATATTGGTAAATTTTTTGAATTTCAGCTGTTCCATCAACCTTTGATCCATCTTCTCTATACAACTGAGGTCCTTTAACGTATTCATTAATACCCATGTGACAGTTCATACAAACA
>Ga0164295_10003330_pt1 | contig 12945 bp, 12 predicted proteins | sample GEODES006metaG_FD_111798 | JGI IMG/M metagenome (GOLD analysis project Ga0164295, IMG submission 111798) | Oligotrophic lake water microbial communities from Sparkling Lake, Wisconsin, USA - GEODES006 metaG | ecosystem: Environmental > Aquatic > Freshwater > Lake | place: USA: Sparkling Lake...
AGTTCTAGGCATATGCCTAGAACCCTGCTATAATCAATCACGTTGAGATAAGGCTCAACGGCCAAAAGCCGGCGGATCCTCGACATTGACATCGAGGACGTCGGCTTTCTTGCGTGTGCAAGCGGCCACCGGAATCGGTTCAAAGGAGAAACGAAATGCCAACTCTCGTAATCGTCGGCGCCCAGTGGGGCGATGAAGCAAAAGGAAAACTCGTTGATGTGCTCGGGCACGAAGCTCAGATGGTCGTTCGCTACGCCGGTGGCAACAACGCCGGCCACACCGTCATCACCGGCGGCCAAACCTTCAAGTTCCAGCTGATCCCCGCCGGAATCCTGCATCCCGGAACCGTAGCCGTGCTAGGTAGCGGAATGGTCGTCTGCCCGCAGGGCCTTCTCGAAGAACTCGACCGCACCCGCGAGCAGCGTGCCGAACTGGGCGAGCTCATCATCAGCTCCGCCGCCCACGTCGTGTTCCCGTACCACCGAATGCTCGACGCGCTGGAGGAAGAAGCGCGCGGAGAGAACCGAATCGGTACCACCAGCCGAGGAATTGGACCGGCTTACCAAGACAAAGTTGCACGATTCGGTATCCGCATGGGCGAGTTCGTCGACCCAACTCGCTTCAAGCAGCGGCTCCAAGAAGTTCTTGCCTACAAGAATCGCCTGCTCGAAATGTTCGGTTCCGCGCCTATCGCCTTTGAAGGTCTGTACGAGGAATACAGCAAGTACGCAGATCGTCTGCGACCGTTCGTCCGAGACACCGAGGTTCTCGTGCAAAACGCGGTAGCGCGAAACGAGCGCGTGCTGTTCGAGGGTGCGCAGGGAACCTTCCTCGACCTCGACAGCGGCACCTACCCCTACGTCACGTCGTCCCACCCCGTCGCCGGAGGCGCCTGCTTGGGCACCGGCGTCGGCCCCCGCGCGATCCAAAACGTGCTCGGCGTGTGCAAGGCCTACACCACCCGTGTTGGCAGCGGCCCGTTTGTGACCGAACTTGACGATGCCATCGGACAGCAGATTCGAGATCAGGGGCAAGAGTACGGCACGGTCACCGGCCGCGGTCGCCGTTGCGGCTGGCTCGATCTGGTGGCCCTCCGCCATTCCTGCCGCCTCAACAGCATTAGCGGCCTCGCCGTCACCCGCGTCGACATCCTCAGCGGCATCGGCCCCCTCCAAGTAGCCACCGGCTACCGCCTCGATGGCGAAACCATCCCCACCCTCCCAACCAACCCCGCCGACCTCGCGCGGGTGGAAGCAGAATTGGTGGAACTCGAAGGCTGGAACGACGACCTCCGCGGCGCGAGAAAGCTCGAAGACCTCCCGACCCCGGTCCGGAAGTACCTCGACTTCATCGAAGCCCAAACCGAAACCCCAATCGCCATAGTCAGCATCGGCCCCGACCGAGAAGAAACCATCATCACCCGCCCAGATCTGATTTGGGCGTAATGTGCTTACGGCGAACGAATGGCGGCTAAAGAACTTAGCCGCCAAGGCGCTTGATAAAGCCCTGGCTAACGGGCTCCATCAAGCCTGAGCCGAAGTCCTAACTCAAACTCACCGGATCCACGTCGATTACCACGCTCACTCCTCGCACCGACACCGATTCCACCGCGGCCTGAACCTGCGCCAAATCAGCGTCAAGCGAGAGCTTCAGCAGCAAGTGCCGCCGCCAGCGGTTGTTTAGCCGCTCCAGTGGGCAATCGGCAGGGCCTAAAACGGTCAATCCACTAGGCAGCGCGTCCCGAACCAGCCCCGACGCCTTGCCTACCGCCTCCCGATCCGGGCCGGTGACCAGAATATTCACCAGCCGCACGAACGGCGGGTAGCCGACCGACTGCCGCTCCAGAATCGCCTCTTCGAAGAACCCAACGTAGTCGTGCCCCTGAGCGTGAACCACCGCCGGATGCTCGGGATTGAAGGTCTGCACGAACACTCGACCCGGCAACGAGCCCCGCCCCGCTCGGCCAGCGACTTGGCTGAGCAACTGGAAAGTCCGCTCCCCGCTGCGGAAGTCCGGCACGCTGAGCGAGATATCCGCCGCCACCACCCCCACCACCGTTACGTTCGGAAAGTCGAGCCCCTTTGCCACCATTTGCGTTCCGACCAAAAGGTCCAAGTCTCCGGCCCGAAACGCCGACAAAACCTCCTCTAGCGCACCCTTTCGCGAGGCGATGTCCCGGTCCAGCCGCCCGATTTGCGCCGCCGGAAACAGCTCGCGCAGGCCCTCTTCCACCTTCTCTGTCCCAAGCCCAAACGGGTTCAGCCGCGTGCTCGTGCACTTGGGGCACTCCGATGGCACCACCACCGAGTGTCCGCACTGGTGGCACCGCAGCTTCCGCTCGCCGCGGTGGTAGCTCAGCGCGACACTGCACTGCGGGCAGGCTGTCCGATAGCCGCAATCGCGACACATGAGGAACGGCGCATAGGCACGGCGGTTGAGGAACAGAATCGCCTGCTCCTTTCTTTCCAGGGCCTCGGAGATCGCCGATGCCAGTTCGGGCACCAGCAGGGCGGGCTTGCCGTCCCGATACCCCGCCGCCAAGTCGCATATCTGCACCGTCGGCATCTGCGCACTCGCCGCCCGCGATGGAAGCGAAATCAGCGTCACCCCGCCCTTTTCGGCTTCGTAGAACGTTTCCAAACTCGGCGTTGCCGAACCCAAAACGATGGGGCATTGGTGCAGCCGCGCCAGCTCCCGCGCGACGGTTCGGGCATGGTAGCGCGGAGATTGCTCCTGCTTATAGGCCGATTCGTGCTCCTCGTCCATCACGATCAGCCCGATGTTCGGCAACGGCGCAAAGATCGCCGACCGCGGCCCGAGCACCACGCTCGCCTCCCCGTTCGCGATTCGAATCCATGTCCTAAGTCGCTCCAATTGTGTAAGTTCGGAGTGTAAAACCGCCACTCCGCGCCCAAATCGGGATCGCATTTGCGATATGGCCTGGGTGGCTAAAGCGATCTCCGGCACCAGATACAGCACCTGCCTACCCAGCGCCAGGGCCTGCGCCGCCGCCCGAAGATACACCTCCGTTTTGCCGCTGCCCGTGACGCCAAACAGCAAAAACGCCGAGCTCTCGCGCCCGGAAATCGCTTCCGAAATTGCGTCAACTGCCAACTGCTGCGCTAAATTCGGCGTCGGCGGAACCGCCAGCCGCACCTCGTCCGACTTCACCCATTCCAGCAAGCCGTCCTGCACCAGCGCGCGCACCGTGGTCTCCGTCACCCCCGCCAGCGCCCGCACTTCCAGCGGGGAAAGCGGCGGGCCCCCGGCCGCCTGAAGCCGCATTAGGGTCAGCGCCTGCGCGGGCTTCCGCTTCCCTTCCGTCCGCAAAAACCGCTCAATCGCCGCTTCATCGGCACAAAGTCGAACCAGCTTTTCCTTTTGCCGCCGCTCGGTGAAAGGTGCCAGCCGCTGCACAAACCGCACGTTTCCGCTGGTCCGGAGCGCCTTAAAGGCCCGAGTGATCCCTTCCGGCAAAACCCGCACTTCGTCATCGGAAAGCTCCCCGCCCGCCTCCTGCAGCTTGCGAATCACCTCTTGCTGAACCACCGAAACCCCCTCGGCTGGTTCGCCCAAAGTCCAAGCCCCCTCCAGCCGATCCCGCACGCCCGGCGGAATGCAGGGGCTCAAAGCGACGGGCAGAGAACAAAGATAAGTTTGGGCAACAAACTTGGCGAGATCGATGAGAACCTCAGGAATACGGATTCCGGTAACGACTTCCAGAATCGACTTAAGTTCGTCAAACCGAAAGCCCAGCTGCTCCTCGGTGGCCGCATACCGCCGAACCACAAACCCCAGCGCCTGCCGCTTCCCAATCGGCACCAAAACCGCATCGCCCAGCGCCGCGTCGCCGGTATCGGCATAAGTCCAAAGCGCCCGCCGCCCTGCCGTCTTGGGATCAAGGGCGACATCCAAAACCGCCCGTGTCATGACTTTGTCAGTTTGCCCGATTCCAAAACCTCTCACTCTGTCTAGCGATCGGTCGCGTCAAATCGCCTTCCCGCTCCTACGCGGACGCCTGCGCAACGTCGCTAATCGTTCTTGAAATGCGGCATCGTTCGACCCAATCCGAGACAGCAAACTCTCCAGCTCCGCCTTCGCCACGAATCTTGGATTCAGCACCACTCTCCGGGCGTTCCCGACCTCCGTCCCAACGACAACACCCGCTTGCTCAAGGCTATCGATGGCGTCTTTAATTCGGCTCGGGCTACGCTGGAGGACCCTCGCGATCTCGGCAGCATGCGTTTCTCCGAGCATGTGAATCGCAAGTAAGGTGTTGGTCCTGGTCGCGGTGCCGAACAGCCCGACGTTACCAAAGAGAGAATCCACGTCCTCATTATAGACCGCTTTTCGCGTGATATCAACCGAAAAGCGGAACGAAACATGAGTCCTACAATCGTTCCCGAAACGGATACAAGCCCATAATAAACCGTGTTCACCGGACTCGTTCAGGGCGTAGGGACCGTCGCGGCGCGCGATGAGAGTCACCTCGAAATCGCCTTTCCGCCCAACCTCTGGGACGACGCTCTCTCCTTAGGCGAAAGTGTCGCGATCAACGGAGCTTGCCTCACCGTCACCCACTTCACCGAGAGCCAAATGAGCTTCGACGTCAGCCAGGAGACGTGGAATCGAACCTCCCTTGGCCAGCTCAAACCCGACTCCACCGTAAACATCGAACGCGCCATGCGCGCAACCGATCGGTTTGGCGGACACATCGTGCAGGGTCACGTCGACGGCGTCGGAAAAGTCCTGAGCAAAACCGATATCGGCGAGTTCATCGTTTTCCGGTTCGAGATCCCGGCCGAAGGCACCCCGTTCCTCATCGATAAAGGCTCCATCACCATCGACGGCGTCTCCCTCACCGTCGTCCAGCCGACCGGGACCGAGTTCGACGTCTGGGTCATCCCGCACACCCTCGCGAACACCAATCTCAATAGTCGAAACCTCGGCGATGAAGTGAATCTCGAATACGACGTGATTGCAAAGTACGTCCAGCGACTCGTGAAGCCCTTTATCGCGTAGAACCCACCATGAACCCATCCACCGTCGCCCTCGTCACCGGCGCAAATAAAGGCATCGGCTTCGAAATCGCTCGCCAACTCGGCGAGCAAAACATCGAAGTCCTCCTCGGAGCCCGCGACCCCGAGCGCGGAAACGCTGCCGCTCTGCAGCTTCGAAACGAAGGGCTCAACGTCGATTTCTTCCACCTCGACCTTGAGGACCCAAACACGATCCACAGCGCGGCAGAGCGAATCCAATCCGCCTATGGCCGTCTCGACATCCTCGTCAACAACGCCGGCATCCTGAACGACCGGGGCCTCATGCCCGGCGAACTCACCGAAGCCGGCCTACGACAGAACTTCGAGATCAACTTCTTCGGCCCTTGGCTTCTCACCAGCGCACTTCTTCCACTCCTGAAAGCAAGTGAGCACCCACGAATCGTCAACCAATCCAGCATCCTCGGCAGCCTGACCTCGATCGGAAAGATGGACGGCTGGATCACCCCTGGCTACACCGCCGCCAAGACTGCGCTCAACGCCATGACCGTCCTCTTCGCGAAGGAACTCAAACATGGAAAGGTCAACTCCGCCCATCCGGGCTACGTGGAAACCGACATGACCGGCCCCGATGCCCCGCTGACTCCGGCTCAAGGCGCGGCAACCGCCGTCTGGCTGGCAACCCTAGAGGCAGATGGCCCCACCGGCGGATTTTTTAACGAGAAGAAACCGCTTGCGTGGTGAACTGAATCCGTAATAGACTGGCGCGATGGCCGCGCAAAGTTATTCAAACGCGATAAAGTTCGTTCTGCAGTGGGAAGGGGGTTACGTCAACGACCCTGACGACAAAGGTGGTGCTACGAATAAAGGCATCACGCAGAAAACGTACGACGCCTATCGGAAGAAGGTCAAGAAACCACTGCAACCGGTCAAGCAAATCGCCGATGCCGAGGTTCAGGCGATCTACAAGTCCGGATACTGGGACACCGTCAGCGGCGACGCTCAACCGGCACCACTTGACCTAGTTCTTTTCGATGCCGCCGTTAATCACGGGCCGGGCAAAGCGAAACAGTTTCTCGCGAAAGCGAAGACGACAATGGACGACGACGCGACGAACGACGGTATTGAACTTGCCCGCCGTATCGTCGACCTCCGGGTCAACTTCTACTACACGATCGTAAAGAACAACCCGTCACAGAAGAAGTTTCTGAACGGGTGGCTGAATCGTATGCGCGCGCTCAAAAAGGCAATCGGTTACTAACCGTTACTTCGAGCGAGCCAAGTAGGCGTAGGCGTTGTGGTCGTGAATCGATTCGTGGTTCTCGACCTCAATCTCATAGCTCGACACAAGGGCGTTGGCATCAAACGCCAGCGCGACTTCTCGAACCATGTCCTCCACGAATCGCGGATTCAAGTAGGCCTGCTCCGTCACAAACTTCTCATCGGGCCGCTTCAGCACCGGGTAAAGCTGGGCCGAACCAGATGCTTCGATCATGTCGATCACATCTTCTAGCCAGAGCATGCCGTTTGGCTGAATCCGAACCTTCACGTAGCCGCGCTGGTTGTGCGCGCCATAGGAGCTGATCTCCTTGCTGCAAGGGCAAAGCGTCGTCACCGGAACCGTCAGTTCCAGAATGAACTCGTTCTTGCTTCCGCCCGAAGCGATGAAGGCACATTCGTAGCCCATCATGCCGACCTTTCCGGTTACCGGTGCGGCCTTCTCTCGGAAGAACGTAAAGCCAACCTCAAGGTGAGAGGTCTCCGCGTTCAGGCGTTCTCGGAGCTTGGCCAGAATGTCCGGAATCGTTTCCGAGCTAATGTCTTGGCTATATTCGCCCAAGACCTCAAGGAAGCGGCTCATGTGCGTGCCTTTAAATTCTTTCGGCAAGTCGACCGTAAGCGTAAAAACGCCAACCGTTCGCTGCAGTCCGTTGTCGCGCTCTCGCACGTGGATCGGGAACTTAACCTTTTTCACTCCGACTTTGTCGATGGGAATGTTTCGTTCGTCTTGGGAATTTTGAATGTCGACCATTGGAATAATAGTGGAATTCTCATCTCCCACCTGGGCGCTCGATACTGTTCGCAGAGCCATGCTAGGCAATCCTACGCCTAAAGTTTTGATTCGGGTAGCAAAGACGTTTTTGGTCCCAGTTTTGGACCTGCCTATTGCGCCAAAGCATCTAGCCCAATAAACGATGCTTCCAGCATCTCGGCCAAGTGGAGAACCACCGGTTTCTGCTCCGATTCGTAGCAGCCTTGGGCAATCCAGGCGTGGCAACCCGGATTTCCGAGCACCACAATTTCGGCGCCCGTCGCTTCGATGTGCCGCATCTTTCGGTCCAACAGTTGCCGCGCCAGCTTGGGCTGGGTGACGTTGTAAATTCCTGCACTTCCGCAACACGTGTCCGCCTCCCCGAGCGGAACCAGGTCCAAACCGGGCACCGCGGCGAGCAGTTTGCGCGGAGCTTCCCAGATTTTCTGCCCATGCGCCAAGTGGCAGGCTTCGTGATAGGTCGCGCGATTCGTGAGACCCGGCGACGTGGCTAATTTTTTCGCCAAACCCTCCGCCAAAAAGAACTCGCTGATGTCACGAACTCGCTTGGCAAAGCTGACGCCCTCCGGGCCCAGCAACTCCCCGTACTCTTTCATCGTCGACCCGCACCCGGCGCTATTCACGATGATCGGCAAATCGTCCGTCATCGCCTGAATCAGGTCTCTCGCTCGCTCCCGCGCTTCGTCAAGTCCCCCGTTGTGCGCGTGCATCGCCCCGCAACAGCCGGCCTTCACTTCGCGAACCTGATAGCCGATCCGCCGCAGAAGTCGGCGCGTGGCATGGTGAACGCGCGGGAACAGCACCCGCATCGCACAACCCTCAAGCAAATACACTTCACCGCGCACCGGAGGCACTTCTTTCGCCAACAGCGGAGCGATATGCCAGTCACTAGGGATTTGTGGCTTATCCACTTCCGGATCGGCCCCACTCACAAACCGACTGACGAAATTCGGAATGCGGTTGCCAGGAAGAAAAGTGGACAGTTTGGCCTGCAAGCGCATCAATCCCGGATCGGTGGCAACCTTTAGCAGCGCTTGGCGTGGCCGGTTCGGGCGTTCTCCATCGATTGCGTCTCGCGCCAGCTCCAGGATGTTTCCGTACTCGACGCCGCTTGGGCAAGCCGTCTCGCAAGCTCGGCACCCAAGGCACCGATCAAGGTGCGGCTTCACATCATCCTGCCAGTTCAGCTTGCCATCCAGCGCACTTCGAACCAGATAAATGCGCCCGCGAGGCGATTCAAGCTCACTGGCGGTTTCCGTAAAGGTCGGACAAGCCTCTAGGCAAAATCCGCAGCGAATACATTGCGAGGTCAGTGCGGAAAGGTCTTTCATAGCTGCACTTCTCCCGGATTCAGTTTGCCCGAAGGGTCGAACTCCGCTTTCGCTCGCTGCCAGTACTTAGCCTGCACGGGGTCAGAAATCGCGTAACTTCCGGCAAACAGTGACCACCCAGACCCCGACACGGCCGGCTTGCCGACCCCGTAAACCACGGATGCAGCCTCGTCGGCATAGGCCACCGAATCGCCCAAGGATTCCACCAGCGCTACGAAGTCCGTTGGCAAACACCTTTGGATAAAGTCAATTTCCATCGCGCTCGGTGAATCAACGCTTGGCAACGCTTTGAGTGGACACGTGCGCAAGATCACTTCCGCAATGATTCCCAAAGTTCCTCGCGCTCCCACAAGTAAGCGCTGCACGTCGTAACCCGCCACGTTCTTCACGGCGCGACTGCCGCAGTGGACAAGTTCTCCCGAGGGCTGAATCACCGTCAGACCCAACACCCACTCGCGCCAACTGGCGTGGGTGGCCATCCCTAAATGCGGCAGGTTCAATCCGATCGCCGTGACAAGGTCCAAGTTCGGATCTTCCCCCGGCGCGGCAATCCACGGCAAACCCTGCCCGTGGGCGGCAAGCTCTGTCTGAAGGTCGCGAATCCCCATTCCTGCTCGAACCACCACCACTTGGTCCGAAGGGTGAACCTCGATGATGCCGCGGCAAGGCCGCAGGTCTAACTCGACCGCCGGCGGAAGCGGAGAATTGCGAAACCGATGGGGAGACATGTGCCGTACCAGCGGCTTTTCTTTCACCAAGGTCTGAAGGTCTTCTATCGAATGGATCAGGGTCATCACCAAGCCACTCCCCGCCATCGCGATTTGTGTTCGACACAGCTCTTCTGGTTTGGCAAAACTTTGCACGGGTTGCAGAGCGCGCCGTCGTTGAAAATGCGCTTCGCCTGTGCCTGAAACTCGAGGTCGGCCGGACTAAACATCAGCCCCATCAGGTCCAGCTTTTCCACACCGATGCCATGCTCACCGGTAATCGATCCACCGAGTTCAATGCAACGCCGCATGATCTCCTCTCCGGCCTCCACCACTCGCCGCACTTGATCTGGGTCGCGGTCATCAAAGTAGAAGCAGGGATGCAAGTTTCCATCGCCCGCATGGAATATGTTCGCGACCCCAATCTGATGCCGTGATGCGACTTCGTAAACCGTGTCGAGCATCTCGGGCAATTTAGAACGCGGAATCACGCCGTCGTGCGTGACGATGCTTGGGGCCAGCCGCCCCATCGCTCCGACCCCTTTCTTTCTGGCTGTCCAAAGCTTCTGCCGTGCCGCCTCGTCCTCGGCGGTCTCAAGGTTGAGGCAGTTCTGCGCGCGGCAAATGGCGTCGACGGTGGCCATTTCTGCGTTGACAATATCGGCGGAGTCAGCATCGCACTCCACAAGAAGCAACGCCTCCGTTCCCGCCGGATACTCGAGCCCGAATGCTGCCTTAAGCGCACCGAGAATCCCGCGATCCATGATTTCTAAAGCCGCTGGGATCGTGCCCGAGGCAATGATTTCGGCGACCGATTCGGTAGCCGCGCGAACCGTGCCAAATGCCACCAATGCGGTAATCACATGGTTCGGTAACGGCGTCAGGGTCACCCACGCTTCGGTGGCTATGCCAAGGGTTCCTTCTGATCCGATGACCAGTCCGGCCAAATCCAGTCCCGGCCCACCCGGCACCCGGCTGCCGAGTTCAACCACGTCCCCTTCCGGCGCGACCATGGTGATGGCGACCACGTGGCTAGATGTAACGCCGTACTTCAGCGTGTGTGGTCCGCCCGCGTTTTCGGCAATGTTTCCGCCGAGCGTTGCCACGGTTTGAGAAGAAGGGTCGGGGGCGAAATGAAGTCCCGCCGCTTTCACCGCGTCCGAAAGCTTCTTGTTCGCAATCCCGGTTTGAGCAAGCATCTGGCGGTTTGGAAGGTCAATTTCCAGAATTTTCGTGAGCTTCTTTGTGGAGATCACCAGTCCACCGAGCGCTGGTAGTGAGCCTCCGCTTAGCCCTGTTCCGGCGCCTCGCGCCGTGAAGGGGACTTTGCGGACATTGCACCAGCGGACCAGCTCGGCAACCTCCGCTGTGGATTCGGGTAGGGCCACTGCGACCGGCGGAAATCGGTCCACCGTGTAAGCGTCGCAATCGTAACCCCTCCGCGCCGCCGCGCCGGTCAATAGCTGATCCGCGCGCAGAATTTGCGAGAGTTCTTGCAACCAACTGCGCTCAATTTCCACAAGTTCATTGTCTCACTTTCGGGCCAGTTCCTTTCCGGCAAGTTAAACTACAGCTATGAAAACCGTGCGTGGGTCGATGGATGCATCCTCGAAGCGCTTCGTCATCGTCGTGAGCCGCTGGAACGAAGCCATTACCAAGGAACTGCTCGAAGGCGCCCTCGATGAACTCGCCCGGCACGGCGATCCAGAAGTCACGGTGATCCACGTTCCCGGAACCTGGGAAATTCCCCCGGTCATCTCCGAACTGCTTTCTCGCCACGAGCGACCCGATGCCGTCATCGCCCTCGGTTGCATCATGCAAGGCCAAACGCCACATGCCCGCTTGCTTGGTGGCGACGTAAGCGGTGCGCTCATGGGCCTGCAAGTTCAATACGCCGCGCCGGTCGCTTGGGGAATCCTCACGCCAGACACCCAAGATCAGGCTTGGGACCGCGCCGGCCTAAAGATGGGTAACAAAGGTCGCGAAGCTGCGCTGGCCGCCATTGAACTCAGCAGCGTGTTGGATCAAATTTGACCGCGCTCGAGTTTAGTGGTCTCGTCTTCTTTGGGGCCATTGCAAGCGGAATCAACGTGATCGCTGGCGGAGGAACCCTCGTCACTTTCCCGTTCCTCACGTTCGGTATGCAGATGCCGGCAAACGTCGCGAACGCCACGAACTCGGTTTCGCTCTGGCCCGGTTCTCTGGGCGGCGTGTTTGGGCTTCGTGCCCTGTTCCCAAAGGTCAAAACTCAGCTGCTCCAGCTGGCCGTCCCCACGATCATCGGAGCGACTCTGGGTGCGTGGCTGTTTGTCACTTCGGGCGAATCGGCGTTTAAGAAGGTCGTTCCGTATCTGATCCTATTCGCGGCGCTGCTCCTGCTGTTCCAGCCGAAGATCAAGAAGTTTCTCCTTGGCGATCGCCCACACGTGCCGCTCTGGCTCGGCATCTTGATGCAGTTTCTCGTTGCGCTCTACGGCGGCTACTTTGGCGCGGGCATGGGAATCATGATGATGGCGGCCTTCGCCCTCTTCATCGACGCCGACACCCACGAAATCAACCTGATCAAAAACTCGCTCGGAGTCCTCATCAACTTCTCCGCGAGCCTTTACTTCTTCTTTTCCGGCATCGTGGACCTCCCCGCCGCCGGCGCCCTCACCATCGGTGCCGTCATCGGCGGCTACGGCATGGCCCGCTGGAGCCTCCGCGTCCCGCCGGACAAGCTCAGAACCGGCGTAGCCATCTACGGCGTGCTCATGGCCTGCATCTACTTCGTGCAGTCGCTCAGAGGTTAGTTTCCTCGCGACGCAGGCTTTACGCCGCCTGCGCCAGCCGAGCGTAGTCCCCGTTGATGATCCGCTCGTATGCCCCCGTCAAATACCACCGCTCAAGTTCTTGAGCCCGGTGGACCGGCATCGGGTGAGTGAAGGTTTTGCCATACATCATGAACAGCACTGCCTTCCCGATCTGATCTAGCGTGTCGGCGTCTTGATAAGCCCGCGCTTGGTCCATGAAGGCTTCGCGGTTCTGCTCGTGCCGCAGTCGGCTCGGTCCCGCCGTGAGCGAAATCTGCGAATCCAGGCTTGTTGTCAACGACTGAGAAACCAGCAACCCAGCGCGATCGGCCGAGAACTCCGCCTGTCGCGACCACTCGTAATACGCGAGCACCAAGGCGTAAGAGGCAACGTCCGTCGTCCCCAATGTCCGCTTGCCCAACAGGTCAAGCAGCGCAAACAGCACCGCGCCGACGCTGAAGTACAGCACGTGGTTCGCCTTAATGTGCCCCAGCTCGTGGCCAATCAGGTGGTAGAGCTGTTCATCCGAAAGGTTGTCCACAATCCCGGATCGCAGCGTGATATAGGGCCGCTCGACTCCACCCGCAAAGGCGTTTGGAAACGGATTGTTCGTAATGTAAAGCTCCGGCTCCGGCATATCCAGCACCGCGCAGCTCTCTTTCAAAATTCGGTGCAACGTCGGGTACTGATTAGGTCCGCACCGAACCGACATGGACATATTCATCACGTAGAACCACCGGTCGAAACCGACCTCGTAAAACTTCCGCATCACCAGCGGAAGCAGGGGCACCGTCTGGAGCTTCTCCAATGCCCATCGGTCGGCGTCAGAAACGAAGGCGTCGGCAGAAATACCCGTGAGAAGTTTGCGGTCCGGCATGGCTGTGGGATTAGTGTAGAGGCAACCAGTTCCGAAAGGGGCATTTAGTCCCTGATCAACGGCGTGATGCCCTAACATAGCTTACGTCGAGCCCGCAACCGAAACCGCGGCACGACTGGAGACAAAGACAATGCTGTTTGGAGACGTTCTTGCCGTTATCACCGGGTTTATTGCCCTCACGCTTACCA